>Ga0194037_1001094_pt1 | contig 20182 bp, 14 predicted proteins | sample JunL306m_MetaG_FD_148653 | JGI IMG/M metagenome (GOLD analysis project Ga0194037, IMG submission 148653) | Anoxic zone freshwater microbial communities from boreal shield lake in IISD Experimental Lakes Area, Ontario, Canada - Jun2016-L304-6m | ecosystem: Environmental > Aquatic > Freshwater >...
GGTAAAACCAATACCTCCCAGCATACCTGCTCCCAGTATATGTTTCCATTTAAGATCGGTTGGCAGGGCACAAATGCCTACACCTACTCCCAGTATACTAAACAATAGAATGCCAATTGGTTTACCTACAATTAATCCTGCCATAATACCCAACTCGTTATGATGCTGGAAAATGCTGGTCCAGTTGCTATGGATAACAATAGCAGTATTAGCTAAGGCAAAAACGGGGATTATAAACCAGGCAACAGGCTTGTGTAAAAAATGCTGTAAAGTGTATGATGGAGACTTTTTAGTTCTATCGCCAAAAGGAATTACAAATGCCAGTAATACTCCCGTAATAGTTGCATGAATTCCAGAGTGAAGCATACAGTACCACATGATTAATCCACCAGTTAAATAGGGCCATAAGGAATAGACTTTACGCTTATTTAAAATAAATAAAATTGCATAAATCCCCATTGCCAGTAATACATTTATCCATACAATAGTCTGCGTATAAAATACTGCAATTACGCCTATTGCTCCAAGGTCGTCAATTACAGCCAGTGCCGTTAGAAATACTTTTAGAGAAGCTGGCACCTTATTGCCCAGTAATGATAATATACCTAAAGCAAAAGCAATATCTGTAGCCATTGGTATACCTGCACCAGCACTGAATATGGTTCCTTTATTGAAGAATGCATGGATTGCTGCAGGTACTATCATTCCTCCAAATGCAGCAAGAATAGGAAGCAATGCATTGTTGACTGTAGAAAGCTCACCATCGTATAATTCACGTTCCAGTTCGAGCCCTATCAGTAAGAAAAAGATCGCCATTAAACCATCATTAATCCAGTACTCCAATGGATGACCTGCAATGTTGAAATGCCAGATAGATAAATAACCGGATTGCAATACAGAATTAGTAGCTATTAAGGAGAAGATAGTACAAGCCAACAGGATGAATCCACCAGCTTTTTCACTGGAGAAAAACGCCTTAAAATAGTTGGTTAGTCGCATACCTGTTATAGTTTACCCGACTAAAATAATTGATTGAAATTAAATACCACTATTTATATGTAGAATTAGAAACTGTTTGAGTTAATTGTTTAGAATTAATTATTGCGATTATCTGGAGCGAAACGATGCAAATTTTGCAGCTATAGTCGGAAACTATAGCGAAAAATTTAAAAAAGTTGCAGCCCAGATAGCGCACTATAAGGAATATCAATAATTAACTCAAACAGCTTCTAAACCTAAAAGCCCAACCCATTGCTGACTCTTTTTAATTCTATCTCGGCTATTTTAGCAGCATATAAAAGATTAACCAAACGATATCCTGCACTTTCATAACTCTTCTGTGCTTCTCTTAATTCGATAATAGTAGCCTGTGAAAGTTTGAATCTTTGCATTGATAAATCTACTAATTGTGCCGACAACTTATAATTGCTTTCCTGTGTTGTAGCTTGCTGAATATTGGTACTATAAGATTGATATGTTTTTATAATATCTGCTTTGTATTTTTCAACTAAACTTTCCTTTTGTAGCTTTGAAATACCAGTATTAATAGAAGCCATTTTCTCCTGTCTTTTAGTTATACCAGCATTGTATATTGGCACAGATAAACTTAAACCAATGAATGGTCCATAAGTCTGGTTTAATAATACCTGACCAGCATCAGATTGGGTACGACCGAAGTTTAATCCTGTATTCGCTCTTAAGGAAGGATAGCGTTGTGCGGCCGTTTCTTTCTCAATTTGCTGATTAATAAATATCTGTTTATCTATAGCAGCAATATCAGGGTTATGTTGTAAAGAATCTAAAACTGGTGCCAGTAACAGATGACTATCTACCAATATTGAATCATTAATTGTAATAGCACTATCGGCCTTTACAGCCATCAGCGTTAATAAATCGGTCTTGGCTTGTTTCACTATTAATTCTTGAGAAGCATAGTCCTGCAGACGGGTATTTAAATCTATCTGAGATTGAAATAAGTCGGCATTATTTGCCATGCCTACTTCTTTCTTAGCCGTTATAATTTCCAGTTGTTTTCTGGATAAGTCAATACTTTGTTGCAGTGTTTTTATATAACTCTGTTGTCTTAAAATATCAAAGTATTTTAGCATTACTACAGCAATAGTATTCTGTATTGTAGCGTTCAGTTGTTGCTTACTTTGTTGCTCATTAGCTTCCAGTCTTTTCTTAGTGGCTACTACCCGGTAACCATTATACAGTAGCATACTACCTGTAACGTTTATAGCAGCAGTATTGGTGCTTGCACCGTTTTTAGTAATCTCTGTGCCTGTATTAAGTTTCTGATTTAAATTGCTCACAGACTCCTGATTACTCAGTGTTCCACTTACAGTAGGTAAACCTCCAGCAATACCAATGTTATTGTTGATTGAATTGATATCTACATAGCTTTTACTTATCTGAATATCATAATTATTTTTCAAAGTAATATTGATAGCCTCCTGCAAACTTAGCTGCTGGCTAAAAGCAATAACAGGAAAAAGTAACAGGCAAAATAAAACAGCCTTCATCAAATTCTTCAACATATACTTAATCATATTGTATTCATTTTCAAATCTTCAAATCACCTAATTTTCAAATTTGTATTCTGTATTAATTAGCTAATTAAAATGTATTCTCCTGACTCCTAACTCCTATCTCCTGTCTCCCTGTATTCATTAGCACATTAGCAAATCAGTAATAGGCCCTAAGACATATATTACTTCTTGCCCATTACCTCCTTACCCATTGCATTGTATTCTCCTGACTCCTATCTCCTGTCTCCTTCCTCCCTGTATTTGTATTCATTAGCACATTAGCACATTAGCAAATCAGCTAATTAAAGTTACTCAGTATAATTCGTTTCCTTCCCCTCATGTTTACTACTGATATAAGTATATACAGCTGGTATTACCAGTAAGGTTAACAACAAAGAGAATATAATACCACCCACAATTACAATACCCAATGGTCTTCTACTGGTACTGGCTGCGCCAAGACTCATTGCAATTGGTAATGCACCTAATGCAGTGGCAAGACTCGTCATCAGGATTGGTCTTAACCTATGAGATGCTGCTTCTACTACTGCTTGTACTTTAGGCAGTCCATGTTCTCTTTTCTGATTTGCAAACTCTACAATCAGGATACCATTTTTAGTTACTAATCCTATCAGCATAATCATACCTATCTGAGAAAATATATTAATGGTCTGATCAAATACATAAAGACTTAATAGTGCTCCTGCCAATGCTAATGGAACGGTAAGCATAATAGTAAATGGATCTTTAAAACTTTCGAACTGTGCCGCCAATACCAGATAAATCAATATCAACGCAAGTATAAATGCGAAGGTGGTATTACCACTACTTTCTGAATAATCGCGGGAGGCTCCACCCAATGAAGTCTGAAAACTTTCATCCAGTAATTTGTTGCCTATTGCCTGCATGGCCTTAACCCCATCACCAATAGTTTTACCTTCAGCTAAGGAAGCCTGAATGGTGGCAGATTTAAAACGGTTATAGTGGAAAAGAGAAGGCGGATTAGAACTTTCTTTTAACGACACTACTGCAGAAAGCGCAATGTTCTCGCCGCGGTTATTTCGCACATATAATCCAGAGATATCTTTCGGTGCCTGACGGTCTTTATATTCCACCTGAGATATTACCTGATACTGTTTACCATTCATGATAAAGTAGGCAAGTCTTCTACCACTAAAAGCACTCTGTACCACATCGGCAACATCACTCATACTCAGACCAAGGTCTTTAGCTTTTATTCTGTCGATAGTTAATTGAAGTTCGGGTTTATTGAATTTCAAATCGACATCAACATTCTGAAAAGTCTTATCCTTTCTGGCTTCATCCAGGAACTTAGGAATTACGGCTTTTAGTTTTTCGAAATCAAGATTCTGTAGTATAAACTGTACTGGCAATGCACCCTTCGAACCTAACCCAACTGCAATGGTTTGTTCTTCTACCGGGAATACTCTTATATCATTAAATCTTCCCAGTTTTTTAGCAATATCTTTTGCTACTTCACTCTGTGTTCTTTTTCTTAGGGAAGGATCAATCAGCTTCATTCTGCCAAATCCGGAGTTCACATTACTGGTACCCCCAAAGCCTGGTACTGCAGCAAATACAAATTCTTTTTCTGCAGTAGAATCACCAATAAAGTTCATCATTTTATCTGCAGCATTCACCATGTATCCATAGCTCGATCCTTCAGGGGAAGTCATTTGAAAACGGATATTCGATTTGTCTTCCAATGGGGCTAATTCACTCTGAATATTAGTGTATAAAAAATACATCATTACAGCACAGATAAGAATTATAACCCATGCAAGCCATCTTACTTTTAAGAAGCCTTCCAGCATTCTTTTATAGCCGCTTTCCATTCCTTTAAAGAAAGGTTCTGTTCTTTCATAAAACTTACCATGACTGGCTCCTTTTCTTTGCAGAACAACATTTAATACAGGCGTAATGGTTAATGATACAAAGGCAGAAATCAATACTGCCCCAGCTACCACTACTCCAAACTCTCTGAATAAACTACCTACAAATCCTTGTAAGAATACTACCGGCAGGAATACTACAGCAAGGGTAATAGAAGTAGATATTACAGCAAAGAATATTTCCTTACTTCCTTCCAGAGCAGCTTTATGAATTGGCAAACCATCTTCGAGTTTCCTGAAGATATTTTCTGTTACCACAATACCATCATCTACCACCAGACCAGTAGCCAGAACAATTCCCAACAGGGTTAATACATTGATACTGAAACCCGCTAAGTACATGATAAAGAAAGTTGCTACCAGCGATATAGGAATATCTATTAATGGACGAATAGCAATGAGTATATTACGGAAGAAAAAGAAGATTACCAGCACTACTAAAGAAAAGGAAATAAGAAGTGTTTCTTCTACTTCTTTTATACTCCTTCTTACATTCTGAGTTGTATCGAATAACGGGGTAATCTGAAAATCTCCTTTCTGCTTTTGTTTTAAATCCGCCAGTCTTTTATAGAACTCATCAGCAATTTTAATATAGTTGGCTCCTGGCTGCGGAATCACAGTTAAACCTACTGCATTTACGCCATTTAATCTCCAGCAAAATTCATAGTTCTCAGGCCCTATCTCTACTTTGGCTACATCTTTCAATCGAACAATTCCAGTAGCATCTTCTTTTAGAATCAGGTTGTTGAAATCGGCTTCTGTTACCAGTTTACCCAATGCTCTGATGGTCATCTCTGTATTGGTGCCATACAATTTTCCAGAAGGTATTTCTACATTCTCTTTATTCAAGGCAGCAGATATATCACTAAAAGTTACATTGAAAGCATTTAGTTTATCGGGATTTACCCAAAGCCTCATAGAAGGACGTTTCTGCCCTATAATATTTACCGCACTTACTTCGGGAATAGTCTGCAATTGTTGTTGCAATACATTCTCTGCATAGTCGCTTAATTCCAGCAGATTCTTGGTCTGACTCTGCACTGCCATCAGGATAATAAAATCACTATTGGCATCACTTTTTGTAACTACCGGAGCAGCATCAATATCCTGAGGTAGATTCTTTACAGCTTGTCCTACTTTATCTCTTACATCATTTGCCGAGGCTTCCAGATTGGAGCCTACATTAAATTCAACAGTAATATTACTTCTGCCAATAGTACTCGAAGACACTATGGATTTAATGCCAGGAATTCCATTGATCTGTTTTTCAAGAGGTTCTGTTACCTGACTCTCCATAATGTCAGCATTTGCACCCATATAAGTAGTGCTTACATTAATGGTAGGTGGGTCAATGGCCGGGTATTCACGTATAGCTAAAAAGTAATATCCAACCAGACCAAACAGAACAATCAATATGTTCATGACTGTAGCCAGCACCGGTCGCTTTAATGATAATTCTGATATGTTCATATTCCTTACTCTTGTATTAAATTAGCTAATCAGCGGTTTAAAGCATTAGCGAATTATTGTATTCTCTAGACTTCTATCTCCTAACTCCATTCTCCTGTATTCATTTTCAAATCTTCAAATTCTCTAATTTTCAAATTTGTATTCTGTATTCATTAGCACATTAGCAAATCAGCTAATTAGCACATTATTCCTTAGTCACTTCCTCCAGCTTTTTCACAGTTCTTATTTTCACCAAAGAACTTGGTCGTACAAATAAAACCCCTGTTACTACTACCGTGTCGCCAATATTAATGCCACTAATAACCTCTACTCCGCCAGCAGTTCTTATGCCGGTTTCTATATTTACAAATTTCCCCTTTCCTCCTTTAATCACTATAGCTTTCTTGGAATCTGCATCAGGAATAATAGCGTTGGTTGGAATAACAATATGATTGTTATTCATTTCTGCTTTCAGTAAAACCTTTACAAAAGCACCCGGATTTACCTTGTTGTTTTCCATTACAGCTCTCACTCTAAGGTTTCGGGAACTTGTATTTACAACAGGCTCCGTAGCAACAATGGTTGCAGTAAAAGAAGTTTTACTCTGGTTGGTACTTACCATTACTGTATTTCCTTTCTTAATTAAATTGCTATAAATATCAGGTACCGTAAAATCGATCTTCAATTTATTTACCTGTTGCAATGTAGCCAGCACAGTAGCAGGAGTTACATAAGCTCCCGGACTTACTTGTCTTAATCCCAGTTCGCCATCGTAAGCAGCTTTTATAACTGTTTTGTCTATTTGTGCTTTCAGTAATTCAATGTCTGCTTTTATATTATTTACACTGTTCAGAGCAGCATCGTAATCCGCTTGATTTAATCCATTAATCGCTAATAGTTTTTTGAAACGCTCTTCTGTTTTTTTAGCCAGATCAAGTTGTACCTTACTCTTGGTTAACTGTGCCTGTAAATCGGCATCATTAATTTTTGCCAGTACAGTTCCAGCTTTAACGGCATTACCCTCGGGGATATTTAAATAAGTAAGACGGCCACTCACTTCAGGATGTATCTCCAGCATTTCATTGGCCATTACCGATCCGTTTACTTCAATAGTATTATTCAGTGTTTTAGTTCCTGCTACAATTACATCTACTACAGATGGAGGAGTAGTTTTGGGCTTTAAGGCATCTTCTTTTTTGTTATTACAGGCAATGGAAAAAAGCAGGATAATAAAAGCTAATGTGTATCTGTACATATTAATATAACCAGTTTGAGCCGATAAAGTTAAATGGATAGGACGGATTCTGTTTAGTTTATATGTATTTTAATGTTCCATTATAGTTGATATTACCAATAAATAAATTGCAAACGATATCAATTAAGGGCACTTTAAATTATTAATATTATATTTGATTTGAAGCGATACGCAAATTATTTTCTTGTATACATTCTTTATAAAGAATTAGAATAATCATTTGTGTATTTTAATACTATGTAATATGAATAAGTTTAAGGAAGATTCTACACATAATCTCATCCGATACAAGATGCTGATGAATACATCTCAGGATGCTATTCATATAGTAGATAAATTCGGAAACTTACTCGAATGGAATGAGGCTTTTAAAAAACATCTTGGATATACCGACGAAGAACTTCCTCTCTTAAACGTAATGGATTGGGATAAAAAATGGACAAGGCCCGACAAATTAGAAATAATGCACTCCATAAGTGATGATGGTATTTCTTTCGAAGCCATTCATACTACTAAACAAGGAATAGAAAAGTCGGTAGATATCAGGCTCAATAAGTTTTACGAAAACAATGAGTTGTTCTTTTATTCCACAGCAAGAGATATTACCGATCAGAAAAAGTTACAGAAAGAACTTAAGAAGGCAGTAATTGAAGGGGAAGAGAATGAAAAAAGAAGCATTAGTATCGAGCTGCACGAAAAGATAGATCAGGTACTTACTGGTGCTAAAATATTTCTAAGCTTATACGAGAAAAAAGGGGATAGGAAACTTTTAAATGAAACCCTCGTTTTATTAGATGAATCGATCAATAAAATAAGGGACTTATCGCATGTTGTAGCATTGCCCAACCTCGAAGATACTGGACTGGAATCGTCTGTTTTATTATTCCTGAAACAGATTGACGAACCAAATATGATTAATTTCAGGCTGAGCGTCAATTTTAAAGAAGATGAATACCCACTCGATTTCAAAACAAATATTTACCGGATTATTCAGGAGGCATACAGAAATGTACTGGCACATAGTAAGGCTAAGCATGTAGATATTGTAGTGGAAGAAACGAATAACAAACTTAAACTACAAATTATTGATGATGGTATAGGCTTTAACCCTGCAGATAAAATAGAGTCTTTAGGACTCAATAAAATTAAAACAAGGACAGATGTTTTCAATGGTATTTGTATAATAGATTCTATGCCAGGAAAAGGTTGTAGTATCCTGATAGAATTCCCCATGTATAATAGTCAATCTTAGTTCATAATTAAGTTATAAAAAGAAAGCCTGCAAGTTCAACTTGCAGGCTTTTTAATGGTATCAATTATCAATCATCAATTATCAATTACTTTCTTAATAGCCGCCACCATTTTCTCTCCCTTTTCCTTTATCTGTTCATCGGTCCATAATAGACTGATAGAGGTAGAAATACAGCAATTCATAATAGCATCGCTCACTGCAAAATCGTGGGTATCCAGCTTCAGCAATGCTTCTTTTTGTAAGTCGTTTAAAGCATTCAATGCAGTAGCTTTTTTCAGATGATGCCACTTACGAATATAATGCCAGTTATTATCAAACCAGTAAAAGTTGCCACCCAGTATTCCTTGTGCTTTCAGCTCGGCTATTACGCCTTTAGTTAGTTCTTCGGTAGGAAGGAACCAGCTAACAAAAGAGCAGCTATCACCGCTTTCATCAGGCACTTCTCTAAACGAAACTTCGGGTACTGTTGATAGAATACCCTTTAATGCAGCATGTGTTTTTTTCTGTATAGCCAGGAATGTATCCAGCTTCTTTATCTGAGCCAGACCTACTGCTGCATGCAGTTCGCTGATACGATAATTGTAGCCGATAAAAGGATGTAAATCCGCACCTCTATCCACGCCAAGATGATCGTGACCATGATCCGTAAAGCCATCGCACATAGTATATACCGCTTCGGAGTTGGTCATTACCACACCACCTTCGGCACAGGTAATTGTTTTTACAAAGTCGAAGCTAAACGTTCCTGCATCGCCAATAGTACCCAGCGATTTTCCTTTATAAGTACCGCCAATACTCTGACAGGCATCTTCCAGCAATAACAATTTATGCTCTGCACAGATTGCTTTTAGCGCATCCAGATCCGCCATACTACCGCACATATGCACGGGCATTACGCACTTTGTTTTAGGGGTAATAGCAGCCCTTACAGCAGCCGGACTAAGCGTTAAAGTTCTATCAATATCTACCAATACCGGCACAGCACCTACACTAAGTACCGCTTCAAAACTGGCTACAAAAGTAAAGGCAGGCATTATCACCTCATCGCCATAGCCAATACCCAATGCCGACATGGCAGTAGTAAGCGCAGCAGTACCACTACTGGTTAGCTGAGCATATTTACTACCGAATGTTTTATTTATTTCCTGTTCCAGTTCCTTGGCTTTCCAGCGACCTTTACGGGCAGCATCAAAACCATAGCGCATCAGTATTCCTGTTTCCAGTACTTCGTTTACTTCCTTCCTTTCTTCTTCTCCAAAAAATTCAAATCCTGGCATGTTTTTAAATTATGAATTGTGAATTATTAATTATGAATTATAACACAAAAATAAGGGAAAGGTTAATTAGGGTAATTACCGTATGTGATGAAGGGCTATTATTTGTTGTAGGTGAAGAATACATGCAACGGCGGGAACTTTCCTACTTATTATAATTAAGGGACGAAATATTTTACACATAATAAGTAAAGGTAAATTGTAAATGGTTTTTTTGAAAAAGTGCGATTGATTTAGTGATTTTAATGCTTTTCGATGTTTTTATATTGTTTGCGATGGGTAAAAAGGTGCTGCGATGCCTTTTTTTGTTGCGGATTTTTAAAAGATGATAGCGAGCGATGTATGGACGATAGCAGGCAGGTAAAAGACGATATGTGGCGAGGTAAAGACGATACCCGGCAAGGAAAATATTGCTTTGTGACAGCATTTTGGTATAGTGGTTGATGTACTAATGATAGCCGGCGAGGTACAGATGGATGTGGGCAAGTAAAAGTTCATAGCGGACACACAAAAGAGCATAGTAGGCAGTAAAAAGAGCATGACTGACAAAGGTTGGAGCAAATGAGTATTTTATGGCAATAAGCGTGACTTGATATTGAATGTGTGTGATTTTGAATAGAGCACGACAGTTAGTAGACTTTATAGATAATGCAGTTGATGAAGTAAAGTACGGAGATTATATACGCTATGCATGGTGTCTTTACCAAAATATGGATGTATCTTGTATTGCGTTAGTTGCAGCAGGGAATATCCTTTCCTACCACCCTTGAACATACTTAGAAATTGATGATGATAAAAGTGGTAGGAAAGATAGGAAAGGCTGCAACGGCCGCTTGCGGAACGCCCAAAGTCTAATTAATAATTGAAAATGTATAATTGGTAATGAATACAGAATACAAGGCACAAAGTAATACAGTATACCAGAACGGGCAATAGGAATAAAAAAATACAAATGTTTTTACTTGTTCATTCTATCTCCTTACTCCTCCCTCCTCACTCCCAGCATTACCCCGCAATACTTAAGGCAATTTTCTCTCCATCCATTGCGGCACTCACTATTCCTCCGGCATATCCTGCGCCTTCGCCACAGGGATATAAACCATTTATCTGAGGGTGTTGTAAGGTTATATTATCACGAGGAATTCTTATAGGCGAAGAAGTCCTGCTTTCTGTGGCTACTACTACTGCTTCGTTGGTATAATACCCTTTCATTTTATTGCCGAACTGTTTCAATCCTTTTTGCAATGCATTGGAAATAAACCCGGGCAAAACTTCCGATAATTGATAAGCATTCAAGCCGGGATGGTAACTACAATCGGGCAAATTGGTAGATACTTTATTGTTGCAGAAATCTACCATACGCTGTGCCGGCGCTTTAAAATTGCCACCACCTGCGGTATAAGCTGCTCTTTCAATAGCCTGTTGAAAATGCATCAGCAGCAAAGGGTTATCCGATTGATTTTGTACCGATGAAGTATGTTTAAAATACTTAATTACCTCCTCTATTTCCACCGATACTACCATGCCGCTATTGGCATAAGGATTATTCCGTTTCGAAGGGCTCCAGCCATTTACAACCAGTTCGTTAGGAGAAGTGGCAGCAGGGGCAATAATACCACCCGGACACATGCAAAAACTAAATACGCCACAACCATCCACCTGCTCTACCAGAGAATAGGAGGATGGAGGAAGATGCTCGCTACGAACAGGCTGATGATATTGAATAGCATCTATAATAGTCTGCGGATGCTCTATTCTTACCCCAAGGGCAAAAGGCTTTGCTTCTATTAAGATGTTCTTTTTATGTAAAAGCTCAAAAATATCACGGGCAGAATGACCTGTTGCAAGAATCACTGCATTGGCATCAAGGGTTAGTCCGGTGTGGGTAGTAACGCCCTTAATGGAATTGTCTTTTATGGTAAAATCGGTCACCCTGTTTTCAAAGTAAAACTCAGCACCATAGTCTATCAGTGTTTCCCGGATAGCGGTAATAATATGGGGTAACTTATTGGTACCAATATGCGGATGCGATTGATACAATATCTTTTCGTCGGCACCAAAGTGAACAAACAATTCCAGTATTCTATTAATACTACCTCGTTTGCTACTGCGGGTATACAATTTACCATCGCTATAGGTACCTGCACCACCTTCGCCAAAGCAATAGTTGCTATCCTCGTTCAGAATTCCATCTTTATTCAATAAGGCTAAATCTTTTCTGCGGGCCCTTACTTCTTTACCACGCTCTACAATGATTGGTTTGATGCCTTTTTCCACTAATTGTAAAGCAGCAAATAAACCTGCTGGGCCTGCCCCTACAATGATGACGCTTTTAGCAGCTTTGCTAACGTCCTGAAAATGAAACTGTGGGAGAGTTCTTTCTCTGAAAGGCTCATTGATAAAAGCATGTACTGTAAGGTTTATCCATACTTGCTTTCTGCTACGGGCATCAATGGAATGTTTGGTAATATAATACCCATTTACTGCAGTAAGTGATACATGGCAGCTTTCGGCTATATATCTGTTTACTATAAAATTATTGGAGGCTTCTTCGGGCAAAAGCCTTAAGATGATTTCTTTTTGCATACTGACAGGTGTTTATCCTATAAAGTAAGTTATAATTGATAATGGAAAATGTATAATTTGTAAGTTTAGCGTATTAATAAATTATACGAAATGAATAATTACAATTTTACACTAAGTAGATAAGTGTTTTACTTATCTATCACTAATTTTTACTTTTCCCTTTTTACTTTTTACTTAAAACGGCATATCGTCGATAGGATCGAAAGGAGGTTGTTGATCAACAAAGTTTGGAACTTCGTTTGCAGGCATTCCACCCAGTTTCACTGCTTCCATTCTCCACGCATCCAGGTTGGTAATGTAGTTTTCTCTACCATCCTTAACCCATTTTGTACCTTTAATATTAAACTGAACTTTTACATCATCGCCCATATTAAACTTGTCGGGCATAGCTGTTTTATCCTGTACACACTGAAACTTGATGTAACTCGTAAAGCTACGACCATTCGATTCTTCAGATGTTTCAATCACAAACTCTCTGGTTTTAAAAGTCTCTGATCTCTGTACAATATCAAATTTAGCAATTAGTTTTCCTGTAATTTCAAAACTCATAAGTATCTTGTTAAGGTCGCAAATGTAACAGTTGGAGTTAGTTTTTTTCATTTAGTAGGGATTATTTTATTCCCTTTTATTAAATTTTGGTTTAGGCGATACTTGTTCGTTGAAATAATATTACCTTGTCCACTTTTTACAACAAAATGCTATTCAAAATGATGTGGTCGCAAATCAGGAAGCACTTATTAGTATTACTATTATTAAGCAATGCGGTGTTCGCCTTTTCGCAGGAAACAACCCTGGAATATAGCGCATACAAGATTTCCAAAGAAAACAGAGTAGATTCTTCTTATATAAAAATGTTGCAGCCATATAAGGATAGTCTGAGTAAACAGATGGATAAGGTGATAGGCTTTGCAGTTAATACTATGTATAAGAAACAGCCGGAATGTGCACTGGGAAATCTGATGGCAGACTGTGTAAGAACAATGGCCGAAAAGAAGTATAAAAAAACAGTTGATGTGGGTATGGTAAACTTTGGAGGAATAAGAAGTTATATTTCTAAAGGCGATATAACTGTAGGAAAAGTATTTGAGCTTATGCCTTTTGATAATATGTTGATTATACAACAATTGAGGGGCGATACACTACAGTTATTATTAAATAGAATAGCAGAAAAAGGAGGATGGCCTATTTCTGGCTTAACCATGCAGATAAAAGGCAATCAGGCATTGAATGTAATGATTGGAGGAAAAGCGATTGATTCATTGGCGTATTATACCGTAGCAAATTCCGATTATATAGCTAACGGGGGCGATGATTGTAATATGCTTAAACCCATTCCACAGACCAACGGAGGATATATAATAAGAGATGCAATAGTTGATTATATAAAGATGATTACGGAGCAAGGAAACCCTATTGATGCTAAAACAGAAAAACGTATTACTTATGCCAACTAACAGAAGAAAATTTATACAGCAGGCTGCTTTAATGGGAGGTGCATTGCTTACCTCTAAATCATTATTTGCTGGTAATCTATTACCTATAGATAATAATGAAGAGAAATTAGTGATTCTGCATACCAATGATGTGCACAGCAGACTGGAACCATTTCCAATGGATGAAAGTAAGAATGCCGGACTGGGTGGAGTAGCTGCAAGAGCTGATTTAATAAGAAGGATAAGAAGTATTGAAGAGAATGTTTTACTGCTTGATGCTGGCGATATATTTCAGGGCACTCCATACTTTAACTTTTATAAAGGAGAACCAGAGATAAAAGCCATGAGTATGATGCAATATGATGCATCTACATTGGGCAATCATGACTTTGATGGAGGAATGGAAAATTTCGCTACTCAACAGAAGCATGCCACCTTTCCTTTTATTAACTGTAACTACGATTTTACCAATACGCCGCTGGAAGGAAAAACAATTCCTTATAAGATTATACAGAAAGGTAAAATCAAAGTAGGTATTCTGGGTGTTGGAGTAGAATTGCATGGGTTGGTTCCGGAAAAATTATATGGCAATACAAAGTATCTTGATCCTATACAGAAAGCCAATGAAACTGCGGCTTTACTGCATAAAAAGGGTTGCGATATGATTATTTGTTTATCTCATTTAGGAGACAAATACACGGATAATAAAGTAAGTGATGAAGTATTAGCACAATCCTGCCATGATATAGACTTAATTATTGGCGGACATACCCACAGATTGTTCGAAAAACCAAGGGTTTATACTAACATGAAAGGAAATGAAACAATTGTTAACCAGGTTGGGTGGGCAGGAATGTATTTAGGACGGTTGGATTACAATTTTTCGGTAGGAAAAAACAAAAAATTACAGCATTCTCATAAAGTAATCGTACGTGGTAAAACAATCGAATAAAAAAAATTTTTTTTTCAACACAAAGTGTTCATATTCGCAGTCCGATAAAACATTTTGTACACATATTTGCTTTATTAGGGAGACGGAAAAAGATATAATTCAACATATAAAGATCATTTTGAAACATGGCCAAAACTGCTGATTCCATCTGGAACAATTGCTTGAAAATTATTAAAGACATCGTTGAATGGCAACACTTTAAAACTTGGTTCGAACCCATAAAGCCGGTAGAACTAAAATCGAACGTATTATTAATCCAGGTACCAAGTCAATTTTTTTATGAATATCTCGAAGAGCACTACGTGAATCTTCTGGCTAAGACTCTTAAAAGAGAGTTAGGAAAAGAAGCAAGATTGGAATACCGTATTATGGTAGATAGTGGTAGTAAAGGAAACGGAACCTACGACTTACCAACTTCTGGTACTAAAACTTTCAATACTAATGAGATGAACTTTCCATTGGTAATTGATAATCCTGTTAAAAATCCATTTGTAATTCCAGGATTAAAGAAAACTCAGATTGATTCGCAGTTGAATCCTTCTTATGTATTCGATTCTTTTGTAGAAGGAGATTGTAACCGTGTAGCAAGAAGAGCAGGAAAGACAATTGCTGAAAAGCCAGGGTCAAACTCTTTTAATCCTTTACTTATATATGGTAATGGAGGTTTGGGTAAAACACACCTTGCACAAGCAATAGGTAACGAAACTAAAAAGATACATCCTAATAAGGTAGTATTATATGTAAGTACAGAAAAGTTCATCAATCAGTTTCAGGATCATAGCCGTAATAATGCTATTAATGATTTCATTCATTTCTATCAGTTAATAGATGTATTGATTATCGATGACGTTCATTTCTTTGCAAAAGCAGAAAAGTCTCAGGACGCATTCTTTGCTATCTTCAATCATCTTCATCAGAGTGGTAAACAATTAGTACTTACTTCCGATAAATCTCCTAAGGATCTTGATGGAATGCAGGAAAGATTGTTAAGCCGTTTCAGATGGGGCTTAAGTGCCGATTTGCAAATGCCTGATTATGAAACCAGAATTGAAATTCTGGAAATGAAAATGCGCAACGAAGGTTTCTCACTTCCAAAAGAAGTAGTTAAATATGTTGCTTATAATATTAATACCAACGTAAGAGAACTGGAAGGGGCACAAATCTCTTTATTAGCGCAGTCTTCTTTAAATAGAAAAGAAGTTGATGTAGAGCTAGCTAAAAAAGTACTAAGAAACTTTGTTCGTACCAGTACCAAAGAAATTACCATAGAATCTATTCAGAAAATGGTATGCGAATATTTCTCTGTTCCCTTCGAAAAGTTATTACAAAAAACCAGAAAAAGAGAGATTGTTCAGGCTCGTCAGATTACTATGTATCTTGCTAAAGCATTTACCAAGAACTCACTTAAATGTATTGGTGAACATTTTGGAGGAAGAGATCATACTACCGTTATTCACAGCTGTCAGACGGTAAAGGATTTGATGGATACTGATTCTATGTTTAGAGAAAACGTTATGGAACTAACACAGAAAGTGCAGTTATCTTCTATGTAAGAAATAACTTTAATGAATAATAAATAGCCTCGGAATTATCCGGGGCTATTTTGTTTTAAGCATAAATTAATAAAATAGTAGGTTAGCTATGCAGGTCATTATTATTGACTATGTTAGAAACTTAATTTAACCGGATTTATTCTTCCATTCAGCAAGATGTAGTATAAACTTTCAAATTAATATTTATATTTGGCACAGTACTTTATTGAATAGATATTGATTAGTACTAAATCTATGATTTAAAACGTTTGTAATATTTATTCTTAATTAAAAAATTGTTTATATGAAAGCTGAGCTGCTGTTGTACAAAAATGCTGCATTCGTGCGCAACGCTAAAAGCCATACAATAACCAGCGATAAAGTATCTCTTGTTTTAGGTTTTGGAGAAAAGAATTTATTGATTAATGATAATCTTTATAGTCAATTAAAAGATAGATACCCCAATGCTCAAATTGTTATCTGTTCTACATCAGGAGAAATTTACGACGAGCAGGTATACGATAATACAGTAGTGGTTACTGCCATTGAATTTGAAAAGACCCCATTAAAAACTGCTTCAGTTAATATTGCTGATTATCAGAATAGCTCTGATGCGGGTGCAGCATTAATGAGTATGTTGCTTGCCGATGATCTGGCTTATGCTATGATTATTTCGGATGGCACTTCGGTAAATGGTAGTGAGCTGGTGAAAGGTATAGAATCTGTAAATGTAAATAGAGTGCCTGTAACAGGTGGATTGGCTGGCGATGCAGCCAACTTCGACTATACACTTGTAGGTTTGAATGAAGCACCCCAAAGAGGAAAGGTAATTGCTGTGGGCTTCTATGGTTCTAATATACAAATAGGGCATGGTTCCATGGGTGGTTGGGACATATTTGGTCTGGAAAGAACCGTTACTAAATCAATCTCTAATAAGCTTTTCGAGATAGATCATAAAAATGCACTGGAGTTATATAAATTGTATTTGGGGAGCTATATAGAACAACTTCCTGGTTCTGCATTATTATTCCCTTTGTCTGTAAAAATTAAAGATTCTGACGAGCCAATTGTTCGTACAATTATTTCAATAGATAATGAAGAGCAGAGTATGACTTTTGCAGGAGATGTACCTGAGGGATCGAATGTAAGATTCATGAAAGCCAATTTTGATAAACTGATAGATGCTGCAAATCAGGCTGCTGCTAAAACATTCTTTAATAAAATGCCTAAAACGCCTACCCTTGCGCTACTAATAAGTTGTGTAGGCAGGAAAGTAATTCTGGAGAATAGAACGTATGAAGAAGTGGAAGCCATTCAGGATGTATTTGGAAAAGAAACTCTTCATGCAGGATTCTATTCTTATGGAGAAATATCTCCTTTAGCTGAAAATAGTAAGTGCCAGTTGTTGAATCAGACAATGACCATCACTACTTTCAACGAATTATAATTATCCCAATTTATCATATGTCCTATCATAAATTACTGGAAAAACAAATTAAAAAATTCATCAACGAAGATTGTCGTCAGGATGAACGTTTTTTGAAATTTATCCAGGTAGTTAATGATTCCTATAATTCCTATGAGAAATCGAAAGTATTATCCGACTATGCATTCGAAATAAGTGAGAGAGAATTCAAGGAAGTAAACATACAGTTAACCAAAGAAATTGAATTAAAGAAGGTTTCTATACATAAGCTTAAAGAAGCTATTAAAAGTATAGAACCCGAAGAGAATTTTATTGACGATGATGAAGATGACTTACTGGATATCGTTAATTATCTGAATAAACAAATACAGAAAAGAAAGGAAGCAGAAATTGCATTAATCAAAGCAAAAGAAGAAGCCGAGAAAGCCAATATGGCTAAGTCGGAATTCTTGTCTATCATGAGTCACGAGATAAGAACACCTTTGAATGCCATCATAGGAATGGGGCATTTATTGCTGAAGAATCATCCACAGGATCATCAGATAAGGAATCTGGAAGTACTTAAAACTTCATCTAATAATTTATTGGTTTTAATTAATGATATACTGGACTTTAATAAGATAGAAGCCCATAAGCTTGATCTGGAAGAGATAGAGATGAACCTTCGTGATCTGATGCATGATATTTATGAAGAAAATATTGTAAAAGCACAGGAAAAGGGAATTGGTTTTAAGATAGTGGTAGAGGAGAATGTGCCACAATATGTATTAGGTGATTCTTTAAGACTGGGACAGATAATGACCAATCTGGTATCGAATGCTATCAAGTTTACCCCATCAGGAAAGGTGGATGTATCGCTGAAAATGGTTTCGGAAACGGAACATTATTGCAGCATATTTTTTGAAGTAGCAGATACAGGAATCGGACTGACCGAGGAAGCTAAAACTACTGTATTCAATACATTTACACAGGCTACATCATCCATTACCCGTCAGTTTGGTGGTACTGGATTAGGGTTGTCTATTACCCGTCAATTACTCAATTTGATGGGTAGTGAAATTCATGTTGATTCTGAGTTTGGAGTAGGTAGTCAGTTTACTTTTACACTTACCTTTAAGGCTTGTCAGCAGAACGAAAAGAACCCGGTAATCCGTTTGGCAAACGATGAAGACCTTAGTGGCAGAAAGATACTGGTAGTAGAAGATACCGAGTTTAATATCTTCTTTGCCACACAGTTATTGGAAGGTTGGAATATTAAAATTGATGTAGCTGAAAATGGACAGATTGCGGTAGATAAAGTGAAAGAGAATAAGTACGATTTAGTGTTGATGGATCTTCAGATGCCCGTGATGGATGGTTATACCGCATCGGCCGAGATAAGGAAGTTCAATTCCGCTATTCCAATAGTTGCATTAACTGCTTCGGCCAGCAATGATGTAAAAGAAAAAGTACTCGCAGTGGGTATGCAGGATTATGTAACCAAGCCATTCAATCCGAATGAACTGTTTTCGAGAATTAAGAAGTATATGAAGTAGCTAACGGTTTTAAAAGGTTCAAGTCGTTTAACCTTCAAGGGGTTAATACTGAATATAGGAGACAGGAGTAAGGAGAATACAAATTAGCTGATTTGCTAATGAATACTAATACGATTCCTCAGCAATTATAATTGCTGAGGAATCTTTCGTTTTATTAATACTTTGCTTCAGATAGCTTATTTATACATTCCAAAGTTGAAATATAAAGTATATAAATTGAAAAAATAATATTAAAAAAGTCTTTTTTTTAATGAATAAGTACAAACATATATGGAGTGAGCACTTAGGGATAGGGAACGAGCAAATAAGGGCATGGAATGAAAAAAAATAGACATGGAATGAGCAATTAAGGTCATGGAATGAAGAAGAATAGATAAGCAATGAGTAAGAATACACAAGGAACGAAGAAAAATAGATATGGAATGAGAACAAAAGGATATGGAATGAGTACAAATGATCGTGGAACGAAGACAAATGGGTATGGAGTGAGAAAGAATAGTGATGGAAAGGAAAATCTGAACCATTTAAGTTATAAAAGAGCTTAACAGGAAGAAAAAATACTCCATTGGGAAGATAATGTTGCGCATTGGAAACCGTGAGGTACGCAATGCTTTTAGATGTAAAGCATTAGATTTTGAGGTAATTGAGGATTGAATATTTTGTGTTGAATGTAATTAATGGAGTACTGCCAGAAGCAAAAAGGAATTTATTATATAATGCTTTTCAGCTCAGGAACCTATTTGCAAATACTGCGATGTATTTGTATTGCGTTAGTTGCAGCAGGGAATATCCTTTCCTACCACCCCTGAATATGTTTTGAAATTGAAGTTGATATTAGTGGTAGGAAAGATAGGAAAGGCTGCAACGGCCGCTTGCGGAACGCCCAAAATTAATTAGCTAATGTGCTAATGAATACAAGAGAATAAATACTAAAGACTAAAAAGAAAAACTGTGCGTCCCTGATATAGGTTGACCGAAAAAAGTCAATTTATATGCAATCAAATATCAAGAAAATTAGAAAAAGTAGACGCTACTCTATAGAGT
>Ga0194037_1001096_pt1 | contig 20150 bp, 14 predicted proteins | sample JunL306m_MetaG_FD_148653 | JGI IMG/M metagenome (GOLD analysis project Ga0194037, IMG submission 148653) | Anoxic zone freshwater microbial communities from boreal shield lake in IISD Experimental Lakes Area, Ontario, Canada - Jun2016-L304-6m | ecosystem: Environmental > Aquatic > Freshwater >...
TTGTCGTTGTAAATTCTGTACCGATATCCAGCATTGTTTTGAAACTTATTTTTCCTCCTCCGCTTTCTATCATATTTTTTACCAATGGAAGTCCGAGTCCCATGCCACTTATTTTTGTACTGAAATAGGGCATAAATATTTTCTCAGCTTGCTCATCAGTAATGCCACTACCGTTGTCTTTAACGTTGATGGTGATGGTTTCATTATCTTCGGTAACAGTAATTTCAACTTTTCCTTCCTTGTCTTCAGGAATCGACTGGATTGCATTTTTAACGATGTTTCCAACACTTCTGCTCAGGTATGAACGGTCGAAATTTATTTCTATATGATCATCACATTCTAAAAATATTTTGGTGTCGGTATTGGCACTATAAAGTTCAACAAGTTGATCAAGACTGTTTTTTACATTTAACTTTTCGTAACTCGGAGCAGGCATTTTTGCGTACGATGAAAATTCGGTTGCAAGTTCACTTAACGTATCAATTTGGTTTACCAATAAATTTGTTGTGCGATTTATTTTATCTTCAATATTCTCATCCTTATTTTTAAAAGCCCTTTGCAAATGTTGAATGCTGAGCTTCATCGGTGTGAGTGGGTTTTTTATTTCGTGAGCTATTTGTCGTGCTATTTCTCTCCAAGCGCCTTCCCGTTCAGTTTCAGCAAGTTTTTTTGCGCTTTCCTCGAGTTGTAAGATCATCGAATTATACTGTTTTACAAGTTCCCCAATTTCATCATCACGATGCCAGTTGATGGGTTCATTTTTACTTCCCAAAACGGTGCGTGATAATTTTTGTTGAATAAGAATTAGCGGATAAGAAATATTTCGTGAAACTAAATAAGCGATAATTCCGATGATGATAAATAGCAGGACATACAAATTTATAAAGCCGATGATGATAGAAGAAATTTCATTGAGGAGATCTGATTTCTGACTAAAATATGGAAGTTGCAGGTAACCCAATAGTTCTGATTTTTTTCTGAATACCGGTGAATATGCTGCTTGAAAATCTAATGCTGCAATATTTTCATTCTGGCTAAATTGTGATTCTTTTAAAAAATTGAGATGGAAAAATGCTCCGGGATTCATCAACTCTGAAACAATTCCTTCATCATAAATTTTTCCAATGCTTGAAGCCATCACCTTTCCATTTACATCATATAAAGTTACGTCAGTGTCGTACACATCTGCAATTTGGTTTATAAACGCTTCGAGCTCACCACTTGATTTATCGTCCATCTCGGTGATGTTTTCATTTTCGATAGTGATTGCCACGTTGCGTAATTTTTTCATCAATCGTTCCGTTTGACGGCTATTGTATTTTTGAGTGATGAATGAAACAGTGAAATAGGATGTTGACGCTAGCGTAACAAATACGATGAAAATAATTGAAGTTTGAATTCGTGTACGTATGTATAAAATATCAGGATTTTCTACCAGCAGAAAATGGTTAAATACATTTCTGATTTTTCGTGAGAATGCATTTTCCAGCAATTTATTTTTCCTGAAAAACTTCGCATTGATACCGATGTAAATAAATAAAATGAAAATCAGAATTAACGTACAAAAAGTGAAAATAAAAGAGAACAAAGCAACACTCTGAATGACCGAATCGGCAGGTTTGCTTACTGCAATGGTGAGTGGTTGTGAATCGGTGAAAAGTACATGATCAAAATTATTCTCAGTAAAAAACCTGAAGCTGTCTCTTGCTTCACCCCAAGTATTTGTAATTCGATAGGGATAATCGCCACTTTGAAAAATCAGATGTTTATCTTTATAAACGGCATACGAATAATCAAAAATTTTCTTCTTGTTTTGACGAAAGCCTTCAATTAATAATTCATCAAATCTGTTTTCATCCTGAATTAATTTTGGTTGCAATAAAATGAATAAATATCCTACACGGTTTCCTTTTTTCTGAACCGTAAATTTTGCCAAATATCCTTTTAAGGTTGAACTTCCATTGATGTATCTGAAATAGGTATCAATGGTTTCGAGAGTTTGTTTTTCATAGGTTTTATTTATCTGAGAATAACTGTATGAATTTTTTTGTTTCAGGTCAAAACCTAAAGTATCATAATCCAAAACACTTACTTCAAACCTGCTTAAATATCCTGTAAAATACAGCTGTTTGATGCGTTTCTCAAATTTTGATTTTGTAAAAAAGTACAGAAAATAATCTGTAATATTTTTATCATCGGCTATTTTTTTCTCAATCGTTCTTAAAAAATAATCTGTAGTAATATCATTTTGCGTGACAAGTTTTCCTGCAAATAGTTTCCTGTTATCCCTTTCTTTAATATTCACCCAATGAGTAATTGTAATAGAGATAAATCCTGAAATAATAAATACCACAACAAAATATTGAGGAAAGCGATTTAGCTGTTTGATAAAAAGTTTAAACAGGATGAAGGTTGCGAGTATGCAAACAGGAAGTAGTAATTGAAAGGTATCTGTTTTAAAATAATATTTTACAAAGAGGGTATAAGTGAGTGTGATAAAAACTCCAACACTAACCATCAATGCTATATTTTTTTCATCACGACTTTGAGTAGCTCTTACAAAATTTCTGCATATAAAATACACAGATAATAGTAATAGAATAGCAACAATAATTCCTACAAGAGTAAACTGATTTACTAATGCAAAATTGCTCACATTAAAAGATATCTGCGAATCGATGGTTAAACTTTTAATTGAACTGAATGCCAGGTGAGCACTAGCAAGTGAAAGAAGTAATAATGAAATAAATTTTACCCAAAACCATTTTATCCCTTCAATAGCAGCTTCAGTTTTAATTTTTTTGGAAGACACATTTTCTAAAATAATCAAATACCAAAAACAAATAATGGTATCAATCAATAAATCTCCGAGGGAAGGAAACCACAATGATGAAGCATAAATAGAAGGGTCAAACAATTTTATTTCATAAATGGAAACAGGCAATTGGAAATAAATATTAACCCAGCGAATAATAAAAAATGCAACAAAAAAGATGACTGATGTTTGCCAAAAATATTTTTGAATATAGTTCCTAGCAATTAAATGTATGAGCAGTAAATTGATTAAGATTACCATCAATAAAAGGATGGAAATGGCATGATTTATTTTTTCTGAAGACGTAAAAATTTGTATGGAGAAAAGATAATTTCCTGTGATGTCTTTAATGTCTTTAAAATTTTCGACAGCTTTTGGAAGCACAAAACCATCTTTTATAAATGAGAGCTCGGTATTAAAATGATTATTGATGTATTGATTTTTAAACGCATAATTAGAGTTTATCGCATAAAGCAAAACATAGGAAAAAGAGCCTGTTGTATTTTTGTAGGCTAAATAATTTCCATTTACACCCTGATAAAAACTCGACCCGGTTTTAAATTCACTTAAACATTGCTTGGTATCAATTTCATTACTGCTCCAAACAATTATTGTATCGTTTTTATAAACTTGAATAATAATATTTTCATCATGAGCAATTTCAATAATAGAAGTCCAGTTGCGTTGAAGTTTTGATGAATCAGGAATTAATTTATTGGTAATTTTTACGAACGTTAACTCTTTCTCATTGATGATTCTTTGTGTTTCGGAATAAGCTTTTTGAGTTTGAAATTCAACATTACTGTTTTGTTTATGCTCGAGCCACACCAATAACGAAAAAGCCAAAAGCCCTACAGTAAGTAATAACCAATAATGTTTGAACTGAATTTTCAAATACTTTTATAATTACTAATTTGTTTAAGTTTTTTTTAACACTAAATCACAAAGGAAAAATTATTTAATTACACAAAGTGTTATCGTTATTCTAATTTAATCTTTTGTGCCTTTGTGTTATTTTTTTTTGGTTTTTACCAACGGTTATTCAACTGTAAATAATTTTTCACATAATCAATCACACCATCTTCAACACTTGTGAAAGGTTTTGTATAGCCAATGTTTTTCAGCTTTTCCATTTTTGCTTCTGTAAAATACTGATATTTTTCTCTGATATCTTCAGGGGTATCTATGAACTCAATTTGTGGAGTTATGTTTAGAGCAACAAAAATTCCTTTCACCAAATCTTTAAATGTTCGGGCTTTGCCGCTTCCCAAATTATAGATACCGCTATGTTTGCGGTTTGTCATTAAGAAAACACATACATCACACAAATCTTTCACATAAATAAAATCACGCATTTGTTCACCATCATTAAAGTCAGGTTTATGTGATCTAAACAATTTTACTTTTCCTGTTTCTTTTATTTGGTTGAAGGCATGTAAAACAACTGATGCCATTCGTCCTTTGTGATATTCATTCGGTCCGTATACATTAAAAAATTTCAATCCTGCCCAAAAAAACGGAACATCTTTTTGTACAACTGCCCATTTATCGAAATCATTTTTCGAGCGACCGTATGGATTCATCGGCTGTAATTGGTCCAGTAATTTTGTATCATCATCATAACCAAATTCACCATCACCATAAGTTGCAGCTGACGATGCGTAAACCAATGGCAATCCGTATTTAACGCAAGCATTCCAAAGTGTCTTTGAAAAATCAAGATTCAATTCCTTGAATATTTTTTCGTCACTTTCGGTAGTGTCAGTTCTTGCTCCGATATGAAATATAAATTCTACAAGATGTTCGTTTTTATCTAACCAATCAAAGAATTCTTTGCGCTCAATTTTTGCTGTATATTTTTTTTCTGTGATATTCTTCGAACGTTCACCATCGCTGAAATCATCAACAAGAATAAGGTCGTTAAACCCATCTTCGTTTAATTTAGCAACAAGGCAACTTCCTATAAACCCTTCGGCACCTGTGATTATGATCATTAGATTATTTGTTAAACGCTCAAAAATAATGATTCTAGGAACATTTACAGCAGTTCATATTTAAGAAAAGCCTTATGATTTTTAAATAGGAATAAAATGCTGACGTATGTTAGTGTGTTTCCGATAGGTGAGTATATTTGCAGCACAAAATTTTAAATAGGATGTCAGATAAAAAAAACATCGTTTATATTACCCGTAAAGCTCATTTTAATGCTGCTCACCGATTGTTTAATCCACGTTGGACAGATGAACAGAATGAGCAGTTTTTTGGGAAATGTGCCAATAAAAATTACCATGGTCATAATTTTGATATTTATGTTACCCTGAAAGGTGTTGCTGATGAAAATACAGGAATGGTGATGGACTTAAGAAAATTAAAGGATGTGATGCATGAATTTGTATTAGATAAAATCGACCATAAGAATATCAATTTGGATGTTGATTTTATGAAAGGCAAGATGGCAAGTATCGAAAATATTGTTGTGGAGATTTGGAAACAGCTCGAACCTCATATCGAAAATGGAAAGCTTCATTGCATAAAATTATTTGAAACCGAAAATCAATTTGTAGAATATTATGGGGAATGATTTTTTTATTATAGACAAATGAATAAATTTGGGTGCATTCATTAAAAAAAATTTATGAAATTTCGCGTCAAAAACAGCAACATAATTTTTTACATTATTATCTCAGTAACCATACTCACATCTTGTAGTAATTCGGTTACAAACGTTTACGATTATTATATTAAAAATAATCTTCAGCAACACGAAACGGGTAAAATCATTTCAAGCAAAACTAAATTATTGTTTCGTGAGCAAGAGATGACCAATAAAGCTCAGATCGAATTAGTGGCTTTTAAAAGTGATAATTTAAAATGTCTGGTTATTGGTTCTCATAAAATTGCAAAACAGTTTTACTTGTACGATAGCCTATATTATTTTGATGTGAACGACCTTTATACAAATGTTCGTGGAAACGATTTTATCCGACAGTTAGGAGATTTGTCGATTTACTTCACAACTATTTCTGTTGAAAATTGCAATACGTTTTTAGCCAATGTCGATAAATTAAAATTTGAATTTAGTAAAGCAGCACCGCCAGTTGGCTCTTCAAGTTCAATTGATCTCACAATTCAAAATGATGTATTTGTGAGTATTGAGAAAAAAGTTTTTTCTGACCCTCTTGAATTAGCAACTACTACTCTTTGGGTAGGCAAGCGTAAACATACCATTAGATTAGATGCACTGATACAAGCATTTCAGGATTTTAAAAGTTTTAATTGAAGGTATTGTAACGGATAGATTATAAAACTGCTTGAAACAATTTATTTCTATTGAAGAAGTTTTTTACCATATGTACGATTATTCTACTCTCGTTTCATGCATTTGCTCAAGACGACATGAAATCGGATTTCGGAATTACACGTGGAAGAAACATACATTTATGGCCGATAGTTTATCGTGATAAAACAGATTCCGAAAAACGAGTACAAGTAGCAGCTTCACTTTTTACTTACCGCAAAAATTTAATCAATAACGATCTTCATACTCATCTTCTTCCTTTTTATACCTACAACTTTAATTCACTAAAAAAAGATGTAAGAGTTGGGAGTTTATATTATCCGAGTGTTTATAGGTATACCAATAATTTTATTTCAAGAATTCAATCGTATAAAGTATTGGAAATTGTTCCCGGCATCGATTTATTGGAATATTCACGATCTGATAATGGTGATTACTTAAAAAATAATCTATTGTTTTTTCTGTGGTATAAAAATGATAAAGTAAACGATAAGTCTGAATTTATGGTTTTCCCACTTTATTATTATTACCGAAATAAAGCAGAATCAACTAGCAGTTTAGTGCCATTTTATTTTCGTCAGGCTAATTTATCTAACTCATCAACATGGGTTTTCCCAATATTTTTTTTCAAGCATAAAACAGAAAATAACAATCGTTTTACAGCTTTCCCATTTTATTTCAGGAAACGAAATATTGATATTAAAAATGATGTTGTTTTCCCTTTTGTGTGGCGCTATCAAAGGCCTGAACACAGCTCATTATTTGTGATGCCTGTTTTTGGTTATGGGAAAAATAATATTCAGCATAAAACTTTTTATGGGATTACTCCATTTGTTTGGAACATCAATAAGCCGAGTTATAATTTTCATTTTGTGGTTCCTGTTTATTGGAAAATGAATCAAACTTTAAAAAATGATACCATTCATAGAACTGTTTTGTTTCCTGTGTATTTCAGAAATAAAAGTCATGTGAATTACATTAACCCATCATTAAATGATAGTAACTATCATGATAAAAACAATACCACAATTTTCCCAATTTACTGGAATCATCATTCGGTTACTTTTTATGATGGACATTTTCAAAGTTCAAATGATTATGTTGGGGTGATGCCATTTTATGGAAAAGGAAAAAGACTTAGGGCATGGGATTCTATAATAACTTATTATAGCAATATCACTCCAATTTATTGGCATATTTCAAATGTTAAAACCGATCGCAAATTTTTATTTCCTTTATGGTGGTTAAAACATCATACCGATTCGTCAAGTATTGAAAACCATCATGTATTGTTTCCATTAATTTGGCATTATCGAAAGTCGTTTGAATACACAAACAAAAATAAATATGAATTGAAAACTGATGTGCTGTTTCCTATTTATTGGCATTATCATGAATTAGACGGAGAAGCCCGTTACTCTAAAGCGTACACAAATAATTCAACGGTGCTGTTTCCTGTTTTTTGGAATCTAGACAGATCAAATATCCATACACGTTCGCTCTTTCCATTATACAGATATCGTTACAATGATGCAACAAACAACTTTTCACTTTATGTGTTTCCAACATTTTTAAATTTCAAAAATACATCATCATCACAGCAATTTTTATTTCCGTTTTATCATTCCTTCTTTAATAAACAGTATCAATCAAAAACGCTTTTTCCATTATTTTCTTTTGGGAAAAGTAAAATCAATCATAACCATCATTTAGTATTTACTCCGTTGTTTTGGAATATCGAATCTCAAAAACGGACTACCTCATTGTTTTTCCCTTTATACTATCATTCGTTTTATAAGCCTTCACACCTTCAAAGTAATTTGTTTGGGTTAATCGCTTATCAGCATTTTAAAACCGATACATCTAACAGTTATCAAGTGATTTGGCCAATTGTAGGATATAAAAAATCAGCTACACAAACCGCTTTTCATCTTGCACCAATATTTTGGTTGAACAATACAAGCAAAGCAAATTTCTGGGGATTATTTCCATTCTTTTATAAATATAAATCTCCTGAATTTAAAAGTTATCATTTTTTGTGGCAAGCATATACCTATAAAAAGCAACAAGGAATTTATAGCAGTCATCATATTTTGGGACCACTTTTTAGTGCTGTTAATTTTGATAATCACGATTACGACAGACGCTTGCTTTACTTATTATATGCCGATTGTAAAGTTGCAGGAACAGTTACCAAAAGCGTATTTCCAATCTATTTTCATAAACATGATTCCATAGGAAATTCTTCAACTTCAGTTGGTTTTGCATTTTATAATACGTTTAAAAGAAAAATTGAAACAACTAATTTTTTCTATAAAGAAGTTCGGGTATTATGGTTTTTACGTTTGCGCTCCAATGCTGGATTTTTAAAAAATAAAGGCATCGAAGTTGATAGAAGAAAACTACGAAGCGAGAGTTGATAAAAGTATCCTCTTAGTTTCTTGAAATATTTTTTTGACCTTATTCAAAACATAGCTCGTATATTAAAGGGAAGTAGGTGTTTATGTTTTTTTTTGTATGTTTATTCCTGACCAAAATCATGAATTTGCAATTATTTAATACAGACATTGCTAGCATATAAAAGTTGAAAATCCCCTCTCGATACTTTTTTTGTATTGAATTTATTTGATTTATTTATGAAGCAAAATTCTGACAAACCAAAAGGTGCTGCAAAAAAAAATACTACACGGTTAACTGCATCAAAATTATCACCTAAAAAAATTGATTCCATTTTAAAAAGTAAATCAAAACCAACCCAAAGTTTTTCTCATTCCACAATTTTTAATCAGGAAATTATTGAGGCATCGCCAATAGGAACATTAATTTATCAAGCTGAGTCGGGGATATGTGTTTATGCAAACCCAGCAATTGCAAAAATTACAGGTGGATCTGTTGAACAACTCTGTAAACAGAATTTTCGTAAAATAAAATCTTGGAAAAAATCAGGTATGCTTTCAGCTGCCGAAAAAGCCATTAAAACTTCCAAGGTGCAAATTATCGAAGTTGATTCAGAAAGTACTTTCGGCAATAACTTTTGGGTGAGTATTGTGCTTAAAACATTTTTAAACAATGGAGAGAAATTTTTATTGGCACACATTACTGATATTTCGGAAAGAGAAATTTTCGAAAAAAATTTAAAATTAAAAGAAGAAGCCATTTCTAAATCAATAAGCGGAATGGGAATGACAGATCTTTCAGGAAACATTATATATGCAAACGAAGCTCTTGTAAAAATGTGGGGATGTAAAAGCATGAATGATCTAATTGGAAAAAATCTTACCACTGTTTTTCATGGAGATCGAATTCACAAAACAGTTCAAGCTTTAATAACTAAAGGATTTGATAGTGGAGAAGATATCGGGAAAAGAATGGATGGCTCTTTATTTGATGTGGAATTTTCGGCAAACATTGTTTTTGATGATAGTGGGAAACCACAATGTATGTTTGGTTCATTCATTGATATTTCAGAAAGAAAAGTGTCTGAAAAAACACTAATAACAGAACAACAAAATTTATTGGAACAAACTGTTAATCTTCAAAAATCGGAAGCAAATATTCGTTCGGTTTTCGATAATTCATTTACAGGTTTTGTATTAATGGATACAGATTTTAAGGTTAAATCTTTCAATACCATTATTCAAAAATTTCTTGAAAAAGAATTTGGGACCGAAATAGTAATCGGTAAAAACATTTTAAATTTTGTTACTGGTTTTCTGAATGATAAATTCCAAGTTGAACTACCTGAAACTTTAAAAGGAAATATTTTTAAAATAGAAAGTAATTTATGTGGAATATCCGGAATGCCACATTGGTACCATATTCGTTTGTTTCCATCGCTTAATTTACATAAAAATATTGTTGGAGTAGTACTCGCGGTTTCAGATATAAACGAACGTAAAATATTGGAAAATGAATTGCGCCAAAGTGAAGAGGATTATCGAAAATTATTTGAAAATCATTCAGCAATAAAAATAATTTTGGAAGCCGAAACCGGGAAAATATTTGACGCTAATTATGCTGCATCAAAATTTTATGGATGGAGTAGAGAGGAATTAAAGAACATGAATATTCGGCAAATAAATGTTGACAAAACAGACGAACAATTGCATAAAGATTTAATAGAATCACATAATAATAGCAAATATAATATTCAGGTTAAACATCAATTAGCTGATGGTAGTGTTAAAGATATGGAAGTATTAGGTAACTCAGTTATTATGGGAGGTAAAAAGTATATACACTCTATCATAATTGATAACACTGATCGTAAACTAGCTGAAGCTAAAATTCGTGAACATGATTTAGAGTTTAAAAAACTATCTGATAATGTTCCTGATTTGCTTTTTCAGTTTTCAAAAAGAATTGATGGTTCATATTTTGTTCCGATTGCGTCATCAGGTATTAAAAATATTTTTGGATGTAATCCTGAAGATGTTTTAGATGATTTTACTCCAATTGGAAAAGTGATTCACCCTGATGATTTAGAAAGAGTTATTCGCGATATTGAAAATTCAGCTAAGAATTTATCTTATTTTTCATGCGAATTCAGGGTGCAAATTCCAGGTAAAGAAATTCAATGGATTTACTCTAAATCATCTCCCGAAAAATTGGATGACGGAACTATAACATGGTATGGTTTCAATTCAGATATTACTAAATTAAAATTAACTGAAGAAAAAATATTAAAAATAAATCGCCTTTACGAATTTATCAGTCAGGTAAATTATTTGATATTACGAGCACAATCTTTTGAAAACCTCTATCATGAAATATGTGATATAGCAATTATATATGGCAAGTTTTATATGAGTTGGATAGGTTTAGTGAATGATATAAATGATCATGTTAATGCTGTTGCATGGGCTGGTCACGAAGACGGATATCTTAAAAATGCATTTATCGTTTCAAGCGAAAATAACCCAAGTGGAAATGGCCCAACCGGTAAAACTGTCAGAGAAGGAAAAATATTTATTTGCAACGATATCGAAAACGATCCTTCGATGTTACCATGGAGAGACAATGCCTTAAAAAGAGGGTATCAATCAAGTATATCTATTCCAATAAAAGTTAGGGAAAAAGTATTTGGAGTATTTATAATATATAGTAACGAAAAAAACTTTTTCACAAATATTGAAGAAGTTGAATTGCTCGAAAAAGTTACCCAAAATATCTCTTTTGCATTAAATACTCTTAAAAATATAGAGGACCGTAAAATAGCAGAAAAAAATATTCTCGAAAGTGAAGAAAAATATCGCTTGTTAATTAATACCATGAACGAAGGTTTGCTATCTGTTGACAATAATGATGTGATACAATATGCAAACAATAGGATGTTCCAAATTACAGGTTATAGACCGAGCGAATTAGTCGGTAAAGTTGCTTACAAAATATTTGTTGACGAAGAAAAAACATATTTTATTAAAGAAAAACATAACCTCCGATTAGAAAAGAAATCTGATACTTATGAGATTCAGTTGAGAAAAAAGAATGGTGAACTAATTTGGGTTTCAATAAGTGGAACACCAATTTTAGATTCAGCTGGAAACGTAGTTGGATCAATTGGTGTTCATTCGGATATCAGCGAACGAAAAGCGGCCGAAAAACATAATAAAAATATTACCGATGATTTAATTAAGCGAAACAAAGATCTTGAACAATTTACTTATATCGTTTCTCATAACTTGCGTTCACCGGTAGCAAATATCAAAGGGTTTAATGAAGTTTTAAAAACCGTTGAACTTGAACAAAAGGATAAAGACGAAATGCTTAATGGTATTTTTACTTCTGTAAGTAAACTTGATGATGTGATACAAGATTTGAATCATATTTTACAGGTTAAACAAATTATAAATGAAAAGAAGGAGAAAATAAGTTTTACCGAATTGGTAAATGACATAAAGTTTTTTATGGGTTTAAAAATTGGTGAAAATGAAGTGATAATAAAAAGTGATTTTAGTGAGATAGATGAAATGTTTACTTTAAAAAGTTATATCAATAGTGTGTTTTATAACCTTATTTCAAACAGTATTAAATACCGAAGAATTAATGAGGATGCAGTAATTGATATTAGCAGTAAAAAAGTTGACAATAAATTTTTCATAACTTTTAGAGATAACGGATTAGGAATCGATCTTGTACGAAACAGCGATAAAATTTTCGGATTATATAAACGGTTCCATTCACATACTGAAGGAAAAGGCATGGGCTTGTTTATGGTTAAAACTCAAGTGGAAACTCTTGGAGGAAAAATAAGTGTAAAAAGTGAAGTGGGAAAAGGGACAGAATTTTTAATTGAATTTGATTTATAGAATCGAATTGCTATAAACAAACATAACTTAGAATTTCTTGTTGAGTTGACATGCAAAAAATATTCTTTGTTCTTTTAAGCGAACTTAATTTTATTTGCTTCTACCATTAAATATTAATAAAATTATATGAAAGCATATTTATTTCCAGGACAAGGATCACAATTTATAGGTATGGGCAAAGACCTTTACGATAATAATATTGCAGCAAGAAATCTTTTTGAAAATGCAAATCAAATTCTTGGATTTCGAATTACAGATATCATGTTTAGCGGAACAGATGAAGAGCTAAAACAAACTCGCGTTACTCAGCCGGCAATTTTTTTACACTCTGTTATTAAAGCAATTATTTTAGTGGAAGATTTTAAACCCGATATGGTTGCAGGGCATTCTCTCGGTGAGTTTTCGGCTCTTGTTGCCAATAAAGTATTAACCTTTGAAGATGGTTTGCGTTTAGTTTATAAACGTGCAATGGCAATGCAAAAAGCTTGTGAAATACAACCATCAACAATGGCTGCAGTTTTAGGTTTGGATGATGCAAAAGTAGAAGAAGTTTGTGCCTCGATTACAGATGAAATTGTTGTTCCTGCAAACTATAATTGTGTAGGACAATTGGTAATTTCGGGATCGGTTGAAGGAATAAATAAAGCTTGCGAATTAATGAAAGCTGCCGGAGCTAAACGTGCTTTAGTATTACCTGTTGGTGGTGCATTTCACTCTCCTTTAATGAAACCTGCCAGTGTTGAATTGGAACAAGCAATTTTATCAACTAATTTTAATACACCTGTTTGTCCGATCTATCAAAATGTACCGGCAAAAGCTGTTACCGATGTAAACGAAATTAAAAACAATTTGATCGCCCAACTTACAGCTCCGGTTCGTTGGACTCAAAGTGTACAAAGCATGGTAACAGATGGGGCAACCGAATTTATTGAGTGCGGTCCCGGAAATGTATTACAGGGTTTGGTGAAAAAAATCCAAAAAGATGCTGTAACAGCTTCAGTATAAATTAATCTGTAGTCTTCTGAATTTTTTATTTCCTCGTTTTTCGATGATGGGCTTGGCTTGTCGTTTTTATTATTTTGATAAATTTGCTTTATACTTTTGTTTAACTATCTTTGAAAAAGATTAAACAAAATAATGTCATCATATTCCATCAAACAACTCGAACAATTAAGCAACGTTAAAGCTCATACCATCAGGATTTGGGAGCAGCGTTATAATATGTTCACACCAGAAAGATCGGATACAAATATCAGATTGTATGATGATGAACAATTGAAGAAACTATTGAATGTTTGTATATTGATGAATCACGGAATGAAAATTTCGGCTATCAGTAAATTTAATCAAGATCAAATAGCTAAAGAAATAGATAAAATCACTATTTCATCTCAACAAAACGATCAAAAGATTGAATCAATCATCAATCAGCTAATCATAACAATCTCAAATTTTGATGAAGTACAATTTGATAAAATATTTTCAAGTGTGGTATGGGGTTATGGGTTATTAAATACCTATGTTAAAATTATTTACCCTATGCTTTCCCGAATTGGTTTTCTTTGGCTGAAGAGTAATGTAATTCCTGCACAGGAGCATTTTGTGTCTAACCTTATCAAACAAAAAATATTTGCAGCTATTGATGCACTTCCCTTCCCTACAAAAACAGACCAAACCTGGATATTGTTTTTAAAAGAAAATGAGGAACACGAAATAGGTTTACTCTTTGCAAATTTCCTTATCAGACAAAGTGGTAGAAAAGTTATTTATTTAGGACAACGTATTCCATATGATAATTTAAAGGAAGTTATTCTATTAAATAATCCAACCCATTTATTTACTTTTTTTGTAACCAACCAGGAGGAAAATTCTACTGAAAAATATATCCAAAAAATTTCTAACGAATATAAAAATTTAACGATTTGTATTTCAGGAAATAGTTCAAGCATTAAATCCAAACATAAAAACATTTTAATGTTGGAGAGTGTTCAACAATTATTAGAATTAATTCATCCCAACACGTTTAACAACCACGAATAAATGTTAAACAATCATAAATCTACAATAGCGGTAATCGGATCTGGTTTTGCGGGACTTTCTGCTGCGGCCGTTTTGGCGAGTCATAATAATGATGTGACCGTTTTTGAAAAGAATGCACAATTTGGTGGAAGAGCTAGAGTGTTTGAAAGCAATGGTTTTGTTTTTGACATGGGACCCAGCTGGTATTGGATGCCTGATGTATATGAAAAATTTTATAATTTATTTGGCAACACCACATCCGATTTTTATGAATTAAAAAAACTTGATCCCGGCTTCAAAGTAATTTTTGGGGAAAATAATTCCTTTAATATTCCTGCCAATTTTGAAGAGGTTTGCGAATTATTCGAAAGCATCGAACCCGGAGCTGCCGATAAACTTAAATTGTTTATCAATGATGCCGAATACAAATATCATGTTGGCATGAATGGCTTGGTTTATAAACCCAGTAATTCAATCACCGAATTCATCAATTTTAAACTGATGAAAGATATTTTTCGTTTGCAAGTATTTTCTCCTTTTAGTAAACATGTCAGAAAGTATTTTAAAGATCCTCGTTTAATTTCTCTGATAGAATTTCCGGTATTGTTTTTAGGAGCCATGCCCAAGGATACACCGGCATTATACAGTTTGATGAATTTTTCAGGATTAAAGCAAGGAACTTTTTATCCTATGGGAGGTTTCGGAAAAGTGATTGATGCATTTAAAACCATTGCCGAAAAAGCAGGAGTAAATTTTCTTCCTTCACAAAATATCGACCATCTCGAAATTCAATCAGGAGCAATCACTCATGTTCATTCAAATACCAAATGTTGGAATGTTGATGGTGTTATTGGAGCAGCCGATTATCATCATATAGAAACTAAACTCCTTCCTAAAAAAAATCAATCTTATTCCGAATCATATTGGGATAGCAGAACATTTGCTCCTTCATCATTAATTTTTTATTTAGGAATAAATAAAAAAATAAAAAACCTTAGTCACCACAATTTATTTTTTGATGAAAATTTTGAGCAACATGCTCAAGAAATTTATATCAATAAAAAGTGGCCAACCGCACCCTTGTTTTATGTATGCTGTCCATCTAAAACTGATCCTTCGGTTGCTCCTGAAAATTCAGAGAATATTTTTATTCTGATGCCTATCGCTACCGGATTATCAGACACAGAAGAAATAAGGAATCAATATTATCAATTGATCATGGATCGTTTGGAAAAATTTGCCGGAGAAAATATCAGCGATCATGTAATATTTAAAAAGAGTTATTCTGTTTCAAATTTTATAAACGATTACAACGCATACAAAGGAAATGCATACGGACTTGCAAATACACTTTTTCAAACTGCTTTTTTAAAGCCTAAACTTAAAAGTAAAAAAGTGAAAAATTTATTTTACGCAGGGCAGCTAACTGTTCCCGGACCGGGTGTTCCACCTTCCATTATTTCAGGACAAGTTGCCGCAAATGAATTGTTAAAAACATTAAATTATTAACCCCAACCCATGAAAATTATTTTTGATAACGTTTCTGCTTCATGCAGTAAGTTAATTACTAGAGAATACAGTACATCTTTTTCTCTTGGTATTTATTTTTTGAATAAAAAGTTTCATTCACCGATTTATTCAATTTATGGTTTTGTGAGAGTAGCAGATGAAATTGTGGATTCATTTCATGAGTTTGATAAAGTTTCTCTGATGCAAAAATTAAGAAGAGATACCGTTGAAGCAATCGAACAAAGAATCAGTGTAAATCCAATTTTAAATGCATTTCAACAAGTAGTAAATACCTATCATATTGAATGGGAACTAATAGATACTTTTTTGAAAAGTATGGAAATGGATTTATTAGAAACCAACCATAATCCTGATTCTTACAGTCAATATATTCTTGGTTCAGCAGAAGTAGTGGGTTTGATGTGTTTGAGAGTTTTTACAGAAGGTGATGAATTGCTTTATCAAAAATTAAAACCTTCGGCAATGAAGCTTGGAGCAGCTTTTCAGAAAGTTAATTTTTTAAGAGATTTAAAAGCCGATTATGAAGTTTTAGGAAGATCCTATTTTCCCGAAGTTAATTTTAAACGTTTCTCGTTGGTTGATAAAGAAAAGATACAACTAGAAATCGATCAAGATTTTGAAGAAGCATTATTAGGAATAAAAAGTTTACCAAGTGAAAGTAGAAGGGGAGTGTATCTGGCTTATTTTTATTACAGAAAACTTTTCAATAGAATTAAACAAACTCCTGCTGAGAAAGTGATGAGTGCAAGAATCAGGATTTCAAATGGCAATAAATTAGGTCTCATGTTTCAATCACTTTTAAGACATCAGTTGAACTTATTATGAGAACGTTGATTGTTATTTTTTTGATGGTATTCACTACCAAATCGTATTCAAATAGTATAGATATTTTGGATTTGCGGAAACATTTTTATGCTGCTTCAATTAATAAAAGTTCGGCTGATAGTTTTTTGCTTTTGATGGAATCTGTAAATATCAATACTGATCCTGTTTTGTTAGGCTACAGAGGAATGGCGTATATGATGCAAGCAAATTATTCAAAAAACCCATTTGTAAAACTAAGAAACTTTAATGCCGGGAAAACAATTATTGAACAAGCAATACAAAAAAATCCATGGAATATTGAAATTCGTTTTTTGAGATTCTGTGTTCAAACAAACGTTCCCCTTATTCTTGGATATTCCGGAGATATTAATAATGATAAATTATTTATAACTTTACAATGGAAGAGGCTAAATGATCTGGATTTGAAAAACAGAATATCAAAATACATGATTGATTCGAAGCAATGTAATGAACTTGAAAAATTAAATTTCAAATGAGCGAGCAAGTAATATTGGTTGACGAAAATGATCATCAAATTGGCTTGATGCCTAAATTTGAGGCTCATCAAAAGGGTTTGCTTCATCGTGCCTTTTCTGTATTCATTTTTAATGATAACGGTGAACTGTTGCTTCAAAAAAGAGCAAATACTAAATATCATTCAGGCGGTTTATGGACAAATACTTGTTGCAGTCATCCAGGTTTTGGTGAAGAAATTATTGATGCTGCAAAAAGACGTTTGAATGAAGAAATGGGAATTGAGTGTGAGGTGAAATTTATTTTTAGCTTTACCTATCATGCAAAACTAGACCATGATTTAATAGAGCACGAATTTGATCACGTTTTTATAGGATTTAGTAATCATCATCCTTCAATTAACAAAGAAGAAGTTGGTGATTGGAAATACATGGACTTAACATCACTTTCTGAGGACATCAAATCAAATCCCACAAATTATACTGAATGGATGAAGTTGTGTTTTGATAGAATCATCGTGGCTTTTGAAAAAAATAAAAAAAATGAAAACATATTATTTGCATAGAGAACAAGTATTGAATATTTCACAACAAGAAGCATGGTCTTTTTTTTCATCAGCTAAAAATTTATCTAAAATCACACCACCTGAGATGAGTTTTCAAATACTCTCAGAAATTTCTGATAAACCTGTTTACTCTGGAATGGAAATAAATTATATCGTGAAACCAATTTTCGGAATACCTTTAAAATGGAAAACTTTAATTGATACGGTTAATGAGCCAAATTATTTTACCGATAAACAATTGAAAGGTCCTTATAAAATATGGGAACATTCTCACCATTTTAAAATTACCGAAAAAGGTTTGTTGATGACAGATGTTGTAAAATATCAATTGCCATTTTCTGTTTTTGGCCAATTAGCACACTGGCTATTTGTAAAGAAAAAGATTGAACAAATATTTGATTTCAGATACAAGGTTTTAGAGAAAATGTTCAACCAGAAATAAGAATAGCATGATCAATATTTTATTTGTTTTGATAGCTTTTGTTTGTATGGAATGTGTTGCTTGGTTAGCGCATAAATACATGATGCATGGTTTTTTGTGGTTCCTTCACCACGACCATCATCAACGCGATGACCAAGGTTTTTTTGAGAAGAATGATTATTTCTTTTTGATATTCGCAACACCTGGAATTATTTTTATTATCAATGGTTTACTCAATCAATTTAGCTTTACATTTTTTATCGGAATTGGAATTTCATTATACGGTTTAGCTTATTTTTTAGTTCATGATATTTTTATACATCAACGTTTTAAGTTATTCAGAAATACAGATTCTATTTACCTGAGAGCAATCAGGAAAGCACATAAGATGCACCATAAACATTTATCTAAAGAAAATGGTGAATGCTTTGGCATGCTTTGGGTTCCAGTGTTTTATTTTAAAGAAGCTTTGAAACGTTCAGCAAAATGAAATTTCTATATTTATTTATCAATTTCGGAGCTTTTATTGTCCCTTTAATTTTTTCTTTTCATCCCAAAATACAATTTTATAAAAGATGGAAATTTGCACTGCCGGCAATATTCATCACGGCACTTATTTTTATACTTTGGGATATTTACTTCACACAAATTAAAGTATGGGGATTTAATCCTGATTACCTTACCGGGATATATTTTTTTAATTTACCACTCGAAGAAGTGCTTTTTTTTATTTGCATTCCTTATTCCTGCTTATTCACCTACCACTGCTTTACATTATTTATTAATCCAGTAATATTTAAAACTATTGAAAATAAAATCACTTTTTCTCTGCTGATATTTCTTTCAGTATTTACATTTTTGTTTTTTGATAGTGTATATACAACTGTTACATTTATTAGTCTTTCAACGCTCCTTGTTGTATTATTCTTTGTCTTTAAAGTAAACTTTTTCCATCGCTTTTACTTTACTTTTTTGATTTTATTGATTCCTTTTCTTATCGTAAATGGAATTTTAACAGGAACCGGAATTGAGCAACCTGTTGTATGGTACAATAATTTTGAAATCACACGTTTTAGGATACTTACTATTCCTTTTGAGGATGTGTTTTATGGAATGTTGCTACAACTTTTAAATGTATCATTATTTGAATTGTTTTCTCGTTAAGCTCATGCCTAAAATTAGAGTATTGATTTTTCCTTTTCATCTCCTCTCACATTATTTAAGATGTTTAGAATTTGCCAAAAAATTTCTGCCTAATGATAAATACGATGTGCATTTTTTGCACAGTGATATTTATGAAAAGCATATCCTTCAAAACAATTATCAAACGTTTTTATGTGAACAATTTGATGCTGATTTTGCTTTAAGTTGTTCAACAAAATTTAATTTTTCATGGCTCAATATTACTGATATAGAAAAAGTGTTTTTATCACAAATTCAAGTCATAAATAAATTAAAACCTGATATTGTTATTGGTGATGTAGCTCCTACTTTAAAAATGGCTGCCGAGTTTACAAATGTTGAGTATACTGCCCTTGTCAACGGGTATATGACCAAATATTATGCAATTCCCCGTAAGCTTTCTCGTACTCATTTTGCTTACAGGTTATCAAAAATAGTTCCTTCAAAATACTTCGATAAGATTACACGAATTGCTGAAAAAATATCTTTTAAGATTGTTCATCTGCCCTTTAAAAAGATTAGAAAAAAATATGCTCTCAAGGGTGTTTCAAATTATCTTTCAGAAATGGAAGGTGATAAAAATTTTATTTGTGACGATGCCCTACTTTTTCCACAAAGATCGCTTCCTGATAATTATTTTAATATTGAACCATTAATATATAAATCAACAATTTCGGAAAGTAGTTGGTTAGATGATATTGGAGTTTCTAAAC
>Ga0194037_1001099_pt1 | contig 20126 bp, 16 predicted proteins | sample JunL306m_MetaG_FD_148653 | JGI IMG/M metagenome (GOLD analysis project Ga0194037, IMG submission 148653) | Anoxic zone freshwater microbial communities from boreal shield lake in IISD Experimental Lakes Area, Ontario, Canada - Jun2016-L304-6m | ecosystem: Environmental > Aquatic > Freshwater >...
TCAACCACTTTTGTGCGGTTGGTTGACACCGCCACAAAATGTTTTGCAATATGCGATTCGTGTTTGGCATGCGTTAAAAACCACTCACGGGCAGTCATTGCGTTGGTGAGAGTCTCCTGGGTCGTAAAGGTTTTGGAGGCAACAATGAAGAGAGTGGTTTCTGGATTAAGCTTTTTGAGGGTTTCGCTGATATGAGTGCCATCAATATTGGAGACAAAATGGACCTGAAGCTGACCGTGAGCAAAAGGACGAAGTGCTTCATTCACCATACAGGGACCAAGATCAGAGCCACCAATACCGATATTAACCACATCGGTCATCCGCTTTCCGGTATATCCTCTCCATGTTCCTGAAATAACCCGATCGCAACAGCCCTTCATTTGGGCAAGCACGTCGGCGATTTCCGATGAAAGATCAAGACCGTCAATCTGAAGTGAATACCCAGGAGGCCTGCGAAGAGCGGTATGCAGCACGGCACGCCCTTCTGTATAATTTATTGGTTCACCGGCAAACATCTCGTCACGCTTTTTTTCAAGCCCCGCATTGCGCGCCAGATCGAGCAGCAACTCCATGGTTCGGGGAGTAATCCTGTTTTTTGAACAGTCGAGCATCAGCCCTTCCCATTGAATTGAGAACCGCTCAAATCGTGCACTATCTTCGCGAAACATCTCCCTCATCTGCAGTTTCCCGATCTCAAGTTTGTGTGCCTGAAGTGCGCGCCATTGTGCGCTTTGTGACAAGTTCATGATTTGTTACCTCTTTACAGTGTTAAGCTGAACATGAATAAAACGCCATAATAAATTTCAATAGGGAATATAGCGCAACGTAAGAGTAGAACCATCCGGATCCTTCTCAAGACCGATTATTTCGGCAATACTCAGGATAATATAAATCCCCCTTCCGGATAATTTGAAAAGATTCTGATGATCGACTGGATTGGGCAATTCTTCAGGATTAAACCCTTTTCCGCAATCTTTGACAGAGACCAAAAGGGCGCTCTCTTCGGCAACCAACCGAACAGATACTGTCAGATCACGCTCCTCCTTGTTTCCATGCCTGATGGCATTGACAAAAGCCTCTTTCAAAGTCAACTGAAGCCCTTCAATAAAGAGTGCGCTGTACCCCTCACTTTGTGCAAATGATGAAATGAACCTGCGCAACGATTCGTATTCTGAATACAAGCCAGGCAACACAATAACAGCCCGTTTCATGAAATAGAGATCATTTTGTCATGATTATATAAGTTGGCCCTCAACTTGTAATTGAACGACAAGTCAGTAATAATTAAGGCATATCAACCGTATTTCTTAACTAAATAATGATGATATTAAAAAATTATTAGTTAATTTAGATTGTTGGATAATACTATTAACTAATTATATTGAAACCGTTTTTTTTAAGCTCACATAAAACCAGACAAAGTATAAATACAATGAAAAAAACAACAAAATATTTAAGCCTCGCTGTAGCACTTTTGGCAGGATTGAGCGGCACCGCCCAGGCTGAAGGATTTAAGGCTGGCGCAGATGTGGTCAGCAGCTATGTATGGAGAGGTGGAGACTTGGGTGACTCACCGGCTATTCAACCAGCTCTCTCTTATACTTTTGCGGATAGCGGTATTGTTGTTGGTGCATGGGGCTCCTATGCACTGAGCGACAACACCACAAGCTTAACCCCTCCGCGCAGCAAATATCGCTATCAGGAGATCGACCTCTATGCAACGGTACCGGTTGGGCCCTTCAATTTGACCATAACTGATTATTATATCCCGGACACTACCCTCAATCCAAACCCGAGAGCGTTTGATTTCAGCAAAGACAGCTTCAACGTTATTGAAGCAAGCGTTTCTTATGCAAAAGATAATCTTGGTCTGCTTGCAGCCATTAATATTGCAGGAGCAGAAGAGAACGGTGCCAAAAATGCCAAATATTGCGAAGCAAACTACAAGTTCTACGAAAAAAATGGCTATACCGCAAAAGGTGTTGTGGGCTTAGGTAATGAAGATTTTTATGGTGACAAAGAAGGCGACAAGATTGCCCTCGTCAACACCGGCATCTCAGTTTCAAAAGATCGCTATACGGCTTCTTACATCTACAATCCTGACACGGAAAAATCATCACTTGCCTTCATGGCATCGTTCTGATCCGCACATCTTTACCCATAAAAAAGGAGGCACGAAGCTGCCTCCTTTTTTATCTCCTCAATACCGGCTACAGAGCCGCTTCGTAAATAACATACTCCTTGTAAGGCGTTCCTCCGATAACTTTTGCAAGCTTGCTCATTGCCTCATTGACTTTAAGTACCCAGCTCATTTCAGCCGCAAAAACACCGTGTTTGCCTCCATAATCAGCAATTTCCGTATTGAGAATACTGTCGACACCCTTGTTGCGATATTCGGGCAGCACACCCATGGTTATGGTACGTACCATTGAAATATTTCGGCTGTACCAGAGATATTTCAGCAGTCCGAAAGGTGAAAAAGGATTGCCATTAACATGTTTCAACGCCTGGTTGACATCGGGAAGCGACAGTGAAAAACCGACCGTGCGCTTGTTGCGATCCTCGACAAAGTAGATATAATTGGGATTTGCAAGAGGCTTGAGGCTTTTTGCAAGAAAATCAAACTCTTTGTTGGTCATGGGAACAAAACCCCAGTTTTTTTCCCATGCCTTGTTATAGATCTCCCGAATACGCTCAATTTCCCCGTCAAAATCCTTCATGTTCATAATCCGTACCGTCAGTCCCTCCCTTTTCTTGACATGCTCCGAAATTCTGCGCAAACGTTCAATATCGATAGCTTTCTGGTCAATATACCACGCAAGCAGTTCCTGGGCGATATGGTGACCGTAGTTCAGGACAAGGTCATTGTAGTATGGCGGGTTATAAAGCATGAGAAAAACCGGCGGGCTGTCATATCCTTTGGTGAGCATACCGCACTGATCGTTCATGGAGGGACTGATCGGACCACGCATGGCATTAAGGCCCTTCTTTTTGAGCCATCCTCCGGCGGCATCAAACAGGGCATTGGCAACACTCTGGTCGTTGATACATTCAAAAAATCCCCAGAACCCAACCTTGTCGGCATGAAAGTCATTGTGGCGGCGATTCTCTATTGCCGCAATAGTCCCTGCCATAACCCCGTCTTTCCATGCCGTAAACAGAGCAAGGTCGGCATGGTCATACAGGGGAAACACTGCCGTATCAAGTGTTTTCATATAATCGTCAATAACCGGCGGCACCCAGTGCCTGTCGAGTTCGGGATCCTTGCGGTAGATCTGCCAGGCAAAGGTGATAAACTGCTTCTTCTCTTTTTTATTCCGGACTTGCCGAATCTCTATCGACATACTTTCCCTCCTCCAGTCAAAACATTATTAATGCATTACAATGTTCGTGATAAAATTTTATCCCGCCAGTTTATGCAGGACTTCTGCACCTTCACGCAGTATGCGTTCGGTCTCATCCCATGAAAGACACTCGTCGGTTATCGAAACCCCGTACCTGAGCTTCTCGGGATCCTCGGGAAAAGGCTGATTGCCACAAAAAAGATTACTTTCTATCATGACCCCGACAATGCTCTTGTTGCCCTCAATTTTCTGTTTCAGAATGTTTTCCCAGACCGTCAACTGACGCTGGTGTTTTTTCCCGGAATTGGCGTGACTGCAATCAACCAGAAGCGACTGCTCCAGACCCGCCCTGCCAATCCATGACTCTGCATGTGCAATACTTTCAGCATCATAATTCGGCTTTTCTCCGCCACGCAGCACAAGATGTCCGAACGGATTGCCTTTTGTTGTAATCACGCTGCTGTGACCTTCCTGGTCGATACCGAGAAAGCTGTGAGGATGCATTGCCGAACGGATAGCATCGACGGCCACATTGAGGCGGCCGTCAGTTGAGTTCTTGAACCCTACAGGCATTGAAAGGCCGCTTGCCATCTGCCGATGGGTCTGCGACTCAATCGTCCTTGCTCCGATTGCTGCCCAGCTCACAGCATCGGCGACATACTGAGGTGTTATGGGATCAAGAAATTCTGTCGCTGACGGCAATCCCATTTCATTTATTTCAAGCAGGAGCTGTCGTGCATGGAAAAGACCATGCTCAATATCGTAGGTATCATCAAGATGAGGATCATTGATAAACCCCTTCCATCCAATGGTTGTGCGGGGTTTTTCAAAATAGACCCGCATCATAAGACAGAGATCATGCTGGAGTTCAACGCGCAATGCCGCAAGTTTTTCGGCATACTCACGGGCCGCATCAACATCGTGTATCGAACAGGGCCCGACAATAACCAGCAGTCTTGAATCCTTGCCAGTCAAGATACGCTCAACTTCACGACGTCCCAGAGTAACGGTACTGGCGACCCCGTCACTTACCGGGAGCATCTCCTTGAGCGCTCGTGGCGAAGGAAGACGAATAATTCGTGAAACTCTTAAATCATGTAACTGTTCCATCCGTTTTATCACTAACTAATAACTGTAAATAAAGCTTCCTCGCAGCAAAGCTTCGAGGTATTGAATGCTCACTTCTTTCGACATTCTTTTCTCAAAACAGAGTTTCGGATAATTTACCCTGAAAAAGCTCTGATTTTAAAGGAGGCAAGATAAAAAACTAACGCGTAATATAATGAGCATCCGCTCTTATAAATTCCTGAACGACGATTCAGAAGTTCAAAAGATATTGAGCAACAAAATTTATTTATATTGAGGATGATTTATAAACGTCCGGGCAATCAATAATCAAGAAAGTTAACATGAAAGTACTGATCACTGACGGTGTTGATCTTCAATGCGGTCAAATCCTCGCACAAAACGGTTTCGAGGTTACCGAAAAGCCGAAAATCAGCAAGGAAGAACTCAAAGAGATCATTGGCGGCTTTGATACGCTGATCGTCAGAAGCGCAACCAAGGTTACCACAGAAATTCTTGAGTGCGGCACGAACCTTGAGCTTATTGGAAGAGCCGGAGCCGGAGTCGACAACATCGACCTTGAAGCCTCCACCCGCAAAGGTATTATTGTAATGAACACCCCTGGTGGAAACACGGTTTCAGCAGCGGAACATGCCTGCGCCATGATGCTTTCCGCCGCACGACGAATTCCGCAGGCGACCGCCGACCTGAAACAAGGCAATTGGAACAAGAAAAAATTTACCGGCGTAGAGCTTGAAGGGAAAACCCTGTCGATTATAGGCCTTGGGAAAATTGGACGTGAAGTTGCATCGAGGATGCAGGCATTCGGGATGAAAACAATCGCCTATGACCCGATGATTCCCGACGAATACGCCGCCCAGCTCAACATTGATCTTCTTCCCCTGCATGAAAATTTCATTCGTGCTGATTTTATTACCCTCCACTCATCACTCAACGAATCGACCCGTAATCTCATTGCAAAAGATACTCTTGACCTGATGAAGCAGGGTGTTATCATTGTCAATTGCGCAAGGGGTGGAATTATTAATGAAACTGACCTTGCTGAAGCAATAACATCGGGCAAAGTTGCCGCTGTGGCGCTTGATGTGTTTGAAACAGAGCCTGTCAACCCCGACAATCCGCTTCTGAAACTTGAACAGGTTATTGCTACTCCGCATATTGCTGCGTCCACCAACGAAGCACAGGAAAAGGTTGCCGTTCAGATTGCTGAACAGATTGTTGCATGGAAACAGACAGGAAAACTTGAGGGAGCCGTCAATGCCTCGGCTGTTGAACTGGCACAGGCTCCAGGCGTACGATCATATCTGAACCTTGCCGAAAAGCTTGGGGCGACACTGGCACAGATGGCGCCGGTTAATGCTGACAAAATGACCATCAGAACCTCAGGTGAATTCCTTCATAAATTTAATGAAGTCATCACTGCGGCGGCACTCAAGGGATTTCTTGATATCCTGCAGTCAAAAGATACCAACTACATCAATGCGTTCACAATGGCAAAGGAGTGCGGTATCAGCCTGAACCAGAAATTTGAGAAGGAAAATCTGGACTATACCAACCTGATCCGCATAGAACTTGAAAGCGACACAACAAAACGGATGATTGGCGGAACGGTCTTTGGTGACAAAGAGGTACGGATTGTGATGATAGACCAGTTTCTCGTCGAGTTCAAACCGGAAGGTAATATCATTATTTACAATAATATTGACAAACCCGGTGTCATCGCCAATGTCACTCAGCTTTTGTTACAGCACAACCTGAATGTCGCTTATGTGGCGCTTTCCAGGGATGAAGAGAAAAAGGTTGCCATGACAGCAATTGTTGTTGATGGCGATGTGACAAAAGTGCTGCTTGACGAAATAAGAAAAGTGAATGGCGTTGGCGTTGCCAGTCTTGTTTCGCTCTGAACAAGTATAAGCGATCTCAACAAAAAAACCTGCCCTCACGAGCAGGTTTTTTTATTCGCACCTTGTCAGACTGGCTTGCAAACACGAAATTATTTAGCTTTCGCGAAATCAATGCTGAGCCACTTGTCTTCATAAGAGGCGCCTGTTGACTCCATACCCGCGAGGAAAATAGGCAAGGCAACAATCTTCTGGTAATCACCGATACGAATCGTAAGGTCATCTCCGAGCTTGAGAATTTTTGGTTCAAGCCCCATGTGCTCCATAAAGGGCAACCTGACGCGCACCTTGTAGTGTCCGTCTGAAACCTTTTTGATATCAATCGGATTCTCGTTGAAAAATATATCAAGAGGATTCGTCTCTTCGTAGACTTTCTGACCTACTCTGCGAAGCATGGCCAGCCCGACAACTTCATCATCAAACAACGGAACTTCTACAATAGGAATCGGAGCAAATGCTTCCTGAATCTGCACAATGTACTTCTGCTGAATAGCACGCCATTTCTGGAAATAGGGATCAGGGCTTTGATCGGGCATGACACGGTTAATGGTAATCCTGTCAACGGTAATACCGTAAAGGTTAAGATAGGTCAGGGCACGCATGGACTCCTTGATAACCATCTTTTCCGGATTCATGACCAGACGCATGGTTGTTTTGGAGCCGTCAGCAAGCAGGTCAATAATTCCCTCAGTTGAAGAGAAAAGGTTGTCAACCTTGTCATAAACCTCCACTGGAGCAACAAAATCATTGATCTTGTTGACTTTTTTGGCAAGCGGTCTGATAACAGGCTTGACCATGAATTTCTCAACATTGCGGATCATCTTGATAAACCATCCGAATGTTTCAGGCAGGGAAAGCAGTCGAAGAGTCTCGCCGGTAGGAGCACAGTCAACAACAAGAAGATCGTATTCATTCTGCTCATTATAACGCTTGATATAGGAAAGCGAAAAAAGCTCTTCCATGCCCGGCAGCACTCCCATCTCTTCAGCATAAACACCTTCAATACCCCGGGCTTCCATCAAATGAGCAAAATGCTCCCTGACAACATCCCAGTTCAGATTGAGATCACCAAAAACACTCACTTCCTGACCCCAAAGATTTTCAGCAATTTTCACAGGTGAAGGCCCTAACTGAACATCCAGCGAGTCACCCAGACTGTGAGCCGGATCGGTAGACATAATCAGGGTTTTGTACCCCATATCTGCTGCCCTGAGCGCTGTTGCAGCAGCAATAGAGGTCTTGCCAACTCCACCCTTTCCGGTAAAAATGATATTACGCATACGTGTAATGATTTCTCATTTAAAGAATTATTGAATTACAGCGGTTTCTGCCAACAATTATTCTGCGTCAGTTGACTAACATAAACCCGTGAAGCTAAAGATAAGAAAATTATCCTTTAATTGAATATCATGAAATAACAATTACCGCTCCAATATTGATGTTTACTGCACTGGCTTTGAAACATCTCCCTCTCCGGATACTGCATGGGAGGATGTGCCTTTGCCGTCATTGACAACTACAACAAGTTTCTGACCCGGAGTAATATGAGAATCTTTCAGGTTGTTCCAGACCATGAGTTGGCTGACAGTAGTGCCATACCTGGCTGCAAGGAAGACAAGGTTTTCGCCTTCCACAACAATATGATTTATATACACACGCCCTTCAGAATCAGTCTCTGCCAGCGGAACAGTGGTTACTGCTTTTTGTGACGGTTCTTCTGGCGGAACAGTGGTTACTGCTTTTTGTGACGGCTCTGCTGGTGAAACAATGGTTACTGCTTTTTGTGACGGCTCTGCTGGTGAAACAATGGTTACTGCTTTTTGTGACGGCTCTGCTAGTGGAACAGTGGTTACTGCTTTTTGTGACGGCTCTGCTAGTGGAACAGTGGTTACTGCTTTTTGTGACGGCTCTGCTCGCGGAACAGTGGTTACTGCTTTTTGTGACGGCTCTGCTGGCGGAGTAGTGGTTACTGCTTTTTGTGATGACGTGGCTGGGGGAGCAGTGGTTACTGCTTTTTGTGATGACGTGGCTGGAGGAGCAGTGGTTACTGGCTTCAAATCTTTATGACTTTCAACGAAGACAAACAGCTCATCACGCTCAACCGTTTTAGCCAGCCTTTCTGCAACAATCTCTTTAGCCTGCGGCTGAGGCTTGGACTGGGCGATATATTTTTTCTGAACGATGACCTCTTTTTTCAACCTGCGACCTCCTCGCATTTTCTTTGACCTTCGTTTTGAAACAATGGCCTGAGAGGAAATACCATTATCGGATCCTCCGAAAACAATGAGCTTCTGTCCGGGAGTGACCTCGGAATCGTTCAGGCTGTTCCATGCGATGAGCTGACTGATATAGGTACGGTACATCCTTGCAATTGAGCCCAGGCTTTCGCCCTGCTCGACGATATGGACCTTCTGTGTTTTTCCTTCAGCACCCCTGCGGACGGATCCGGCATGGAGAGTTTCAAGACGGGCAAAAAGCGCCTCACGTTCAATAGTTTTAGCAGATTTATAGGCATACATTTCCTGTTCCCGTTTCTGAAACTGGGGAATAAATTTTTTTGGAAGCCTGATAACATTGCGGGAAGTCCCGGCTGCCGGAATAATACCAAGCTTGTACTGCGGATTAAGAAACTGAAGATCGGCCATCGGCACTCCGATAGTTTCACTGATCTGCTCGAACGACAAAAGACGGGAGGTTCTCAAGGTGTCGATATCCTGATACAAGAATCCCGGCTCAACCGGCCGGATATTATGCTCGTTGTAATAGCTCATAATATAGTTAACAGCAATAAACGCAGGAACATATCCTCTTGTTTCTGCTGGCAGGTAATCCCATATTGCCCAGTAGTCTTTTACCCCGCCTGCCCGTCTGATCGCCTTGTTCACATTTCCCGGGCCAGAATTATATGCAGCTAGCACAAGGAACCAGTCCCCATAAATCTTGTAGAGATCCCTCAGATACCTGCTTGCGGAATCTGAAGCCTTGTAAGGATCATACCGTTCATCAATAAAGGATGATGACTGCAAACCATACATTTTGCCGGTTCCATACATAAACTGCCAAAGCCCTTTTGCGCCTGCAGGAGAAACCGCCGTCGGATTAAGCGCGGACTCAACAATGGCGAGGTACTTCATCTCAAGCGGAACATTGTTTGCATCGAGTTTTTCCTCAAAAAGCGGGAAATAGATTTTGCTCAATCCGAGGATTTTGGCAGTCATGCTTCTTTTTTCAACCGCATACAGTCTTATAAATCCCCTCACCTGGGCATTGTAGACAAAATGAAGCGGTGTTTTGCGGTTCAACGTGGCAATTCTTGCTGTATAGACCGAATCACTGTACTGAGGCACAAAGGTTGAAGGAAATCCGAACTTCTCAGACTCTTTGGAAATGGAAAAGTGCTCATCCTTAAAGTATGTAGCATTAACAAGGCTGTCAAGAATATCGGAAACCGATGACTTGCTCAACTCTCCCCGGTTACTGGCAGCCACAGGATCCACGGCAAAAACCGGCTGAGCCAGGAACTGAAAAACAAGTACCGTCAAAAAAAACCTGAATATTGTATGATAGAAGCTGATTTTCACAAGCGGCAGTTTGATTTAGATGTAATTGTCACCAAACGATCAATGCTGCGACAGCAAAAATCCCTGTTGAATATGTAAGAAACAACATAAAAACAGTTCTCCACTATTGCAATAACCGTTTCCTTTTCTGTCAGTATTTCACTTTCCAGAGAAAAAGTCCACCTGGAGAAGCCGGATTCAGTTGACTCGTCGTGACTCCGGTTTCAAGCATTCGAACAAACTCTTCTGTTGAAAGCCTCCCCTTTCCTGCACTTATCATGGCATCAACAAGGTAGCGAACCATACTCCGTAAAAACCTGTTCGCTGAAATCTGAAAAACCAGGAACCCGTTGTCACGGTACCATTCGCAAACATTTACATGGCAGATACGATCCGGATTATCCCGATCTTCCTTTGAAAAAGCAGAAAAATCATGGGTTCCCTTCAGTAAACCGGCAATCTGCTGCATGAGCGCAAGATCAAGCGTCCCATAGGAACACCCCGCAAACCGGCCGTAAATCGCAGAAGGCTTCTCAATGACAAAATAACGATAATACCTTTCTTTAGCACTATGCCGAGCATGAAAATCCTCAGGTACTTCAACGGGGTTACTGATTCTGATTGTTCCAGGCAGCAGAGAATTGAGTGAATGCACAATTCTGAGAGGATCCATTGATGAAAGGGTAACAAAGTTTGCCGTCTGTTCTCTGGCATGAACTCCCTTGTCGGTTCTCCCTGCAGCAGCAAGAGAAATATTTTCCTGCAGAATCTTTCCCAGTGCGGCTTCGATTTCACCCTGAATAGTTACAATTCTTCCAGACTGCCTTTGCCAGCCAGCAAAAGAAGTGCCATCATATTCAACAGTAATCCGAATATTTTTCATGCGCGAAGCTGATTCATCCTGTCCTGTTGCCTTGCCTTACAAGAGAAATTAGTACATTGTATCCGGTATAATAGTTATCTTCTCGTTATCTTCCATCTTACCGAAAAACACAGAATAATTTTGCAGACAACTCATCTTGAATCGCTTCTCCTGGCGCTGAAAGGCCTGCCTGGGTGCCTGACCGAAAGATCATACCGGGTACCCAGTATCTGGACTGGCAAAACGACCGGCACTGAGCAGGTCAATCCTGCCACATACTTCGGCCACATCGTCGAAAACATCCTGAACAACACCGGGCCATCTTTGCCAAATGATGTTGACTGGAAAAGCACAGCGGTGGTTTACAACCTTTTTGTTCGGCTCACTGCTGCATTTGACCATGACGGCGACGGAGTCATAAGCATCGAACCGCTCGAATCGGGCTTCAGGGAAACAGGCACACTCCTGAAAGCCATTGCTCTTCTGCCTTATATAAAAAATCTTGGAGCAAATACACTTTATTTGCTCCCCGTTACTGAAATAGGTTCCCAAAGCAGCAAAGGTTCGCTCGGATCTCCTTATGCCATTAAAAATCCTCGAAAGCTTGATCCACGGCTCAACGAACCAGCCCTCGGACTTTCTTCGGAAATATTGCTCAAAGCATTTGTTGAGGCAGCACATCTTCTTGATATGCACGTTGTTCTTGAATTTGTCTTCAGAACAACATCCATTGACAGCGACTGGATAAAGGATCATCCTGAATGGTTTTACTGGCTGAAAAACAATACCGGCAACTACGGCCCGCCACATTTTGATACCGATACACTCAAGATAATTAATGAGGTTGTAGATCGCCATGAGTTACACAACCTTCCGGCTCCGCCAGCGGAGTACCGGGAGCAGTTCGTTGCGCAACCGGTAACAGTACAGGAAGAGGATGGTCAGCTTTCCGGAACTACAACAACAGGCGCTCCCTGTCACATCGCAAGCGCTTTCTCCGACTGGCCTCCTGACGACCAGCAACCTGCCTGGAGTGACGTGACTTATCTGAAAATGCATAACCACGAAACGTTCAACTACATTGCCTACAATACCATAAGGATGTATGACAGTGCCCTCGATAATCCGGAAACCTTCAATACCGGCCTGTGGAACGAAATTTCTGATATTATCCCGAGTTATCAAAAGCTATACCAGATTGATGGAGCAATGATTGATATGGGCCATGCCCTGCCTGCCCTTCTGAAACGAACAATTGTCCTCAAGGCTCGCCAACAAAAAGCTGATTTTGCTTTCTGGGATGAAAATTTCAATCCGACACCCGAAATCCGTGATGAAGGATTTGATGTGGTGTTCGGCACACTCCCGTTTGTCATCCATGATATTGTTTTTATCCGGGGGCTATTGAACCACCTGAACAAAGCCGGTGTCGCACTCCCGTTTTTCGGGACAGGAGAAAATCACAACACCCCGCGTGTCTGTTTCCGTTATCCCCGCCAGGAAGCTGGACGAAACTATTCGATGTTTATCTTTACCCTTAGTGCCATACTGCCAGCCATACCGTTCCTGCAGTCGGGCATGGAGATCTGTGAATGGTATCCGGTTAACCTCGGACTCAATTTCAAAGCTGAAGACCGGGCTCTTTATCCTCCCGAAAAACTCCCGCTCTTCAGCGCTTTAAGCTACGACTGGGAAAACAACAATAGTCTGACTCCCCTCAACAGCTACATCCGTAAAATCCTGGAGATACGTGCGCACTACCTTGATTTGGTCCTGTGCGGAGAAACAGGTTCGATAACCGTTCCTTATACCAGTGAGCCGGAGCTTTTTGCCGTAACGAGAAAAGCCGCAGACCGATCACTTCTTTTTGTCGGCAACAGTAACCTTTACAACACCAAAAGCGGTTTTCTTGAATTCGACATGGAAAATGGTTCCCTGTACGACCTGATCAGCGAACAATCCTTTTCGATCAAGGAACATCGGCTTGGAGTAAGCTGCAAACCTGGACAATGCATGCTTTTTGAACTTTTGTAAACATTTATTAACCAAACATCCTATCCCTATGTCTCTTCTCATTGTTGGCTCTCTTGCCTTTGACGATATCGAAACGCCTTTTGGACATTCCGACAACACTCTTGGCGGATCATCCACCTATATCGCCCTGTCTGCCAGCTATTTTACCGAAACGATCCAGATGGTTGGTGTTGTCGGCTACGACTTCGAGGATGAACATTTTTCGTTGTTGCATTCCAGAAACATAGACACAAAAGGTATCCAGAAGATCGAGTACGGAAAAACATTCCGCTGGGCTGGCCGGTATCATTATGACATGAACACCCGCGACACGCTCGATACCCAATTGAATGTCTTTGCAGATTTCGATCCCGTTGTACCCGATCAGTATCAGAATGCAGAATTTGTCTGCCTCGGCAATATCGACCCTGTACTGCAGCTCAAGGTGCTTGACCAGATCAAGAAACCGAAACTCGTCATCTGTGACACCATGAACTTCTGGATTGAGGGAAAACTGGAGGCGCTAAAAAAAACACTGGAGCGTGTTGATATTTTCATCATCAACGACGGCGAGGCCAGACTCCTGAGCGGCGATCCAAACCTTGTCAAATCAGCAAGAATCATCCGCCAGATGGGTCCGAAAATTCTGATTATCAAAAAAGGCGAGCACGGCGCCCTGCTCTTTACCGACAATGGTATCTTTGCCGCTCCAGCCTTCCCGCTCGAAAATATTTTTGACCCCACCGGTGCCGGAGATACCTTTGCCGGTGGATTTATCGGTCACCTTTCGAGATGTGAAACCATCAACGATATCGAACTGCGCAGGGCGGTTCTCTACGGCAGCACCATGGCAAGCTTCTGTGTAGAAAAATTCGGCACCGAAAAAATTGCGTCGCTTGCTCTGCTTGAAATCGAAGACCGGTTCCAAAGCTTCCGTGAACTTTCAAGAATCGATGGATAAAGGAGGGGGAAAGGACAATATTTCAGGAACAAAACAAATATGCAGCTCAACATCCTCGATTACAGTTTCATTGTCGGCTATCTGCTCCTGACGCTTGTTATTGGCCTGTGGTTCTCGTCGCGCGCTTCGGAAAATGTCGGAGAGTTTTTTCTTTCGGGGCGCCAGCTCCCCTGGTGGATTGCCGGTACCGGTATGGTGGCAACAACCTTTGCCGCTGACACTCCTTTGGCGGTCGCAGGATTTGTTGCCAAAAACGGTATTGCTGGCAACTGGGTGTGGTGGACCTTTGTTTCAGGCGGGATGTTGACCGTCTTCTTCTTTGCCCGCCTGTGGCGGCGGGCAGAAATTCTTACTGACCTTGAGTTCATTGAGCTGCGCTACAGCGGCGCGGCGGCCCGTTTTCTGCGCGGCTTCAAGGCCATTTATTTCGGGCTCTTCATCAACGCAGTCATTATCGGCTGGGTCAACCTCGCCATGTTCAAGATTATCAGAATCATGGTGCCGGAGCTGAACCCTGAAGTTGCCATTGTCATCCTCGTCCTGCTGACCACCTTTTATTCTGGTCTCTCAGGGTTATGGGGGGTATCCATTACCGATGCTGTACAGTTTGTCATTGCCATGACGGGCTGTATCATTCTTGCCGTCCTTGCGGTTCAGTCACCTGCCGTGGTCTCAGCCGGAGGCCTCACCAAAGCCCTTCCGGCATGGATGTTCGACTTTTTCCCCACGTTCACCTCCTCGTCATCAGGCAAAAGCATCTCCGGCGCAGTGGCTCTTCCCTTCATCTCTTTTGCTGCTATGGCGTTTGTCCAGTGGTGGTCATCATGGTATCCCGGTTCCGAACCGGGCGGCGGCGGCTATATTGCCCAACGCATGATGAGTGCCAAAAACGAGAAACACTCGCTCCTTGCGACCCTCTGGTTTACAGTCGCCCATTATTGCCTGAGACCATGGCCATGGATCATTGTCGGCCTTGTGAGCCTCGTCATGTTTCCCGACCTGCCGATGAACCAGAAAGAGGATGGCTTTGTCTACGTCATGAAAGCTGTGCTGCCCCCCGGGATGAAAGGGCTGCTTATTGCCGCTTTTCTGGCAGCCTACATGTCGACCCTCTCAACTCACCTGAACTGGGGCACAAGCTATCTGATCAACGACTTCTACAAGCGGTTCCTGAAAAAAAACGAGAATGAAAAACACTATGTCGCCGTTTCAAAAATCACCACATTCCTGACTGCGGCTTTTGCTCTCTATATCACCTTCTTTGTGCTCGACACTATCACCGGAGCATGGGAGTTCATTATCCAGTGCGGAGCTGGCACCGGTTTTGTCCTCATTCTTCGCTGGTTCTGGTGGAGACTGAATGCCTGGTCGGAAATCACCTCCATGGTGGCACCATTTATCGCGTTTACCTGGATCAAACTTTTTACCTCCATTACCTTTCCGTTCTCGATTTTTGTTATTGTCGCCTTTACCATTGCCGCAACCCTTCTGGTAACATTTCTGACACCTCCCACAGAAACTGCGCAATTAGAGACCTTCTACCGAACCACTCGAGTGGGCGGTGTGCTCTGGAAAAAAGTCTCCATAAATCTGCCCGATGTTGTAGCCGACACCGGCTTTGTCATGCTCTTTGTTGACTGGGGACTCGGAATTATCATGATTTACGCGATTCTTTTCGGCACTGGAAAATTCATCTTTGGTGACATACTCCAAGGATCGCTTTACCTTGGTGCGGGAGTAATTGCCGGATCGCTTATCTTTGCAGACCTGAACCGACGGGGCTGGAACAACCTGAACTGACCAACAACCATGGGTAAACCAGCCCTGATTCTTGCCTCGCAGTCACCAAGACGACGTGATATTCTTGCATTGATGCTTCTTCCTTTTGAAACTGTGGCGGTTCTCACCAATGAGACACTTGACCCTTCACGGTCAATTGAAGAGAATGTTACCAGAATTGCTCTCGAAAAAGCTGAAGCGGCAAAGGTATTGCTGCCCGGCCAGGGTCGCAACACCATTATTCTTGCTGCTGACACTGTTGTGGCAAAAGGGAACCGCATTTTTGGAAAACCGGCAGAGTTCGAAGAGGCATTCAGCATGCTTAAGAGTCTCCAGAATCGCTCCCACCGGGTTTATACCGGCTTTGTGCTTCTTTACGGCGACAAAACCCATGCCGAATGCGTGAGCACCACGGTAGAGTTTGAGCCAATGTCCGACAATGAAATTAAACGCTATCTTCTGTCAGAAAAACCTTACGACAAGGCTGGAGCCTACGGCATTCAGGATCCCCTGATTGCCTGTCATGTGAGACGCATTGAGGGGTGCTACTATAATGTTGTCGGTCTTCCGATTTCACGGGTATGCAAATCGCTGAAAACCTTTTTTTAAAATAGGCATCACCGTATAATAATGTACCCCACCGCAACAGCACAACCGCCGGTCATTGTGATCCTCGGCCCTACGGCTTCCGGTAAATCGGAACTTGCCCTTGCTGTGGCAAAAAAAATCGGGGCTGAAATCATTTCAGCAGATTCACGACAAATCTACCGGGAACTCGACATCGGCGCAGCAAAACCTTCCCCTGAAGCGCTTCAGGAAGTGACTCATCATTTTGTCAACGAGAAAAATATCGGAGAATCCTTCACTGCAGGAGACTTTGCCACTGAAGCCATTAAACGAATCCTCGATATTCACCGAAAGGGAAAGCGTGCAATAATAGCAGGTGGCTCCACCCTCTATCTTGAAGGAGTACTCAAAGGTTTTGCGAATTTACCTCCGACAAACCCGGAAATAAGAGAACGGCTGTTGGTTGAACTGAAACATGGCGGAAAAGAACTCCTCTACGAAAAGCTGATCCAGAAAGATCCTGAACAGGCGGCAACCCTTGACCCCACAAAAACACAGCGACTGATTCGAAGCCTTGAAATCATTGAGATAACAGGCTTGAGCGTTACTGAATTGCAATCCAGGGGAAAACAGCAGCAAACAGACCTGCACTTTTTGACTACAGGACTTTCAATACCCCGCGAAACGCTCTATCAGCGCATCAACCAGCGCACTGATGACATGATTACTACCGGTCTCTGTCATGAAGCTGAACTGCTGTATCACAAGTACCATACACTTCTTGCCGACAAGAGAACAACCGCGCTGCAATCAGTAGGATATCAGGAACTGTTTCAATATTTCGGCAATACCATTGACTTTGCTGAAGCAGTCAAACTGATCAAACAGCATACGCGCAATTATGCCAAACGCCAGATGACTTTTTTCAACAACAGACTATCCGTTAACTGGGTAAATGCTGATATTCTTTGTAAGAATTTGGAAAACAGCAAATTTTTTGCATAAAAAAATATTAACAATGAGCTTTTTTTTTACCTTGGGTATTAAGAATGTTTTTGCAATCAGCTCTGCCAGCTTTTTATAAAGGAGCATCTGAACTCGCAGTCCAAAGAGTTCTTAACATGTTTTAACAGTAATATTTTACAGGTTTTATCGCAGAAATTTACCATGAAACATTCAATATCAACGCGTAAAGAGTTAACTATTCTGAAAATCGAGGAAGAGGTATTCGATTTTCGTCATAGCGATTCATTCAAGCTGGAAATTGACGATATGGTTAACAGGGAGAGCACCAAAAACCTGATCATTGATTTTTCCCAGGTAAAAGCTATTGATTCCTGTGGTATCAGCTCAATGCTGCTTGCCCATCAGCTTGCCAATCAATCCACTGGACTTGCTATTTTCGTTTCCCTCTGCAAGCAGATCAAAGATCTTCTGAAACTGACCAATCTGGACAAACAACTTTATATATTTTCATCCATTAATGAGGTTATGACCCTCATCGAACCGGCAATGAAAAGCAAACGTGGTACCCGAGGAAAATCACATACACCAACAGATGAAACAATAGACGAACTCCTCTGCGATGATCTTGACCTTATTGTTGAACCCGATCTCCATGTCGAACATCTTGATGAACATCTCGATGAACATCTTCTGGAATCAGATGAAATAACCAATGAGGCCGAAATGGCGGATCCCCTGACAGGGAAAGAGGTCTGCATAAAAAAAAGAGGCCGCCCGAAAAAAACTTGATCCGGGTTCCTCAGTGGTAGAGAATAGGGCGGGAGGGATTTTTCCGGTTGAATTGCTCAACCTGCTGTCGACTCTCCTCCATAATCACCTCAAGAGGCAACTGCTTTTTGATCATCTCCCTGAAACGAGGTGTACCCGCAAGGTTATCAAACAATTTACCTCCCTTGTCAAGAGCAATTTTGTCAGGATAGAAATGCTGCAACTCCAGCAGAATCGCCGTGGCCGTTCTGAATGGGCTGAACACGTTTCTGTCGGTCAGAAAGATCTTTATTCCCTGACAACGCTCTCCACTGAACTTGCCTGAACGCGGCTGAAAAACTATAGTATCGAACGACACACCGGATAACTGATATTTCTTGAGAGCAACGGCAATTTCCTCGCTCTTGATAAATGGAGCTCCAAACTGCATGAAGGGAGCATCAGTGCCCCTCCCTTCACTGACCGTTGTCGCTTCAAGAAAGACTGTGGCGGGATAAACTATTGCCGCATCAACCGTTCTGATATTCGGCGAAGGACTTTTGAAGCTGAAGTCCGGATACTCATCAGCAAACCTGTTTCGCCGGTATCCCTCCATGGGTATTACCCTGAGATCAAGCTTTTTGTAGAGCTGCTCCTTTAACAAAAGGGCAATCTCCCCTGCCGTCATGGCGTGAACAAAAGGAATATTGACCGCTCCCACAAACGACTCATATCCGGGTGTCAGCATGAAACCCTCTTGCTGGAGTGGAGCAACCGGATTGGGACGATCAAGAACCATGAAGGCTATGCCAGCCTCGTCACAAGCCTCCATGGCATTCTTCATGGTTGAGATGTAGGTATAACAGCGCGTACCTATGTCCTGAAGATCAAAGACAAGCACATCAATCTGCCGCAACTGGCGGATATCAGGTTTTTTTGAGATACCATAGAGTGAGTAGACCGGGAGAGTGCCAGCAAAAAACATACTGCCGACCTGTTTTCCCTCCTCGATATCAGCCGAAAAACCGTGCTCGGGAGCCATGAGAAATTTCAGCTTGACCCCGTTACGGAGCATGAGGAGGTAGCCGGGATCCCCTTTTTGACCAAGACTTGCCGCATTGGTAATGAGCCCTGCCCTCAAGCCGGAGAGTTCCCGGAATCCGGAAGCTTCAAGCCGATCTATACCGCAGAGCAAGGGTTCCGCCAAAACTGGAGGCGCGGCAAAAGAGAGCACCGCGACAACAACAAAAGAGGCAAGAAACAGCGAGAGCCCCTTATTTCCAAAATGGAAGAGCCGTTTGAACGAGAAGTGGTTCATAGTCATCAATACCTCTGAACGGAAGGAATTCTGCGCAAAACAAAAAGCCGCCCATTTGCGGAGGCGGCTTTTACTGGTGGTGGGGACAGGACTTGAACCTGCAACCTTCGGGTTATGAGCCCGACGAGCTACCAATTGCTCCACCCCACGATGTTTGTGCTCCAATGTAAGCAATAAATTCTCTTTTGCAAGCATTTATTGTATCTGTTTACCATTTATTTCATTTCCTTCAGGCTCAACGACAAATAATCGCCCATCCTCCCCCTCCACGGCAAGAATCATACCCTCTGATACTTCATCGCGAATGGAACGCTCGGCAAGATTGGCAACCAGTACCACATTTTTACCGATCATCTCTTCCGGTTTGTAATGCTTTGCAATACCGGCCAGCACCTGTTTTGTTACCGAACCGACCTGCAGGTGCAGTTTCAGAAGTTTTGCCGCTTTATTCACCTTTTCGGCAGCGATAACTTTGGCTACCCTTAGGTCAACTTTGAGAAAATCGTCAAAACTGATCACCGGCTTGAACTCCATACGGCTCCCGACAACTCCAGCCTCCCGTTTTTCCGCTTCAGCCAGCAACCCGGCAATTTTTGCCAGTTCCGGCGCAATATCACCCTCCTCAATTTTGGTAAAGAGAATTTCAGATTTCGCCCTGATATGGTCTCCTTTTTTAAGTCCGGGCAACAGCAACTCGCTTAAAAGAGATTTACCTGGTGTAACAAGATCCTCAATACGCCCTTCAAACCCGAGCATGGCATGAATGCTGTTGCCGGTTTCAGGAATAACCGGAAAGAGCGCAATGGAAAGCGCATGGCAGAGATTCAGCGAGAGCGACATTGTTCTTGCCGCAGCTTCACGATCGATCTTGATCATTTTCCAGGGTTCCGACACAGTCAGAAAACGGTTGGCCGCTCTTGCAATATCCATCCCGAGAGAAGCTGCTTCCCGAAAGTGAAACCCTTCATAAGCGAGATCAAGCTTTTCAAGAGTATCAGGCCAGTCAATCCCGAGAGAGTTCC
>Ga0194037_1001100_pt1 | contig 20124 bp, 23 predicted proteins | sample JunL306m_MetaG_FD_148653 | JGI IMG/M metagenome (GOLD analysis project Ga0194037, IMG submission 148653) | Anoxic zone freshwater microbial communities from boreal shield lake in IISD Experimental Lakes Area, Ontario, Canada - Jun2016-L304-6m | ecosystem: Environmental > Aquatic > Freshwater >...
GGCTTCAATCAACACTTCGCCTCGCGGCGCAATGAAATGCGGCAAGCCGACGTTACCCGAAACACTTCGGAAACCAAAATTCAAATTTCCATCAATTTAGATGGTACTGGGAAGGCTGAGCTGGCTTCCGGCGTTCCTTTTTTAGACCATATGCTTGATCAGATTGCTCGTCACGGCATGATTGACCTCAAAGTAGTTGGCAATGGCGATACCCATATTGATGATCACCATACTGTTGAAGATGTGGGAATTACCTTGGGTCAGGCGTTTGCTAAGGCAGTAGGTGATAAGGCAGGCATTACCCGTTATGGCCACGCCTATGTACCTTTGGACGAAACCCTTTCGCGTGTTGTGATCGATTTTTCTGGTCGTCCAGGATTGGAATTTAACGTGCCATTTACTCGAGCTCGAGTGGGTGACTTTGATGTTGATCTCAGCATTGAGTTCTTCCGTGGTTTTGTGAATCACGCTGGAGTGACTTTACACATTGATAATTTGCGTGGCATTAATGCGCACCATCAGATTGAAACTGTGTTCAAGGCTTTTGGCCGCGCCTTACGTATGGCTCTAGCCATTGATCCACGGGCATCTGGTGCCGTCCCTTCAACTAAAGGCAGTCTCTAATCTAGACACCTTATAGTTGCTCTGCAGACAACAGCGAAAGATAAGCTAAATTGGCGCAAACGATTGCGATTGTTGATTATGGAATGGGTAATCTACGTTCCGTATATCAAGCATTTCATCATGTAGCTCCAGGTGACAATGTATTGATTGCACATCAGCCGGAAGATATTCGTTCTGCAGCTCGTGTTGTCTTGCCGGGTCAAGGTGCTATGCCTGATTGCATGAAACATCTTCAAGAGTCTGGTTTGTTAGAGGCGCTCTTAGAGGCAGCAAAAAATAAGCCCCTACTTGGAGTATGTGTAGGTGAGCAGATGCTGTTTGATCAAAGCGCTGAAGTGCGCGCCACAGAAAAAACCCCATGGACATCCTGTTTGGGTTTAATCCCCGGCGAAGTCCGTCGTTTTGAGTTGGCTGGCAAGAAGCAGGCTGATGGCTCCGCTTATAAAGTTCCCCATATGGGCTGGAATCAGGTGCGTCAAGACTCAAAACACCCCCTTTGGAACGGTATTCCTGACTTAAGTAGCTTTTATTTTGTCCATAGCTACTATGTTGTGCCGCAACGCAAAGAAGATATTGCGGGCTCGACAGAGTATGGAGACTGGTTTACTTCTGCGGTGGCACGAGATAATATTTTCGCTACACAATTTCATCCAGAAAAAAGTGCAGAATACGGATTAAAGCTTTATCAAAATTTTGTTTCTTGGCAACCTTAAAACTTTCTAACCTTTAGATATGCTGTTGATTCCTGCAATTGATCTCAAAGACGGCCACTGCGTTCGACTCGAACAAGGTGATATGGACAAAGCCACGGTTTTCTCGGAAGATCCTGGTGCTATGGCCACGCACTGGATTAGTAAAGGGGCGCGCCGCTTACATCTAGTAGACCTCAATGGTGCTTTTGCGGGCAAGCTCAAAAATGAATCAGCCATCAAGTCGATTCTCAAAGCAGTCGGTGATGAGATCCCCGTTCAATTGGGTGGCGGTATTCGTGACCTTGAAACGATTGAGCGTTTATTGGATGACGGCATTAGTACTGTGATCATTGGTACTGCCGCAGTGAAGAGTCCCGGCTTTGTGCAAGATGCGTGTACTGCATTCCCTGGCCATGTGATGGTTGGACTAGATGCACGTGATGGCAAGGTCGCTACAGATGGCTGGAGCAAGATCACTGGTCATGAGGTGATTGACCTTGCTAAGAAGTTTGAAGACTGGGGCGTTGAAGCAATTATCTATACCGATATTGGTCGTGATGGCATGCTCAAGGGCGTCAATATTGAAGCTACTATCAAGCTCGCTCAGGCTATTCGCATTCCAGTAATTGCAAGTGGCGGTCTTTCAAGTAATAAAGATATCGAAGCACTTTGCAAGGCAGAAGAAGAGGGCGTGATGGGCGTCATTGCAGGTCGCTCTATCTATGCTGGAGACCTTGATCTTGCAGCAGCTCAAAAATATGCGGATGAGTTAACTCTCAAGTACGCAAAGAAAATTATCTAGTGCTCACTAAGCGAATTATTCCTTGCCTCGATGTCACTGCAGGGCGAGTTGTTAAAGGTGTGAATTTCGTTGGCTTACGAGATGCTGGCGATCCTGTAGAAATCGCTAAACGCTATGACACCCAAGGCGCGGATGAGCTCACTTTCTTGGACATCACTGCAACATCTGATGGACGCGATTTAATCTTGCACATCATTGAAGATGTGGCGTCACAAGTTTTTATTCCCTTAACTGTTGGAGGTGGGGTGCGTGCAGTTGCTGATGTGCGACGCTTGCTAAATGCTGGCGCAGATAAAGTGAGCATGAATTCTTCAGCAGTCGCTAATCCAGATTTAGTTTCTGATGCTGCAGCCTATTACGGATCCCAATGCATTGTGGTTGCGATAGACGCCAAACAAACTGCTGCCGGCAATTGGGAGGTATTTACCCATGGCGGCAGAACGGCTACTGGCATTGATGTGGTTGCGTGGGCTAGTGAAGTGGCTAAACGTGGTGCCGGCGAAATTTTGCTTACGAGTATGAATCGTGATGGCAGTAAAGATGGCTTTGATTTGGCTTTAACTGCAGCTGTCAGTGATGTAGTGTCTATTCCGGTAATTGCATCGGGTGGCGTAGGTAATCTTCAGCATTTAGTGGACGGTATTACTAAAGGCCATGCAGATGCAGTATTGGCGGCCAGCATTTTTCACTATGGTGAGTTCACCGTAGGACAGGCAAAAGAATATATGGCTGCCCAAGGAATCCCGGTTCGTATTTAGCGAGAACTTTTAAGCACTGATGGCCATATGAGCGATAAAAGCAGAGCGATTTTCTCCAGCTGATTTAGCCTTCGCATCCAATCTTGCCAATACTCTTTTTGGTAAAGATATATTTACTCTTTCGATATCGTCTGATAGCAAAGCTGGGTCAATCTCGGCAATTGCCCAAATATATCCCTTGAACTCTTTCTTTTTCTGTAGATTGGTAATTGGGCTAGGCTTCGGTATATCTTCACCAGCGTCTAATGCTGCCTCAATCCAAAGTTCAATCGCTTCTTTGGTATTTTCAATTGCCTCATCAATTCCGCTATCGGCAGCTGAGAAGCAGCCAGGTAAGTCAGGAACGATTACGCCCCACGCTAACTTATCTCCACCTGGTTCAATCGCAATTGGATATTTCATGATGATTCCTCTATTTCACTCTTGCTTGTTTTAGTAGCTTTTGAACTAATCCAATCCCTAAATCCTTTTTGGGGTGAGGAATAGTGATATGCCCAGGTTTATGGGGGTGATTAAAAACATGATGAGAGCCTTTTGAGCCCCGCAATACCCAGCCATCTTTTTCTAAGGCCTTAATTAGTTTTTTGCTATTCATCCGCAAATTATAAATTCTATACACATCATACACACAAATATGGTGAGTGTCCATAAGGTGGGGCGGGTCATTACTGCAGGCCCCGACAACTACTTATTTGGTTTGGCCTTAACAATTCTGTCAAAATTGAGCCAATGTCAGATACAAATAAAAATCCTCAAGACCAAACCTTATTAGATGCCGTGACTTGGAATGATCAGGGTTTAGTTCCAGTCATTGCACAAGAGGTCGGCAGTAAGGATGTTTTGATGATGGCTTGGATGAATCGCGATGCACTTCTAGAAACTATGCGTTTAGGTGAGGCGGTTTACTGGACACGCTCTCGTCAAAAACTCTGGCACAAAGGTGAAGAGTCTGGCCACACCCAAAAGGTAAAAGAAATTCGCTTAGATTGTGACGGCGATACGATCTTGTTAATGGTTGAGCAAAAGGATGGAATCGCCTGTCACACTGGAGAGCATAGTTGCTTCTTTTTCCAATGGGACTCTACTAAATCCGTCTGGGTTGACAAGTCTAAGAAGTAGGCTTGCTTAATAAAAGACATAAAATAAACCAATGACGAGTTCTTCAAACAAACCCACTAATGTAGATTCTGCATTCGCACATTTGGCTGATGTAGTAGATCAACGTCGTGATGCCTTTAAGGCGGGCCAAGCAGATCCTAAGACTTCCTATACCGCTTTACTCTTTTCAAAGGGTGATGATGGAATTCTCAAGAAGATCGGTGAAGAGGCAACTGAAGCCGTCATGGCTGCTAAAGATTCGCGGAGTGCCAACTTAGCCCCAGAGCAACAAAAGCTGTTGGTCGCTGAAATGGCTGACCTTTGGTTTCACTGCCTCATTGCCTTGTCCCAATTTAACTTACGCCCTGAAGATGTGATTGCAGAATTGGATCGCCGCTTGGGAACATCTGGGATCGAAGAGAAAGCTGCCAGAAAAGCATCTGGCAAGGAATAGGTAGGTATGTCGCACGATCCGAATTGCCTATTTTGTAAGATTTCGCAAGGTTTAATCCCATCCCAGAAGGTCTATGAGGACGAGGAAATCTACGCATTTAAGGATATCAATCCTGCTGCACCAGTGCATTTTCTGCTGATTCCTAAGAAACATATCCCTATGCTGGAGTCAGCAGAAAGCATTGATGCCCCTTTGCTGGGTAGAATGATGGAATTAGCACCGCGGCTTGCCAAAGAGCAAGGTTGCCGTCCTGGTAAGGATGGTGGCTTTAGATTAATGGTGAATAATGGTGCAGATGGAGGGCAGGAGGTTTATCACTTGCATTTGCATGTGATGGGCGGTCCGCGACCCTGGAAAAAATAATCCAAGGAGATTCAAAATGGGCTCATTTAGCATTTGGCATTGGTTAATTGTTTTAGTCATCGTGATGTTGGTATTTGGTACCAAGAAATTGCGCAACATTGGCCAAGATTTGGGTGGTGCTGTGAAGGGCTTTAAAGATGGCATGAAGCCGGGTGAAGAATCTAAGGAACAACTTCAGCAAGGCGCTGCAACAGCAGAAAAGACTGTTGACGTGCAAGCCAAAGATGTCAACAAGTGATTCTTGATAGCGTAATAGAAATTCATGTGGTTTTTAGAAGACTGCTTCAATGATTGATCTTGGAGTTTCCAAGCTTGCGCTCATCGCAGTAGTTGCTTTAGTTGTTGTGGGCCCAGAGCGCCTGCCAAAGATTGCTCGCATGGCGGGCAATTTATTTGGTCGTGCACAGCGTTATATGGCTGATATTAAATCTGAAGTGAATCGTCAGATGGAAGTTGAGGAATTTAAAAAGTTCCGTGAAGAAAGTGCCTCTGCGCTCAAAGAGGTTGAGAACAGTATTAATTCGACTGTTCAAGAGGCCAATACCCACCTGAGTGATCAGGCTGATATTTTTGAAACTAGTTTTGAGAAATTGCCTCTTGACGAAAGAGCGGTATGGGATAAGACCAAGCGTCAAGGCCGCAATAGCTGGGGTGTCAGACGGGCAGCTAGACCCATTTGGTTTAAGCGCTCAGCAGGCATGCGAACACGGGTTCAATCGGGCGCTGCCAGAATGAAGCGCTTTCATCACAGCGCCATCAAATAAATAAAATAAGTATAAAAACACCTTCGCATGTCAGAAAATAATTCCACTGAAGATTCAGGATTACAAGAATCTTTTCTCTCGCATTTGTTCGAGTTGCGTGATCGCGTTATCAAGTCTACCTTGGCAATTCTTGTCGTGTTTGCTTGCTTGGCCTATTGGGCGCCAGACATTTTCCATTTATTTGCGCAGCCACTATTAAAGGCATTGCCTGCAGGCGGCAAAATGATCGTCACGGATGTGACTGGATCTTTCTTTGTGCCCATGAAAGTCACGATGTTGGTAGCGTTTCTGATTGCCTTGCCAGTAGTGATGTATCAGTTATGGGCCTTCATTGCGCCTGGCCTATATATGCATGAGCGAAAATTGATTTTGCCTTTAGTGGTGAGTAGCTATAGCTTGTTTATATTTGGCATGGCTTTTGCCTACTTCTTAGTATTTCCGACAGTATTCAATTTCATGGCTAGCTATAACGCACCACTGGGCGCGGAGATGTCTACTGACATTGATAACTATTTGAGTTTTGCCATGACCACTTTCTTAGCTTTTGGTATTACTTTTGAAGTGCCTGTCGTAGTAGTGGTCTTAGTCCGCATGGGAATGGTGCCTTTAGCCAAGTTGAGAGAGATTCGCCCCTATGTGATCGTGGGGGCCTTTGTAATCTCTGCAGTTGTGACTCCGCCAGATGTGCTTTCACAATTACTGTTGGCTGTACCGATGACGCTACTTTATGAATTAGGTTTATTAATTGCTCGTTTTTATGTGCCAAAGCCTGCAGATGACCAGACAGACAAAGAAGATCAAACTAGCTCTGCGTCAGTCTGACTTTTAGAGCCCTTAGCAAAACTTGCTGTCAGCCAATTGGTAACGCGATCAAAGCGGTAGCGCCGTTGACGCAGATTACCTTCGATATCTAAATCAGAACCAGCAAATACTTTGCCCGCTGCTAATAAGGCGCGCCGCTGTTGAATTGTCTCAATCTGAATCAGTCTGGGCAAAATCTTCGGCAGCTCCCAACGAATATCCACTACTACGCAGTGTTCGTGCTGAAGCTGGCCGATTTCACAGAGTAATAATTCTGCTTTGCTAAAGTTAAATTGATTGGCAATGACAATGCGATGACACAGCAATAACCAATCTTCATCTAATTTACGTTCAGCATGATGGTTGATAGCACGTTCAGCATATTGCGCTAATTCAAACCACCCATTTAACTGAGGGTTGGGGCAGCCCTCCAAAATCTTGCCAAGTAATTCTTTTGCTTCTGCTACGCCTTGTTGATGTGCTTGCCATACCCAATAAGAGGCTTGCAAGCCGCGTACTTTTTCATCAGATTTTTCGCGCTTGCGCCAAAGGTTGGCACCTTTTCGGAGTTGAGCTTGTGCATGGCTAAGATCAGCGGCACGATCAAAGCAGCGATCGCTTTCGGCGGCACTATATCCAGAAAATTGCGGGCGACGGTAAATTTCACCTAACGCATACCAAGCGTCCCTGTCGCCATCATTGGCAGCAAGCTCTAACCAGTGGGCGGCTTTTTTGAGGGAGGCATTCGATTTTGTATCGCCGCCATCTAATTGCGCGAGACGTAAACCCAAAGTGAGCTTGGCTAGTGTGAGACCCAGCTCTGCCGCCTCAAACAGCGCCTCTTCATTTCCATTTTCCAGCCATGCTTTCCATAGGGAGGGAAGCGATTCATTTTTGGGTTGCAACTTGATTAATAGTTCTTTAGCAGATGCAGTGAATGGAGAGTCTATTAGAGAAAGCTCTTGCAGATATTCTTGAGCTAATTTTTGCAAGCCTGCTAAATCTAAGCGAGGGGTTTTTTCAAACGCGGGCGTTGCAATCGTTTTGCTTACCCAGTCAATAAGCTGCGATTGAGTCTCTTCGTATGCTGGATTCATTAAAAGGTTAGCCAGTTGCCACTTGGCAGCTAAAGTTGGCTGATCTTGGGACGTGCGAGCTGCCAACTCCCAAAATGAGCCCCAGCCAAACCCAAAGGCGGGGGAATTAAAGGTCTCTACTAGTGGGATGTTGGCAACCTGGGCAAAAAGTTCAGAAATTTCATCTTGAATTGCGCCTTGATTCTTAAGTGCTTGATTCGTAATAGAAAAATAGGATTTTTCTAGCCAAATGAGGGCATTAGCGGGTTGAATTGGGGTTTTGAATGCCCCAGTCATATAAGCCTGTGCAAGTTTTTGTTGCGCCAATACATCACCCAAGCGGGCAGAACTGAGGATTTTTAGGAATTCGCGACTTGCCATATGACAATTTTGTCATCTAGAGGCTATAAAAGACAGAAAACTAGGGTCTTGTTGCCGAGATACAACGAAGAAAGCCAAAAAACTACCTTTTGACAAGCAAAAAGAGCCTCTAAATGCCCTTACCACCAGTCTAGGAGGCTAATGCAAGCAAAATTCATTGGTCCCAGTTTTATTTGGGCATTACTTTTAATTTTTGGAGATTTAAAGAATGAAAAAATCACTATTAGCACTTGCAGCAATGGGAGCTTTTGCTTCTGTAGCTCAAGCACAGTCAAGCGTGACTGTATATGGCGTTCTTGACGAAGGCTATGTTGGCGGCAATAGCAGAGTTAGTAACGGTACTGTTGCTGTTAACGGCGCGGTGCCTAACACACTAACCGCTACTAACGGTACAACTGGTGTTATTAAGAAAACCAACGGCGGTTTCATCGGCGGTAATGAATCTACTAGCCGTATCGGCGTTAGAGGTTCTGAAGATTTAGGCGGCGGTACATCTGCATTCTTCACATACGAAGCTGCAATTGACATGGATTCTGGCTCTACAACAGGTTTGTTCTCCACTACCCGTCAAGCATTTGTAGGCTTGAAGAAAAATGGAATTGGTCAATTTGCCGTAGGTACACAGAATACCGTAATCTATGACGCTATTTTGGCTACAGCGCCAACTGGTGTTAATAATATTAATGGTAGCTTGGTCGATAATATGTCTACAAAAGGCATTGGTACTTTAGCCGTTCAGTCTGGTATTGCTAACACTACCGGTTACGAGACTCGTATTAGTAATACCCTTGGCTTGAAATCAGATACTTTCGCTGGCTTTACCGTTCGCGCTAGTGTGACTGCAGCAAGCACTAACACAACGAATACTGCCCCTGGCGGTGCTGCTGTTGGTACAGGTGGTCAAGCTAACGTGAATGGCCAAGCTATTGGTGTTGATTATGCTTGGAAGCAATTGTTCTTGACAGCCAACTATCAAAACTTCACAGCTTCATCTAACACCAATGCGGCAACTACTCTTCCAATCCTCTTTGGCGCGACTGCTGCTAATACAGGCGGCTCTACAAACGCCTTGGGTACTAACGTTAGAGATTCTGGCCAGTACTATGCTGGTACTTATGACTTCGGTGTTTTGAAGGCATATGTACAGTACATCAATCGCAAGGCAACTGTTGACTCTAATCCAAGTGCTTTCAGCAAATTTACTGCTCAACAGATTGGTGTTCGTAGCTTTATTACACCAGCGCTTGAAGGTTGGATTGCTGGATCTGTAGGTAAATATGCCTCACTTCCTGCTACACAAACAACCAACGGGAATATTACTTACACACCTGCTCAGTCTAACCTGACAGCGATGCAAGTTGGTGCAAACTATTTCCTTAGCAAGCGTACAAACTTGTATGCAATCTATGGTCAATCAGGTTCATCTAACGTTGCATACTCTGCAGTTGGCAATACAACTGCTAGCAACATTAACAACTATGCAGTTGGTGTACGTCACACTTTCTAATAGTTTGTTGATGCCGGTTTTATAGGCATAGCTTTAAAAGAAGTGAAAAACACCCGCCAATGGCGGGTGTTTTTTTATTTGTGCAGCTTTATTTTTTTGACTAAGCCCGGTTAGTATTGCTTAAAGATGATTACCAATAAAATATACCCATGAATTCCATCGCTCATGTCCAATTACAAGAGGCAATTCAAGCTTTTCATAACGAAGACTTTGTTAGGGCCGAGAAGATACTGAGAGACATGATTGTTCAGACACCTAATCAGTATGATGCTACCCATCTTTTAGCAATTGTTTGTGCTCATCAGGCAAAGTATCAAGAAGCAATAAGGTATTACCGAAATGCTCTTAGTTTTAGCCCTGATAGTGTTCCGGCATTATCTAACTTGGGAGCTGCCCTCAGCGCAATTGGCCAACCTCATGAAGCCCTTTCTGAGCTAGAGAGGGCGCTGAAGTTAGACCCAAAATTAGCTGCCTTATGGTTTAATGCCGCCAACATTATTAGTGATTTAGGGGAGCACAAAAGAGCGCTAAATTATTATGAACAAGCGATTCAATTAAGTCCTGGCTATATTCAGGCGTATAACAATTTTGGCAAGGCGTTATTTGCTTTAGGGGATTATTCTGAGGCGCTGACTTGTTATGAAAAAGCCATTGCACTAAAACCAGATTACATTGAAGCTTGGTCAAATAAAGGCAATGCCCTGGGAGAGCTAAAGCGCTTAGATGAAGCCTTAGCTTGTTACGATCAAGCCCTGAGCTTGAAATCAGATTACATCGAAGCTTGGTCAAATAAGGGTGTCACACTACAAGAGCTCAAAAAATATAATGAAGCCTTAGCTTGTTACGATCAAGCCTTGACCCTAAAACCAGATTACATCGAAGCTTGGTCAAATAAAGGCAATGCCTTGGGAGAGCTAAAGCGCTTAAATGAAGCCTTGGCTTGTTACGATCAAGCACTCAGCCTAAAACCAGATTACGCTGAGGTTTGGTCAAACAAAGCCAGCACCTTAAGTATGCTGCAACGCTATGATGAATCTATACTTTGTTATCAGAAAGCTTTGGATCTTAGTGACAATATTGATTGGATTTATGGAGATCAAATTTATGCACAAATGAAGGTGTGCAATTGGTCTAACTTTCAAGAAAATACAGAAATACTGGCAAGAAAAATACGCTCTGACGAAAAAATAATCAATCCTTTTCAGCTCCTAGCTTTAAATGATGATACCCTATTGCAAAGACAATGCGCTGAAATTTATGCTCGTGATCAGCATCCAGCTAACCCTATTTTAGGCCCTATCCCTAAGCAAGCCAGAAAAGAAAAAATCTGTATTGCTTATTACTCTGCAGATTTTCGCAACCATCCAACTGCCCATTTGACCGCACAATTATATGAGCTGCACAATCAGGCTCGATTTGAGGTCATTGCTTTTTCTTTTGGTCAGGATGATAAAAGCGTTATGAGATCACGCTTGAGTAAAGCCTTTAACCAGTTTATTGATGCCACTGGCATGTCAGATAAAGAAGTTGCAATGCTGTCTCGAAAATTAGGCGTGGATATCGCAATAGATTTAGGTGGTTTTACCTTAGATAATCGCACAGATATTTTTGCTTATCGTGCGGCACCTATTCAGGTGAATTATTTGGTTTATGCGGGCACGATGGGTGCAAAGTACATGGATTACATTGTTGCTGATGAAACTCTTATTCCATTAGCATCCCAACATTTTTATTCAGAAAAGGTAGCGTACTTACCCAATAGCTATCAGGTTAATGACAGTACACGGATAATTACTGATAAAAAATTAAGTAGACAACATTTAGGATTGCCAGAAAAAGGCTTTGTCTTTTGTTGCTTTAATAACAATCATAAGATTGTGCCAGCCAGCTTTGATATGTGGATGAGGATACTTGGGGCTGTAGACGATAGCATCTTATGGCTCCTTGAAGATAATGCTGCAGCTGCTGAAAATCTTAAAAAAGAAGCATTGAGCCGAGGTATTGACGGAGATAGGCTTATATTTGCGAAGCGCACATCCCCTGCAGAGCATCTTATGCGCCATTGCAGTGCTGATTTATTCTTGGATACTCTTCCCTATAATGCGCACACTACTGCTAGTGACGCCTTGTGGATGGGATTACCGGTATTGACGCTGATGGGCGAATCTTTTGCTGGACGTGTGGCCGCAAGTTTACTGAATGCAGTTGATTTGCCAGAGCTCATTACACGCACATCGAAAGAATATGAGGCGCTGGCAATTGACCTAGCTATAAACCCTGAGAGCTTAGAGGCTATTAGGTCGCGACTCGAGAGGAATAGGTTGAGTAAGCCTCTATTCAATACCCCACTATTTACTCAGAACCTTGAGGAGGCCTATATTCAGATGTATGAGCGTTATCAAGCAGATTTGGCCCCTGACCACATCTATTTATAGGGTGGTTTAGCCAGAAAAGCTAGATTAAACCTTAAAAACCTGCTAAAAAAGAGCAGTTGCATTAAAAGCGGTTTTAATTAATTTTTAGTTTTCAAAAGGATCCACATGAAAATGAACAAGCTAGCATTAATCTCTTCAATTACCTTTGCCCTGACTGCGACCTTTGCTGGCGCTACATCTGCCTTAGCTGCAAGTGCAACCTTGGATAAGATCAAATCTACTGGTGCTGTGACAATGGGTGTTCGTGAATCATCTATTCCAATGTCTTACACGACTGGTGATAGCCGTTTTGATGGTTATCACGTTGAAGTTTGCCGGATGATTCTTAATGATATTAAATCTAAGCTTGGGATGAGTACACTTCGCATTAACTATCAGCCAGTCACTTCGCAAAACCGCGTGCCTTTAGTGCAAAACGGTACTGTTGATATTGAGTGTGGCACCACCACCAACAATGCTGGCCGTGCAAAAGATGTCAGTTTTGCCAATACTCTGTATGTGGAAGAGGTTCGTATCGCTGTTAAAGCCAATTCAGGAATCAATTCTATTTCTCAATTAGCAGGTAAAAAAGTAGCTACCACTACTGGTACGACTTCTGTACAGTTATTGCGCAAACATGAAAAAGCAAATAACGTGAATTTTGATGAAGTGTATGGCAAGGACCATGCGGACAGCTTTTTGCTATTAGAGTCCGGCCGTGCTGATGCATTCGTAATGGATGGTTCAATTTTGGCTGGTAACATCGCTAGCGCTAAGAATCCAAAAGACTATAAAATTGTTGGCGAAGTTCTCAGTACTGAACCTATTGCAATTATGGTTCGTAAGGATGACCCAGAGTTTCTAGCAGACGTGAATTCTGCAATTGCTAAGATCGTTGCTAATGGAAGCATGCCTGGCTTATGGAACAAGTGGTTCCTTGCCCCAATTCCACCTAAAAATGCTGTTGTTGGCCTAGAGCTATCTCCAGCAACAAAAAATGCCTGGGCTAATCTGAATAGCAAGCCCGCTGAAGACTACAACAAGAAGTAACTGAATAAAATAAGTTTTTAATATGGCATTAGACTTAGGTGTTTTTTGTAAAAGCACCTTAGATGGAGAGGCGGTTGATCACTGCTTCTCCTCACTATTTGGGCTCGGCCATAATGCCGATCCTAGCTATCTAGATTGGCTGATGACAGCTTGGGGTTGGACCTTGGCTGTTGCTGGCTTAGGCCTCACTATTGCGCTGGTCCTTGGAGGGGTCATGGGCACTCTCCGCACGCTTCCCGATACCGGTAGGATGAGTAGAGTATTAGTGCGTTTAGCCACCGCCTGGGTTGAGCTCTTCAGAAATATCCCAGTGCTCGTGCAAGTATTTCTTTGGTATCACGTCATCCCAGCTTTCTTTGTGCCCTTGAAAGCCCTGCCATCCTATTGGCTGGTCAGCATTGCATTGGGATTCTTTACATCTGCACGTATTGCGGAGCAGGTAAGAGCAGGTATTCAGTCTTTGCCAAGTGGGCAGCGTGCTGCTGCAACTGCGCTGGGGCTAACTACAACCCAAACTTATCGGTACATTATTTTGCCAATGGCCTTACGTATCGTGATTCCACCCCTCACATCTGAGAGTATGAATGCCGTTAAGAATTCTTCAGTAGCGTTTGCGGTATCAGTTCCAGAGCTTACCTTGTTTGCAATGCAAGCCCAAGAAGAGACATCACGTGGCGTTGAAATTTATTTAGCAGTTACCGCACTCTACGCGCTCACTGCCTTTTCTGTTAACAGAGTTATGGCCTTTATTGAGAAGAGAAGCCGTGTTCCTGGTTTTATCACGGCATCTAGTGATGCTAGTTTGGCTCACTAAATGGAAATGCTAAGCTTAGATTTAAGTTTCTATAACTGGGAGTTATTCACTAACTACATCCTCAAAGGTTTGGTGTTTAGTGTTCAGTTAACTGTCATTGCAACGGTTGGCGGTATTGTAGTTGGGACATTTTTAGCCTTAATGAGACTGTCTGGGAAGCCTGCTTTAGTTTATCCAGCCACATTCTATGTCAATGCTATGCGCTCTGTACCGCTGGTCATGGTTATTCTTTGGTTCTTTTTATTGATCCCGATGCTCATTGGTAGACCCATCGGCGCTGACCTATCTGCAACGTTTACTTTCATTGCATTTGAAGCGGCCTTCTTCTCAGAAATTGTTAGGGCCGGTATTCAGTCAGTACCAAGAGGTCAGATCTTTGCTGGTGAAGCTTTAGGAATGACCTATGGACAAAATATGCGCCTCATTGTTTTACCACAGGCTTTTAGAAATATGATCCCAGTTTTTATGACGCAAACGATCATTTTGTTTCAGGATACTTCTTTGGTTTATGCCATCGGTGCATATGATTTATTGAAAGGTTTTGAGATTGCCGGCAAAAATTTTGGCCGCCCAATTGAAACCTATATCTTGGCCGCAGCAACCTATTTTGTGATTTGCTTTTCGCTTTCTAAGACAGTGCGAGCGATTCAGGCAAAAGTCGCTATCATTCGCTAAACATTTCTACCCATTGCTAAAAATTACATAGACCATCATGATTGAACTCCAAAACGTTTCTAAATGGTATGGCTCCTTTCAGGTATTGACTGATTGCACTACGTCAATTAATAAGGGCGAGGTGGTTGTGATTTGTGGCCCTTCAGGCTCTGGAAAATCAACCCTGATTAAAACGATTAATGCTCTTGAGCCATTTCAGAAAGGTGAAATTACTGTTGACGGTATTGATTTGCATGATCCCAAAACTAATCTTCCAAAGTTGCGAGCAAGGGTTGGTATGGTATTTCAGAACTTTGAGCTATTTCCCCATTTGAGTATTACTGAGAATCTCACTCTTGCGCAAATGAAAGTATTGGGTCGGTCAAGCGATGAAGCTAAAACCCATGGCCATAAGTATCTTGAGCGTGTTGGTCTGATTGCACAAAAAGATAAATTTCCGGGGCAACTTTCTGGCGGTCAGCAACAGCGGGTTGCGATCGCTCGTGCTTTAAGTATGGATCCTATCCTAATGCTATTTGATGAGCCAACCTCGGCGCTTGATCCAGAAATGGTCGGTGAAGTATTGGATGTCATGATCAAGCTCGCTAATGAAGGCATGACAATGTGCTGCGTGACCCACGAGATGGGCTTTGCCAGAAAAGTCAGTAATCGCGTCATCTTTATGGATCAAGGTCGAATTGTCGAAGACTGTAGCAAAGACGAATTTTTTGGCAATCCAGAAGCACGCTCACCTAGAGCCAAGGATTTCCTCTCCAAGATTTTGGCAAGCTAGGGCCTAAACTGAATTAATTGAGTGCTTTAGGCTTAGGGCGCTTGCCAGTTTGGATTTTGAGTTCTAACTCTTTATCTTTACGAAAAATTCTAAGACTTGCCTCGTTTCCGGGGCCAATTTGTGCGATTTGATTGAGGAGTTGCTTAACATCCTTAATTTTATTGCCATTAACAGCTGTTAGAACGTCGCCAGGTTTTACCCCGCCACGAGCCGCAGGGCCGCCTTCCAGCACTCCGGATATAAGAACTCCCTCGGTATTACCGGGAAGAGCCATGGACTCAGAAAGCTCTTTTGATAGGTTTTGTGGCTCAACACCAATCCAGCCTCTAGTAACACTGCCATTTTTCAAGATGGACTCCATTACTTGCTTAGCAAGGCTGACTGGAATCGCAAACCCAATTCCCATCGATCCACCATTATTAGAGAAAATCGCAGTATTGATGCCAATCAGATTGCCGCGCGTATCAATGAGCGCCCCTCCTGAATTACCTGGATTAATTGCAGCATCTGTTTGAATAAAATTTTCAAAAGTATTAATGCCCACATGATCACGACCCATAGCAGAAACAATTCCAGAGGTCACTGTTTGGCCAACTCCAAAAGGATTTCCAATTGCAAGTACCACATCTCCGATGTGGACGGACTCAATTTTCCCCAGAGTAATTGGAGCTGGTAATTGTTTGGCTTCAATTTTTAGAACGGCAATATCTGTTTCTGGATCGCTACCAACAACCTTTGCTTTTACTTTTCTGCCGTCAGCAAGTGCAACATCTATCTCATCGGCATCATTAATGACATGATGATTTGTGAGAATAATTCCTTCTGGACTGACTAATACCCCAGAACCCAGGCTGGAGCTAGGTTCCTCGTCTGGCGCCTGATCACCAAAAAAGAATTTGAATAAGGGGTCAGCAGGGTTTTGTTTATTACCCTTACGCGTTTTTTGTTTTGCAGAAACCTTGCTCGTAAAGATATTGACAACAGCTGGCATCGATCTTTTTACTGCATCATGATATGAGCCAGGACTCAGACTGCTACTCTCATATGCGCCTTCCCTTAAGGTGACGCTGTCGACTATTGAGCCAACGCCTTGATCAGATATCCAACTGGGCTTTAGAGTTGCAACAATAAACCAGACCGCAAAAAGAATGGTTACCGTTTGCGCAAAAAGTAACCATAGGCGATTAAACATGGCGTAATTTTCTTTGTGAAATTATTTTTTGAGACTATCGCGAATCTCGCGCAGTAACTCCACGTCTTCTGGAGTTGGCGGAGGAGGAGGTGCATCTATCAAGCGAATCTTGTTAACGACTTTTACCATTTGAAAAATTACAAACGCTAGCAAAATAAAATTAATAGAAATGGTGATGAAATTGCCATAGGCAAAAATAGGCACCCCAGCCTTTTTAAGGGCATCAAAGGTTCTAGGAACCCCATCCGGAACACTTCCCAATACAACGAAGAGATTCGTAAAATCGATATGACCCCCCAAAAGGGTAGAAATAATGGGCATAACGATGTCATTGACTAGCGAATCGACGATTTTCCCGAAGGCCCCGCCAATAATCACACCTACGGCTAAATCAATGGCATTTCCCTTGACGGCAAAGTCCTGAAACTCCTTTAAAACACTCATTTAGGCTCCCCTTTTTGTTTAGATCCTGATTAAGCTGAGATTAACCCCATAACTTTCTTGCTTACCCCACTTTTTACTTTAAAATACTAGGTTTAAGCAATTTCCATCAAAAAATACCCTTTCTAGGAATTTTGTAAATGAGTGACAAGCCCAGTATGGACAAGGATCGACGTAATTGGTTGATCGCCACATCGGCGGTTGGCGGAGTTGGTGCAGCTGCAGCCCTTTACCCTTTTGTAGACAGTTTTGAGCCTTCCGAGCGCGCTAAGGCCGCTGGAGCAGCTGTTGAAATCGATATTGCTGGTATGAAGCCGGATGAAATGAGGATGGTTGAATGGCGCGGTAAGCCAGTATGGGTTGTGCGTCGCACCCCTGAGCAAGTCGCTGAACTTTCTAAGATTGATGCAGAGCTCGCAGACCCTAATTCTATGAGGGATCCAGCCCAATTCACTCCAACATATGCCCAAAATCAATGGCGCTCAATTAAGCCTGAGTATTTTGTAGTGGTCGGTATTTGCACTCACTTAGGCTGCTCTCCAACGCCTAAATTTGAATCTGGTGCACAGCCTTCATTACCCAATACTTGGCCAGGCGGCTATCTTTGCCCATGCCATGGTTCAACATTTGATATGGCCGGCCGCGTCTATAAAAACAAACCAGCCCCAGACAATATGGAAGTGCCGCCACATATGTATTTGAGCGACACCAAGATTCTGGTCGGCGAAGATAAGAAGGCTTAAGGAGATATAAATGGCATTTCACGAAAAAGAAGTTCCAGCAGACGCCGCCGCCGCCGTAAAGCTAATGGCCTGGGTTGATTCACGTCTTCCGGTCACCGAAGCCTTCAAGCGTCATATGAGCGAGTATTACGCTCCTAAAAACTTAAATTTTTTCTATATTTTTGGTGCTTTAGCGATTGTCGTATTGGCGATCCAGATCATTACCGGTATTTTCTTGACAATGAACTACAAGCCAGATGCTGCTAAGGCATTTGAGTCTGTTGAATACATTATGCGAGAGGTTCCTTTCGGCTGGCTAATTCGCTACATGCATTCCACTGGTGCCTCGATGTTCTTCATCGTGGTTTATATGCACATGTTCCGTGGCTTGATCTATGGTTCTTATCGCAAGCCACGTGAACTCATTTGGATTTTTGGTTGCGCAATTTTCTTGGCCTTGATGGGTGAGGCATTTTTTGGATATTTGCTCCCATGGGGGCAAATGTCCTACTGGGGCGCTCAAGTCATTGTGAATTTATTCTCCGCAATTCCATTGATTGGTCCAGATCTTTCTTTATGGTTACGCGGCGATTATGTTGTTGGTGACGCTACCCTCAACCGCTTCTTTGCGTTTCACGTGATTGCTATTCCATTGGTATTAATTGGTTTAGTGGCAGCGCATATCCTTGCATTGCATGAAGTGGGATCAAATAATCCAGATGGTGTAGAAATCAAAAATACGCTTGATGCTAATGGTCATCCTGTTGACGGCATTCCTTTCCATCCTTTTTATAGCGTTCATGACGTTATGTATCTGGGCGGTTTCTTGATCATCTTCGCTTCGATTGTTTTCTTTGCCCCAGAGATGGGCGGCTACTTCTTAGAAGCAAACAACTTTATCCCGGCAAACCCCTTTGTTACGCCAACCCACATTGCACCAGTTTGGTATTTCACGCCGTTCTACTCCATGCTGCGCGCCACTACTACAAACTTCCTGTTGCCATTGTGGATTTTCTTAGCAGTAATTTTGGGAATGTTTGCTCTTCAGTCTAAAAATATCAAGGTGAAAGGCGCTTGCCTAGTCATTGCATTAGTTTTGGCTGCTGGTTTCTATGTGCTTGATGCGAAGTTCTGGGGTGTTGTGATCATGGGCGCTTCCGTAGTGATCTTGTTCTTCTTGCCATGGTTAGATCACTCCCCAGTGAAGTCTATCCGCTATCGTCCGCAGTTCCATAAATATGTTTATGGCATCTTTGTGGTGACCTTTGTAATTTTGGGTTACTTGGGCATCGAGCCACCATCGCCTATATATGAAAAGATTTCTCAGATTTGTACTATTTACTACCTGGGCTTTTTCTTAGCAATGCCGTTCTGGAGCAAGCTTGGTACATTCAAGCCAGTCCCAACACGCGTTACTTTTGAGTCCCATTAATTCACGCCTGAGATAACAGCTAAGAGAAATTAGGAACTAGTATGAAACAAATTCTGCAAACTTTGATGGGCTACTGCCAAGCAACAGTATTGGTTGTTGCCCTAGGCTTTAGTACTACCGCTAGCGCAAATGAAGGCGGTTTTCCTTTAGATAAAGCGCCTAACCGCGTCAGCAACAATGCTTCTTTACAAAACGGCGCGAAGATTTTTGTGAACTATTGCTTGAACTGTCACGCTGCCGTCAGCGTGCGTTACAACCGGATGCGCGATATTGGTTTGACTGATCAGCAAATTAAAGATAACTTAATTTTGACTGATGCGAAGGTTGGCGATTTAATGACCATTGCAATGTCACCAAAAGATGCCAAGGTATGGTTTGGTAAAGTTCCGCCCGATTTATCAGTTGAAGCTAGAGCACGCGGCGCCGATTGGCTTTATACGTACTTTCGTACCTTCTACAAGGATGATGATCGTCCAACCGGATGGAATAATCTGGTCTATCCAAACGTAGGCATGCCACATGTACTCTGGCAGTTGCAGGGTGAGCGTGCTGCAAAGTTTGAAGATCGTAAAGATCCGCATGACGAAAGCAGAACAGAAAAAGTATTCGTGGGCTTTGAGCAGTTGACTCCAGGAACTATGAAGCCGCAAGAGTACGACGACAATATCGCAGACTTAGTTGCTTTTATGTCCTGGATGGCTGAGCCAGTTCAGTTGGAGCGTAAGCGTATTGGCGTTGTAGTGCTCTTGTTTTTGGCGATTTTTACCATCTTGGCGTGGCGCTTGAACAAGGCTTATTGGAAAGATGTTCACTGATATTTGTGATGAGCCCTGTAGCTAGGGTTCATGAGTGAAGAGATTTAACGCTGTTGTGCGTTTGTTGTATTGAAGTAGAAATTTAAGGAAATCAATTTATGATGGTGTTGTACTCGGGCACTAACTGCCCATTCTCGCAACGCTGCCGTCTGGTGCTTTTTGAAAAGGGCATGGATTTTGAAATCCGTGACGTTGACTTGTTCAACAAGCCAGAAGACATCTCGGTAATGAACCCTTACGGCCAAGTTCCCATCTTGGTGGAGCGCGATTTAATTCTGTATGAATCAAACATCATCAATGAGTATATTGATGAACGTTTCCCTCATCCGCAATTAATGCCGCCTGATCCTGTGGCTCGTGCACGTGCGCGCCTTTTCTTGTTTAATTTCGAGAAAGAGTTATTTGTGCACGTTGCGGCTTTGGAGAATGAAAAAGGTAAAGCTGCTGAAAAGGTTCACGAAAAAGCGCGTTTAGCGA
>Ga0194037_1001101_pt1 | contig 20081 bp, 22 predicted proteins | sample JunL306m_MetaG_FD_148653 | JGI IMG/M metagenome (GOLD analysis project Ga0194037, IMG submission 148653) | Anoxic zone freshwater microbial communities from boreal shield lake in IISD Experimental Lakes Area, Ontario, Canada - Jun2016-L304-6m | ecosystem: Environmental > Aquatic > Freshwater >...
GGATACACGAAAGGTCGTGGTAAGCTAGGCCCGTCTGGCAAACAGAGTGTGCCGATCAAAGATCTCTTGCTCTACCCCTTGCGCAAAGACTTCAGGAGGATTCTGACATCATGAAGGGATAACGGGGGTGACCGAATAAATACGGGGTAACTATGAACTTTAACTGTAAGCCATTGTTTTTATTGGTGGAGCTGAAGGGATTCGAACCCTCGACCTATGCGTTGCGAACGCATCGCTCTCCCAGCTGAGCTACAGCCCCAAATATCTGTTTATTCGAGATGCGAGGCAAGCGGCAGTATGACGCTGAACACCGCGCCAAGTTTTGCATTATCCGCTCTTATAGAACCAAAATGGTTCAAAACTATACGGTTGGCGATTGCCAACCCCAAACCGGTGCCGTGACGCTTGGTTGTGAAAAACGGGCTGAAAATCTGGGATAGGATCTCCGGCGCAATCCCTCCACCAGTGTCTTCAATGCTGATCATTACGGAGTTATTTTCCGGCGGTATATTGCTGACCGCAATAGTGAGCTGGCCACCCTCTGACATGGTATCGCAAGCATTTAATATCAGGTTGAGAAAAACCTGTTTGAGCTGGTGTGCATCTCCAAGAATTGGCCATGAGTCGCTGCCGATGTTGGCGTACAACCTTATTCCGTGATCTTCCAATGTTGTAGCACAGCTTTCCATGCAGTCCCGCAGGATTGCTCCCAGTTCGCAGGCACAGAAACAGATGGTCGGCTTACTGGAGAAGGCCAGGATGTCAGCCAGCATCTTTTCAAGGCGGCCAACCTCTTTGACAATGGTATCGGCATACTGATGCTCTTTACTATCTCCCGGCAAGCCCTTGAGCAGCCTCCCGGCAAAACCGCCGATAGTGATTATCGGGTTTTTAAGCTCGTGGGCCAGATTGGTCGCCATCTCGCCGATTGCTGCCAAACGTTCGCCATGCGACAGGCGTTCCCGGGCATCCCGCAAATTTCTGTGGGCGTCTTCAATGCGGTTATAGAGCATGGAGTTTTCCACTGCCATGCCAGCCTGGTTGGCAAAAAGCTGCAGAAATTGCAGCTTATCCTGTGTAATTTCCTGACCGGATTCGGGATTGTCCACTATGATTATGCCTATGGCCGTATCTCGCGCAATCAAGGGCGCAGCAGCGAATGAGCCGTAGCACAGATGCCTGATAAAAACACAGGTAGAGCATTCATGACAGGTCGTGTTATCGATATGGCAAAGGTTGCGTTCAGCAATAAGCCGCCTTATCAGCGGACAACCTTCAGCTATGTCAATGCGCGTCAAACGGACTTTTGCGCAGAATTGTGAAGAACGCTGCAGCGAGATCGCGTCTTCGCTGATATCCCAGCGACTTCCCAGAGCCTCCGGACTGCCGACTATCTGTAACCCTTCAGCCGTTTGGCGCGTAACACCCAGCATACCTTGCAGAACTTCAGATTTTTCACTGCGTAAAAGCAGAAAGGCGCGTTCAAACAGATGTGAGGATGAGGTCGTGAGGGCAGTAAGAATAAGGTGCGTCAGCTTGTTGAGACGAATGGTGGAAAGCATGGTATTGCTGAACTGGTACAGAAGCGTCAGTGCTGTAAAGCGACTTTCGGAAACCGGCGGCTGAAGGGAGTTATTGCAGGCTGTCATAGGATTTTCCTGGCTGCCTCTTTGTGATAATAACCGTAGTCTGTTAAAGTCTACGTTCCTTTTCTTCCGCTTCCATCTTGCAATTGATACATTGAGTCGTTACCGGCCTGACCTTGAGACGTGCCTCACCGATCTCTTCTCCACAATCTTCGCAGACGCCAAAATCACCGGCTTCAATACGATCAAGAGCGTCTTTAATCTTGTTAATCAACCTGCGTTCCCGATCACGGATACGTAACTCGAAGCTCCGGTCTGACTCCTGTGTGGCGCGGTCCGTCGGATCCGGAAAGCTGGAGGCATCAGAAGTCATCTCCGTAACTGTTTTATCCGCTTCTCCTAAAAGAGTTTTCAGCTCATCGTTCAATACGTTTTTAAAATATTCCAGCTTGTCCGCTTCCATGACCTGCTCCTGATTCAATTAAACTGCCGGATTGTAGTGAGAGTTGCTCCACAAGTCCAGAAAAAAAACCATGCCGGTCATTACTCGAAGATCAGATTCATTGCTTCCTGCACCGTTGCGGCTCCCTCAAGCCGGATACTCCGCTTTTTAATACGCTTCAGACTGCCGACAGGGATGATGCACCGCTTGAAACCAAGTTTTTCTGCCTCGGCAATGCGCAATTCAGGTTGGGTAACGGCCCGTACCTCCCCGGCCAGGCCGACTTCGCCGAACACCACGGTCTGTGGCGGTATAGCCTTGTCCAGATGACTTGAGGCTACAGCCATGATCATTGCCAGATCAGCTGCCGGCTCATTGAGCCGCGCCCCGCCGGCGGCATTGAGGAATATGTCCTGGCCGGTCATGTGCAGGCCGACTTTCTTCTCCAGGACGGCCACCAGAAGCGCCAGTCGATTATGATCGACGCCGATTGTCGTCCGGCGCGGAACACCGTAGGATGAATGGGTAACCAGTGCTTGCAGTTCAACCAGCAGAGGTCTGCTCCCCTCCAGCGACGTGGTAACTACCGAGCCGGACACTCCCAGAGGCCGTTCGGACAGAAACAGCTCCGAGGGATTGGCAACACCGCACAATCCTTCCTGTTTCATCTCAAAGACCCCTATTTCGTTGGTCGAACCGAAGCGGTTCTTGACCGCACGCAGGATTCGGAATGGATGGCTGCCATCGCCCTCGAAGTAGAGTACCGTGTCCACCATATGTTCCAGTACGCGCGGACCGGCAATCGAGCCATCCTTGGTAACGTGACCGACGATGAAAACCGGGATATTGCTCCCTTTGGCCAGGAGCATCAGTTTGCCGGCCGACTCCCTGACCTGGCTGACACTGCCGGGGGCCGATTCGAGAGTTGACGTCCAGACCGTCTGGATTGAATCCACCACCATGGCGGCCGGCCTGAGACTGGCTGCCTGAGCAAGAATCGACTCCAGTGAATTTTCAGCAAGTACCAGCAGGTTTCTGCTGGATGCGCCCAGGCGTTCGCCCCGCAGACGTGTCTGCGAAGCGGATTCTTCGCCGGAGACATACAGCACCTGACCGGCCGCTGTCGCCAATGTGTTCATTGCCTGCAACAGAAGCGTGGATTTTCCGATACCGGGATCTCCACCGATCAGCACCATTGAGCCGGGTACTATGCCGCCTCCCAGAACCCGGTCAAGTTCTCCGATGCCGGTGGCAATGCGTGTTTCTGACTGGGGCGGCACATCACAGATCGGCACAGGCCGGGACTGCCCTGCCGGAACACCGCCATGGGATGTCCTGACAACATTCTCTTCAGCCATACTGTTCCAGGCACCGCAATCGGGACATTTTCCCAACCATTTCGGAGACTGGCTGCCGCATTTCTGACAGGTAAAAACGGTTTTCTGCTTCACGCTCAAGAACCTCCGCTTTCCCGGTACTATTTCACGGATACGGCCTGCTTCTTCAAGTTCATTTTTTCAGCAGCCTGGTGCTGTCGTACTCAAAATGCTGGTAATCAAGCAGCCGCAGCCAGGTCCCGCCCCAGTCGAACCCATTGTCGGTGAAAGCTTTTACTGCCACTGAATCAGGGAGAAGGTATCCTGGAACATTTATGGTTCTGTCAACATATGCGGCAGCACCAGGCGGCAGCACCAGGCAGTCGGCCGGCCGCTCTGAGCAGAAGGTGAATACAGGTGATTTGACATCATATCCGGTGCGCAGCAGAAAGGCCCCTTTGTCTTCTGAACCGTCCCACCCAAGTGCCTTGAGCGGCCCATTTCTGGGGGTGATGTAGGGATTCCGGACAGGATTGATGTCAATGGCGCCTCCGTAACTGTGTTTGGAGAACACCCCCGGTTTTCCGGTCACATCGCGGCAGTTGAATGCCGAAGTATTGTTAGCCTCCATGGAGCGGTTGTCGTCGGCATCGTATGTATCGATCAGCTCCATTTTTTCGATGGGATATCTGTTGGCGAAGAGAACGGCGAGGGCCTTGAGTACTGGAGTCGCAAGCTCATGATGCACCACCAGTTCTCCGATTCTGGGTTGGTAGTCGAATCCCCAGTGGGTCAGCACCAGGTAGCTCAGATCGGATAACGGCACCGGACACCCTTCCTTCCAGCTCTTTTTCAGGCGCATCTGCTCTTCGATCGCCGTCGGCACAGCCAAGGCCATACCGAAGAACCCTTCCGGAGAGCGGTATTCCGCAATGTGCTCTTTCAAGCCGACTGTGCGGGAGCGGATCTCATTCTCCAAATATCCGGCAGATCTGCTCCCCGACACCCCATGATCAGTTACAGGTGCCTGCATGACCGAGCAGCCATTCAGGTAAAGCAGAATCAAGACACTGCAGCCGATAATGATTTTCCGGCTCTCCATAGTGACTCCTGAAGCTACGTAACGAGAAGAATAGATTCGTCAGCTGTATTGAAGTTAACGCCGGCATTTCCCATTTCATCCAGCGCTCTATCTGAGTCGCCTTCCGTCAGATCCACTCCGGCTATTGCATCGGTCAACACCGTGACTTCAAGGCCTGTCTTTCGTGCATCCACCGCTGATGAGCGTATGCAAAAGTCGGTGGCCAGGCCGCCAACATAAAGATGCCTGACGTGCAGCGTTACCAGAATTTCCCCGAGTGAGACTCCGTCTGCGCTCTCTCCGTCGAATGCTGAATATGAATCCTTGTCAGGATCATGACCCTTTGAAACTACAATTGTTTTTTCCGGCAGTCTGAGGGATGGATGGAAGCCGGCCCCAGGGCTGCCCTGCACACAATGAGGAGGCCATGTACCGCCAAACTCTCTGAAGTGTCCGGTAACCGCAGGATGCCAGTCCCGCGTTGCAATTACCGGTAAACCGGCCGCTGCAAAACGTTCGGCAATCCGGTTCAGCGGCTCGACCACCCGGTCGCCGCCAGGAATCGCCAGCGCGCCGTCAGGACAGAAGTCGTTCTGAACATCCACAATTAACAGAGCTGCATCTTTCTTCATGTCACGCCATCCCTTTCCCGATTTTATCGATCAGGTCACTCCGGAGACATTTCAACTGTTCCGATATTGACACCTTGTAACGATGGGGTTTTACCAGCCGTAGGCAACCGCTCGGCAGTTTATCAAGCTCTTCTCTGCTGCGTTCAGCCATTGAAGAGAGCGATTCCCCGGGTTGAGTACGGCTGCCGCCCGACATAACCAGCCTGCGCAATTCCATCATTCCGGCATCCGGCGGAAGCGTGGTAGTACGAAGATGATTGGTCGGGTCGTAGACGGTGTCTCCTGCCTGTATCAGCTCATCCTCCAGACAGATAACGTCCTGAATGAAACCGCCTCCCGGTTCCAGCAATCTGAGAACCCGCTTTTTACCCGGCAGGGTGGATTTGGCGATGTCGCCGGTAATCTTCAATGTGGGTTTCCCTTCAATTTCCACCAGCTTATAGACACCCCCCAACGCGCCGCCTCCGATACCGGCACCGGTTACCAGACTGGTGCCGACACCGTAGATATCCACTCGCCCACCTTCGCTGCGCACCGATTCAATTACGAATTCATCCATATCATTGGAAACGACAATCTTTACACTGTTGAAGCCGGCATTATCAAGCATTCGCCTTGCTTCACGCGAGAAATATGCCAGGTCTCCCGAATCAATGCGAATGCCGCGCAGTTCGTGCCCTTGATCGCGCAGTTCCCTGGCGATGATAATTGCGTTCGGAATACCGCTTCTCAATACATCATAGGTATCCACCAGCAAAATGGTGCTTTCGGGAAACGCACCAGCATAAGCACGAAAAGCCGACAATTCATCCGGGAATGCCTGTATCCAGCTGTGTGCCTGGGTTCCCCGCACAGGCAGCCCGAACAACTTGCCCGCCAGCATATTGCTGGTACCCTTGCAGCCTCCCACTGCAGCTGCACGCGAAGCCGAAAGACCGCCATCCGGTCCATGAGCCCGACGAAGTCCGAATTCCGCTACCTCGGCGCCATCGGCAGCATGGCAAATTCGGGCCGCCTTGGTAGCAGCCAGGGTCTGGAAATTGATTATATTCAGAAGTGCAGTCTCTACGAATTGTGCCTCAGCCAGTGTTCCTTGCACAGTCAGCAGCGGCTCGTTAGCAAATACCGCCGAACCTTCTGCCGGTGCCGTAACCGTGCCACGAAAAGTAAATCCGCGGAGATAGTCAATAAAATGCGCCTTGAACAGTCCCAATCCCGTAAGGTACGTAAGCTCCTGTTCCGAAAAACGCACCTGCTCCAGAAAATCCAGCGCCGGCTCCAGACCGGCGAAGACAGCATACGCACCTTCAAAAGGATTGGTACGGAAATAGAGATCGAAGACGGCCGGCTGTTCCATCATGCCTTCTTCCAGATAACCGGCCAGCATGGTCAATTCATAGAGATCTGTCAAAAGTGGCGAGTAGCGCATATCAGCCCAGAATCCCCTGTTTCATTAGTTGATCGAGAGAGTAATAAAAGAAGTGTGTGTGTTAATTTTCATACCGTCTCCTTGTGGAATCATTTTCTTGCCCGGCCCAAGGCGTCTGCCATTATCATCGCATGAAGAACCTTTTCCGGGGTAATATCGCCGGCTTCGTGGTGAACAGGCTGTCCTGGAGCACACGCTTTCTCTGCGGCCTTCATCAACATGACCCTGTCGGCTTGCTGAAGTCCGATATCAGCGAAGGTTGTAGGCAAACCTACGCTCTCGCAAAAGGAGTACACACGTTCAACCTCTTCAGGCAGCGCTGCGGTGAGGTGGAGTCCTGATAAAACCCCATACGCAACTTTTTCGCCATGATAGTATGAGTGAGTCTCTTTAAGAGCAGTGAGTCCGTTATGAATTGAATGAGCTGCCGCCAGGCCGCTGCTCTCAAAGCCAATGCCGCTAAGCAATATGTTGGCTTCGGCAATAGAATGCAATGCCGGCGTAACGATCTGTGCTTCATTTGCACGTTTGGCGGAAACACCATACTTCAATAACGTATCGTAGCAAAGTCGTGCGAGATGCAGTCCCGTCATCAGGCTCAAACCGCCGCATTCGTTCATGGATTGCGTGCGTTCGCATGAGCTCGCCTCAAACCAGGTTGCCAGCGCATCACCCATTCCAGCCACAAGAAAGCGGGGAGGAGCATGAGCTATGATATTCATATCTACCAGGACAATCGAAGGATTCATTTTTTGGTAGTGCACTGTCTCAAAAATGCCGTCCGGGGTGTAGGTCACGGCACAACCGCTGCACGGGGCATCTGTCGAAGCAATGGTAGGCACAATAATCACCGCGATTCCTGCGCGGTCGGCGGCAATTTTGGCTGTGTCTATCGTTTTACCTCCTCCCATGCCTACAATGACATCAATCCTGTCACGCCGGATAATGTGAGCCAGACGGCTCAATTCATCTTCACAACATTCGCCCCGGAAAAGTTCAACAGGTACGTTCTCTGCGATGGCCGCTGTGCCAAAAGCAGGCAGAATATTCTCTTTTACCGACGGCGAAGCTAATATGAGGACGTTGCGACCGAACAATCCGGCTAATTCGGGTAGTTCATGCAGTACGCCTTGCCCCTGATGATATTGACCGGGAAAAACAGCCTTTTTTTTCATTTCTTCCTCCATTCACACGCTATCAGGATAAATTCTCACCGGCCGGAAGGTGCTTCAGCGTCATGCCAAATAGCTGTGAGCTGATCAGTATCAAGTGGCTGTTGCGCTGACGTTCTTTGAAATACGAAGATTGAGAGGGAGCAGTTCGGGCGCATACTGGAGCTCGTCGAGGATTATCGGCTTGTCACCAAAGTGATCAAGAAAACCGGTCATGTGTCAACTCTATATGATGTCGGTCTGATTGTCTTTGAGGTTTTGAGTTACGTACATTTGTGAGTATAGCCAGTTACTTCTTTGACTCAAGAACAAAGACCAGGAGATTCTTGCACATCTCCAGCCTCTTGCGGTAGACTTTGCGCGTGGATTCTTCCTGCCCTTCGATAACGGGCTTCAGCTTTTCGCACCTGACGATGAGAGCCTTCAATTCTTCTTTGCCAAGCGACATTGAATCGTTTGTTTTAGCACATACATCGTTGAACTCCTGCTTCCATGTTTCATCAGCGGCTTGAGCAATCCCTGCCGGGCGGAAGCGAGATGTGCCTGCAGTATGAACCAGAGATAGAGCAGTGAATACAAAAACAGCTGATATGATGGCTCCACCCTGATATACCACTTGATGTAATTTACCCTTTTTCACGTTCGACCTCGTGCTTTCTCATTATTTCTGCAGGGAGCCTGCATGGCATCGCTGACAGTCAGTCTGGGGAAAGGCGACTTTGTCATGGCAGACTCCGCAGTATTTCCCCTGGAACAGTTCTACCATGGAATATTTTGTGGCGCCCTTTTTTACGCCGAGAAATATATCGGGATGGCAGAGTTCGCAGCCATTCCAGATCGTATGTTTTTTGTGTGAAAAAATGATTTCGGGCATTCCTTCGGTTTTGACAGGCAGTGAAAAATCCTTCTGCACAGCCAGGGCATTCCTCGGAATGGAAATGCCTTCCAGTTGGTCTATGGGATTGATCAGTCCTTTTCCCTCAGCCTGTTCCCAGTTGATCCCGTTACCAAAGCGTTCTTTGGGCATTTTTTCTGCGAATTTATAGAAATCCTGCTCGCGCAGCGGGTTTCGTCCCGTGAAGTGACAAATTCCACATTTCTTTGAATCTTCACCTGAGCACGCTTCAAAAATGGTTTTCTTGTCGAACCTGGATTTACCATTATGGCAGGCTCCGCAATAATATCCCTTCCTGTTATCGGCTGCTCTTATCTTGGTAGACCCGGCTGTCATGCCAAATCCGATGTCGACGTGGCAAACCCTGCAGGTATATTTGCTCCTGTGCAGCCAGTGGTCGAATATAACAGGTGAAAGGCCTGCGCTTTGGGAAAAGTTTCCAATAACCACGCTGCCAAACTCGTAGGGGAGAGGCTTGCGCTTTTTCACCCCTCCCTCGGCACATGCCAGACCAGCGACGATTATGAGTGCAGCCCAGGCAAACATAAAGGATCTCATCAAAGTTCCCCTTTCTCCGTACAGTTCATTATTTCACCGGCTTTAGATGGCATCTCGAGCAGTCCTGGAGAGGAAATGCTACATTAAGGTGGCATACGCCACAGTATTCACCGCCATATATCTGCATCATATTGTATTTCGTTGCACCTCTGCTTACTCCCAGAAATATGTCGGGGTGGCACAACTCACAGCCATTCCATTTCGAATGCTTCTTGTGAGAAAACAGAATATCTCCCATCCATGACGATTTTGTGTCAAGGGAGAAATCTTTCTGGACAGGCATTGCCGGTTTAATTATGGATACTCCCTGAACATTGTCCTTCGGGTTTATCAGACCGGACGATTCCGCCTTTTCCCAGTCTACACCGTTGCCAAGGCTGGCTTTGGGCATTTTTGCAGTAAATTTGGCAAAATCGTATTTTTTTTGAACATTCTTACCGAAAGAGTGACATCTGTCACAGCGAGATACATCATCAGGGTTTGGTGGAGTAGAGCATGCTTTAAAGATGGGTCCCTCGTAAGTCTGCATTTTCCCGTTATGACAGGCGCCGCAGTAATACCCTTTCATGTTGTCGGCAGCCTTCATGCGGGTTCCACCCCCCTCCATGAGGAAGCCTATGTCAACATGGCAAACCCTGCAGGTGAATTGCGCCCGATGAAGCCAATGGTCGAATACTACCTTCGCCATACCCGACTTGGGAGAATAGTTCCCGATAACAACCCGCCCATAACTATCATAAGATTTGACTGCACCTGAAGCAGACAGCGGAAAACCAACGGCCAAGGAAATAAGCAGAATAATCTGCAACCTGTTCAAAAGTATCTCCTCTCTCTCATTTCACGAAGCAATAACATCCTGTTAATATCATGGTTCGCTACAGAATTGACAATGAATTTGATCAGTGCAACGAAAGAAAGTACAAAGAAAGGAAGGAAACAGAGTTGTGCTGAAGCATGGCGTCGGTGGTGGAGCGCACCAGTACGACCGAGTCGCGCACTGTGTCGGCCACGGAAAAAAACTGCCGCATGGCTTTGTTAAAATGATTCCCAGAGCGTTTCCGGCAACGATCGTGCAGTAAATGACATCATGAGTCCCCTTTCAGTTTTGTGAATCAAGACAAGTATTTTGCGCCTGCTAACCCGCTTTCAGCCACTTTTCCCGCACTTCAGCCAGTGCTATTTTTCCACCGGTTTTTGACTGTCTTAGTAATGCGGCGGTGGTTGATCGTGTGAAATCAGCCGCATGTAACTTTGTTGCGGCCTGATGTCTTGCTGACGTACATAAGGCTGTCTGCTCGTTCCACGATCTTCTCCAATGTATCGTCCGGCTTCACAAGCGTGCCTCCGAGGGAGGCAGTAACTGCCAGTTGTTCATCTCCGGCCATCATGAAACTATTCTCGATGAATCGCCGTATCCGCTCTGCGGCACTGACAAGAACCTCATCGGTTATATTCTGCAGGACAATCACAAACTCTTCACCGCCCCAGCGGATAACAGTATCAAGCCTCCGCAGCATGTTGGTGATAGTTCTGCTGACCATGATCAGCACCTCGTCACCTGTTTTGTGACCATAAGAATCATTGAAATGCTTGAAATGGTCGATATCCAGAAAGACGACTCCATAGGGTACACCGTGGGACTGCCACTCAAAATGTCTGGTGTCCAGTATCATCTCGCCATATCGCCGGTTGCCGACACTGGTCAGTCGGTCGATATAGACCTCCTTTTTCAGGCTCTCAAGTTCGCTGATGATCTGTCTGGCAGAAGAGTTGTCACTAAACACCTCGATTCCGCCGACAATGTCCCCTGTGGTATCCCGTACCGGCGAAACCCTGACCGTTACCGGCACTCTGTGCCCCTGTTTATGGTGCAGATAGACGTTGGCTTCTCGCACCTTGCCATCCAGCATTGAGGCTGAAAGCGGACAACCATCTATACAAAGCTCCCGCCCCTGGTCGTTGATGTGTCTGAGGATATTGTCGGAGCAACTGGCACCGGTCACCTCAGCCTTGGAAAATCCGGTGATCCGTTCGGCTGCTTTATTCCAGATGGTAATCTTCTTATTGAGATCAACATAGTAGACGCCGTCATACAAGTTCTCCAGAAGTATTTCATGGGATATGTCACTCACGGTATTCTCTCCAAGTTCTAAAATAGATTACTACGGGTTGGTCGGAGGTTGCATCTCCCTCCGGCCATGAAAGGAGCACAAATGGCAGAATGTGCTCGTCCAACACCTTGAAAACGTTTTATTGTCCCTTCAGATTCCGCAATGTTTTTAAACGCGACTGTATCATCAACAAGTTGTGTTTTATTTTATAGCAGCGCCACCTGAACAACCAAAGATGTGCCGTACCACGTACTTGGTGGCATAATAGCCGGCGAACTGGAACTGATGCGTCCATTTGTTACCTGTTCGAGGGCGAAGGCCGTATGCGCTAACCCTGCCAACAGCTTCATTTTCAGCTTCATAACACCCCCATCATTTTTTTAGTATTTCCGCAATCTTGTCCAACAACACATTCGGCTGAATCGGCTTTGGCAGCAAAACAGAATTCTCACCAAGTTCCCCCTGCTTTTCAACAAAGTCTCTCGCATAACCGCTGACAAACAGACAATCGATTGAGCTGTTCATCAGCCTGATTTCATCGTACGCTGCCTTACCGCTTTTTCGAGGCATAACCATATCCAGAATCACCAGATCAATGTCATCTTTATGAACGGCATATTTGTCCACCGCTTCCTGGCCATCTACCGCAAGAATGACCGTGTAACCGTACTTGCTCAGAAGTTTATCTATTAAGTCTCGAACACCGGACTCGTCTTCAGCGACAAGAATTGTTCCTTGACCGAGTTCTGTCTGAAGACTGGAATTCACCGCTCTTTTATTACCTGCCGCATCGACGAGCGGCAGGTAGATAGTGAATACCGTACCTTTGCCAACCTCCTTGGTAGTATAAAACGGATCAAAAATGCGCTTGGTGATGTCAGCAGACATTCCGCAACCGGTATCGGTAACCGTTATTATCGCGTAGCGACCAAACTCGACATCATAATCTTTGGTTGCAATAAACTTTTCATCGATGCTTCCCGCTGTAGTAGTGATGCTAAATGTGCCGCCATTTTGCATTGCGTCGCGGGCATTGGTCGCCAGATTCATCAGTACCTGCTCTATTTGCAGGGTATCGATATGAACCATGAGCGGAGTACCCAGGGTGGTGACGGTAAACGTGATATGTTCGCCGATCAGGCGGGTAATGAATGACCCTACTGTTGTAATCAGAGAATTCAGGTTTTGATTCACCGGATTCATAACCTGTTTTCTACTGTACGCCAACAGACCCTGGGTAAGCTCGCCCGCCTTGGCTGTTGCCGACAAAATCTGTTCGAGATGAGGCAATTGATCCGAATCCTTCACGATCTCAAGTTTCATGATGTACGCATAGCCGCTGATAACACTGAGAATGTTGTTGAAATCATGGGCGATTCCTCCCGCAAGTTGCCCTATGGATTCGACTTTCTGAGCTTGCACAAGCTGATCAAACATACTTTTCTTTTCAGTGATATCTTCCTTAATTGCCAGATAATTGGTTACTTTTCCGGTCGTGTCTCGCAGTGGAGAAATAGTTGTATGTTCCCAGAACAGTTTGCCATGTTTACCCCTGTTCAGGAGTTCACCCTCCCAAACATTGCCGGATGAAATTGACGTCCACAATTCTTCGTAAACTTCGGGTGAAGTTTCTCCTGATTTGAGCAAGCTCGGGTTTTGGCTTTCATCCTCAACAATCAATATTTTGAGCCTACCGGTCCTGAATAATGGAGAATCACTGATCTGTTGCGCGAGATGATCATTTGGTGCTCCCTCAATTTGGCCTCCATGAGTGCTATATTCTGCATTTGCTGCAGATTGATATTATTGAAATCGGCAATTGCAAGTTTCATTTCCTTTGCTGCTGTTACGTCAGTAAGAATGCCATTCCATAGTACACCGCCGTCCTCCAGTGGTCTTGGCAAAGCGGTTGCGAGTATCCACTTGGTCACTCCGCTGCGAGTTAGAATCCGGTGCTCATGATGCCATGGGGTAACGTTTTTTACGGCGTATTCTACCGATTGCCGATGGCTGGGTCTGTCTTCTTCAATGATGCAATTTGTCATTATATCTGCTTCGCGGCAGGCATCTTCCGGAGTAACCTCAAACAGATCTTCGATTCCTTTGCTCACGTATATAAACGACCAATTGCCGTCAGGATCTACAAGAAATTGGTAGATAACACCAGGGGTGGACGTGGTTATGTCTTTAAGTACTTGGGAATCAGAGGTGGACATCTAGCGGCTCCAAAATCCTTCATTTCGGTCAGGGAATTTCTACCAAAGTTCTTTGTCTTCAACATTTCAGATTCCGATTTCATTACCAACTCACCAATAATACTAATTCCGGCGGTTTTAAGAACATTTACAGACCGGAGCGACATCTCAAAATCAGAGACATTGCGATAACCGGTTTATCGGCGGCAGTTGCATAGCCTGCAAGAATCTATATTAGGACGCAGAATACGAACGTTACGAGCTTCATTGAATGAGAACCTTGGGGTAAATGAAGATTAGGCGTGTTTTGAAAGATGGGTTGTTCATCTTTGGTTCTCCCGTTTCACATTTGATGTTTAGTGAATTTCACAAATACTCCATATTTTAAGATATTTAAAGCAATATTGCACATATCGCTATATGCAATCGCTGCTGGCATCTGTTGATTCTACGAAAAAGCCAGGAGCGCCCGCAAGGAGGCCCGCTCAATGACCACGAAAGAAATTACGTGAAAAATACGTGAAAAATAGTTGACCTGCATAGGAAAACGCCTGACAATGAAACCAAGATAATCAATTCCAAAGCAAGGGGTGAGATGATGAGCGAATTAATTACGGTAGGATTTAAGGGAGAATTCAGTGCGGATGAGGTTCTTCTTGATTTGGAAAAAATGCAGCAGATACATAAGATCAACCTTGATGATGCAGTTGTTGCGATCAGAAAAGCTGATGGAACCATAAAAATCAAGCACAGCAATCTTCTGGTCATGAGCGACGCGGCCATGGGCAGTCTTTTTGGAATGGTGCTTGGTGGTCCGGCCGGTCTTCTTGTTGGCGGAGTGATTGGCGCAGCGGTCGGAGAGACGGTTAAGATATTAAAACATATCGGAATTACTGATGATTTTGTTAAAGGAGTTGCAGATGTGTTAGAACCTGGCAGTTCGGCCATTTTTTTCCGTGTTCATAAATCCATTTCTGAAAGTGTTGTGGATGAGCTGAAAAAATTCAACGGAAAATTGTTGCGCTCCTCCTTATCCATAAAAGATGAAGAGGAGTTGATAAAGGCTTTAGAGGAAGTTGTACTCTTGAAAGAAAAACCATTATGACCGATGAGCGTTCCGCTTGGAAAGCAATTGCAGAAATTTAATATTTAGCAGACAGGTAGCCGAGCCTTGAAACATCTTGCTCAAACTTTCAAAGCCCTCTCCGACCCGATTCGCTTGCGCATCGTCCTGTTGCTTCAAGCTGAAGGTGAACTGTGCGTCTGCGATTTAATGGCAGTGCTCAAACTGCCACAGTCCACTGTGTCGCGCCACCTTGCCTATCTGAAACGCAGCTGCTGGGTTGATATACGCCGAAAGGGGGTATGGATGCACTACACTCTCAGTCAAGAGAGTTGCGACATCTGCAAGGAGTTGCTCCTGACCCTGAAGCAGCACGCCAGTTGCCTTCCCGAAGCTGCTTCCGACCGCATTGCGTTGGCCTTCTTCCTGAAAGACAAACCTTCCGTCTGCTCCTGATATCTATGAAAAAGGGTGTCGACGTAAAAGGGTTGACAGTGGTATGCAATTAAGTATTATTTTTTGTATGATTGCTTAGTGGAGGTTTTTATGCAAACAAGTAATGATCTTGACAGGGTTACCATTTCAATTCCTCATGCACTTGCACTACAGTCAGAAACCATTCGCAGTGAGCTGAAAATTTCCCGCTCTGAACTGTTTCGATTAGCCATGGAGCGTTTTATTCAGGAGCGGAACAACTCTCGACTTGCCTCTATAGCTGCGGAAATGGTTGAGGAGTATAAGAGCAACAGAGTACTGACTGCCCTTACAGAGCTTGATGGTGAGGATTTTGTATGAAACGGAATGATATCTGGCTGGTCAATCTTGATCCCACTCTTGGAGCAGAAATCCGCAAAACCCGACCTTGTGTTATCGTCAGTAATGATGCGGTAGGTGTACTGCCGCTCAAGGTGATTGCCCCGTTAACCGATTTAAAAGAGCGCTATCGTTCAGTTCCGTGGATGGTTGTTATCGAACCGGATGCGGAAAACAGTCTGACAAAACCGTCGGTGGCAGATCTGTTTCAGGTACGATGCGTGGCAGAAGAGCGCCTGATCCGAAAAACCGGCAGGCTTTCCGACCGGCTACAAGTATCTTTGAACAACGCGCTCAAGGTTGTTTTCAGCCTTTCATAAGATTCTCCCCATATTTTACTTCTTGATATATCCGTAAAAGCGGATATAATTATCCGCATGGAAAAATAGATACTCTTTCTCTGTACCCACAATTCCTGCCGCTCCCAGATGGAGGTGCATCATGAGTGAACATCTTACCCGCAAGCTTTCCTTCCTCGACCGATGGCTGACTCTCTGGATCTTTGCAGCCATGGCACTGGGTGTTGGTCTCGGCTATTTCGTCCCCGGCACTGAGGCCTTTATCAATTCCTTTCAGGTCGGTACCACCAACATACCAATTGCTATCGGGCTTATTGTCATGATGTTTCCCCCTTTTGCCAAGGTAAAGTACGAGGATATGCCGGAGGTCTTTCAGAACAGGAAAATCCTGGGCGTCTCACTGGTGCAGAACTGGTTGATCGGTCCGGTGCTTATGTTCGTACTGGCGGGAGTGCTGCTGCCGGACAAACCGGAGTACATGGTTGGTTTGATCATGATAGGCCTGGCGCGTTGCATCGCCATGGTGATTGTCTGGAATGAACTGGCTAAGGGCAACACCGAGTATGCTGCTGGTCTGGTGGCCTTTAACAGTATTTTTCAGGTGCTGTTCTACAGCCTCTATGCCTGGTTCTTCATCACCGTGTTGCCGCCGCTGGTCGGGCTTAAAGGGGTGGTCGTTGATGTCAGCATTCGCCAGATTGCCGAAAGTGTATTCATCTACCTGGGCATCCCCTGTATTGCCGGTGCGCTTACCCGCTTCATCGGCGTCAAAACCATGGGAAAAGTGCGCTATCACCTTGAGTTCGTGCCGAAGATCGCTCCGATGACTCTGATAGCTCTCCTCTTCACCATTGTTGTCATGTTCAGCCTGAAAGGCAACCTGATCGTGCAGCTGCCGATGGATGTCGTGCGTATCGCAATCCCTCTTGGCATCTACTTCGTTCTCATGTTTGCAGTGTCATTCTGGATGGGCAAAAAAATGGGTGCAGATTACAGCAGAACCACCACATTGGCATTTACAGCCGCCAGCAATAATTTTGAACTTGCCATTGCCGTGGCGGTGGCGGTCTTCGGCCTCAATTCCGGCGCTGCTTTTGCCGCAGTAATAGGCCCATTGGTTGAAGTGCCGGTTATGATAGGACTGGTACATGTTGCCTTCTGGTTTCAGCGGCGCTGGTTTACCGCACCACCATTTATAACACAGTAGGGGCATCTCCTTGCAGGCGCTCGTCTTTGCATGTCAGCACTTTTCTGGCACGTTCTATTCGGGAGGCGATGTTCAGACCGTTGGCGCAACGGGCTGTGCATCCCTCACACTCAACACAGGCCGCCGCCGTTGATTGCGGTGGTAATTCTGCATAAGTGGCGCGAGCCAGAGAGATGTCGCGATATCCCCCTTCGGCGTACATGAGAGCGCGGTTGATGGTTGAGATTTCGACACCTCGGGGGCATCCCGCCTCACAGGTACCGCAGAAACTGCAGTAGAAGGGTGTAATAGCCGCAGAGTAACGGTCGAGACGGCGCAGGTCGGCATATTTGAAGGGCATCCCCATGACGGCGATGTCCTCCCTGAGCTCAGTTAAGTCCTTCATACCCGGTATGGCTGCCGTAACGTTCGGATTCTGTAGTACCCATTTGAGGGCCGCCTGGTGAGGGCTGATCTTGCCCAATCCCTTGACATCATAACCGCCAATCTGGGTCTTCATTGCAATGATTCCGACTCCGGCCGCAGCTGCCCGGTCGATGGCAATTGAAACTGCCTTATCGGACTTGAAGTTGTATTTTACCAGGCAGGTGTCGAAGAAGCGGTCCGGATCGTCCGCCAGGGCGTTCAGCACCGCTGTTTCGTTCTGGTGGGTGGTTACACCGCAAAAACGCACTTTGCCCTGTTTTTTCAGTTGGGTCAGAGCTTCCTTAGTCTCGACGACATTCAGTTTTTCCACGCCAGTGAGGTCGTGCAGCTGGATGACATCTATGTAGTCGGTACCCAGCGCCTTCAGACTGGTTTCTACGTCTCTAATGATTTCAACTTTCGTTCTTGATTCGGACAACACCTTGGTAGCAATGTAAATTTTGTCACGCAGCCCTTTAACGGCCTTTCCGACGGTTTCCTCGTTCTTGCCTCCCATGTACTTGCGAGCCGTGTTGATATAGTTGATTCCCTGGTCAATTGCGACTCGAATCACTTCCGGTTCCGGTGTCAACATGGCACCGAAGCTGACTACTGTGATCTTCAGGCCGGTACGCCCCAGCGTCCGATAGACCGGTTTGGTTACGGTGGTTGCGTCGGAAGCGGTCATTTGCTGAAGGGTCTCTGCAAATACAGGTGGCGCGATCAGGGCGGCTGCGGTTCCTGCTATTCCAGCCTTGATGAAAGTCCTGCGATTCATGCTGCACTTTTCATTTGAAACCATGTTGTGTCCTCCTTTCAAACGGCAAGATGTTTCATAAATTTTCCGTTCGCTCCAATCCGAATTTATACTAAATCAAAATTATTCTGATACGCCAACAAATTATCCTCATAGGCCACCAAATCAACAGAGTAAGACAAAAACGTAACTACATAATACTATTACGATTATCGTCTGTGTAACATGCTAAAGTTATTCTGATTTCCAACTTTTAGTACCACGCTTAGTACCACGCTTGGTTCTACACTTGGCTCCACGCTTAGTACCAACTTCATCAGTTGAGCTCAATCGACTGGAAGCTGGTTATGTCCTACCTATTGCTCTGCCCTAACTGCTATTATTTTCGTATGCACGTGCCGATAAGTCTTCAAGCTACTATGAAAAAACGCGAAGTTAAGCAACCTCTTCACACCCTGAATCGCTTGCAAGCTTCTAGGATATCAGCTATGCTCGCATATCAGTATCAGCAGTATTTTGACCAACTTAGAGGCAAACCGATGTCGAAACCGCTGTTTTCTAAAATAGAGTTAAACAACCCTGAAGTCAAGCCGGATGGCACGCTTACCTTCAGTAGCATAAAAACTGATCCACGTTATCCAGAAGCTGAAAAAGAGATGTTTGAGTATTTTAAGCAGGAACTGAAACAAAAGTACACGTTAATTCAGCCACCAGAACCTGCATCACCATTACCTGCTCCAATTGTTGTCGCGCAACCTTCTGCTGAAGTTACGGTCAAACCAACTAATACCAGCCTGCTTTTCTCGCAAGCAATCAAGAAGTACATAAACGAAAAATTCATCTTATCACCGGATGTAACCGAATCGTACAAAACCACCGTGACGAACGACCTCGGTATGCTTGTCGAACTCATCGGAGATTTGCCGATTGAGGAAATAGACCGTGATAAAGCCGTTAAAGTATACTCACAACTTCTAAAACTACCTGCAAATTTTAAACGACGCTTTCCGGATAAGACAGTTGAGGAACTTTGCGAGGAAGTCGTCGAAGGCGTCGAAGCACGTTCGAAACGTACGGTGAACGCAACAATGGCAAACGCGTCATCGCTGTTTGAGTGGTTGGTACTTCGGAAGCTAGCTGGAACCGACTACTTTGCTGGGCTACGATCATCCGATAAATCTAAGGGACGCTGTCGATACTCTGATGAAGAGCTAACTCTAATTTTCAGTCATCCAGTTTTCACGGATCATGAATTTAATTATGCATACCACTTCTTTTTCCCACTTGCCGCGTTGCTAAGCGGCACCCGCTTAAATGAGTTAGCGCAATTACGGCTCTCAGATATTACTGAAGAAAACGGGATTTTGGTGCTCAACGTCACTGATGATGACGAGACTAAAGCTAAATCGGAGGCTGGCGTGCGGCGTGTTCCAGTCCATCCGAAGTTGATGGAACTCGGATTCGGTGAATATGTTAAGTCACGAAAAGGGCAACATTTGCTTTTCGATGGGCTTCGACTTGACGAAAGTACGGGTAGACGATCACCGAATGCGTCAGCGTGGTACGGGCGGTTTCGGAAAGCGATCGGACTATATCAACGTGGAAAAGATTTTCACAGCTTCCGGCATACGGTTGTTTTTGCACTCATCGACAAAGAAGTCGATGAGCGTGTAATTAAAGCACTTGTCGGGCATGCAGAAGGACTATCAAAAGCGGTTCTTAAAAACGACGTCACTTACGACACATACGGCAAAATGAGATTCAACGTAAACTCTCTACACCGAGCGATATGTAATCTCAATTTCGATGATGTGCTTGGGAATGTAGTTCCTTGGAATTCCAAGGCGCTGCCGATTAAGCGTATCGCAAACTTTAAAGAACGGGGTAAAGACTCACACGCTCCTGCAGCCGCGCTGAAATTGAAGATCGCGGTTGAGGCTAACCCTGAGAATTAAGCGACGCTATCTGATCTCCTGAACACTCTCCTGATCATCTGGTCTCATGGTTACTATTTGAAACTGGAGCGGGTCTCTCAGAATCAATCCGGGGGGGGGGGGTAGAACGATAAAGATGCGTCGGAAGATGCAACAGGCTGCTCAAAACCGGAGTTCCGTTCTGTT
>Ga0194037_1001102_pt1 | contig 20079 bp, 21 predicted proteins | sample JunL306m_MetaG_FD_148653 | JGI IMG/M metagenome (GOLD analysis project Ga0194037, IMG submission 148653) | Anoxic zone freshwater microbial communities from boreal shield lake in IISD Experimental Lakes Area, Ontario, Canada - Jun2016-L304-6m | ecosystem: Environmental > Aquatic > Freshwater >...
CACTGTTAAAGTCAATGTTGCGGAAAACTCCTTCCAGCTTGGCTTTGTTGGATTCTTCAATGTGATCAAAAACAATATTGATCAGCTCACCGATATTGGCCGCCGCCCTGCGTTCATAAAGGCTGTAGTAAGTTGCCGGAAACTCGTCCAGAACAGTCTCTTCACCGCTCTCCCTGTTTTTTTCAGTCAGTCGTATAACCGGCAGAACAAAACGCTCGCGCTCCATTTTGCGGAGAATTCGTCCCTCATCATCCCCATACTGCTTCTGGTACGTATCGTAATGATCCTGCCAGACGTCTGAAATGTATTTTAAAAACAGCATCACAAGGATGTAGTCTTTGTACTGTGCCGGATCAACAACACCCCTGAAGGTGTCGCACGCTGCCCATGCCGCATTATTAATATCTTTCTGATCAATCTTGCTACTCATCCTTCATTCTCCTTTTGCACAACGCATTAATGCCATTGAAATATATCGTTTCCGTTTGTCAGCAAGTACACCAAGCAACCTCTGCTCACAAGCGGAGAGCGCGGCCAGCTCAACAATAGTTTTTTGACACTCCAATGAAGGCAAGACAACCTCCAGATCTTCAAGGACCTCCTTGCTGATCATCTTCTGAGCTGTCCCTCTTGCCCTGCTTGTCAAAAACACCTGCGCTTCCCGCTGACTGAGATACCAGTTCAGATACTCCGGTAAAACCCTGTCAGGTTTTGTAATCCTGATTCTTATCAACGGAGCAGCAACAACAGCGTTTCCAGGATCTTCAAGAAGTATCGCGGCATTACTCACAAGACCACGCGACCGAAAGACAAGATCTCCTATACAGACAAGGTGGTGGTTTTTGACCGTATCCATATCTGTCTTGATCAGCCCATCGCACCCAACAGTATTGTCATCAAGCAGATCTTTCATCTGGATAACCGCCACTCCCGCATCTTTCGATACTTCAAGACGGGACCTGAATGAGTATCCCAACTGCACTGCTGCTATTTCTTTTATTGCTACAGTCACGAAACCCCCATAATTCTCTGTAATGTTATTTCTGCAAAAAATATTATTCGCAAATAATTTCAAAAGCTTATTTTACAATAATGCCGTTCCTGCGTTTTGATTTGCAAATCCTCAGACGATATGACTGTTCGTGACGAGCGGAACACGTGTTGTCTGGTTTTCTTTTCTCAGCGAACGATGAAATGTCTTCGCCTGTTTGTTTATTATGCAATGTTTTTCAGGTTGTTTGGTTCCGGTTAACATAACAGGTGTTTATGTTTAAAAAACTGTTTATGAACAAGGTGTGGACGGTGTCCGCCCTCTTCGCTATCTCGCTGGCCCTTTATAGTATTGACTTCAGCTTGTTCGGCAGCTTGAAGGAGATTTCAGCCAGTTTTCTCGGCAATCTCGCCTTTCTGCCTATTTACATCATCGTCGTCACGCTCCTCTTCGAAAGAGTGCTCAAGGAAAGGGAGCGCCAGTCGGTCATGAGAAAACTGAATATGGTCATCGGTGTCTTTTTCAGTGAATTCGGCAACCGCCTGCTGAAAGAGTTATCGGAACATGTGGTCGAAAGCGAGGAGCTGAAAAAACGTCTGCGTATCACCGCATCATGGAAAAAAGAGGATTTTGACAAGGCGCTCGACTCTCTGCACCAAAGCAACCAGAAGATCAACATCAATAGTTGCGCACTCCCCTGCCTGAAGCAGTTCATGGCCGGAAAACGGAACTTCCTGCTGAACCTGCTGGAAAACCAGAATCTGCTTGAGCATGAAAATTTTACCGATCTTCTCTGGTCAGCGTTTCATACCATTGAAGAACTCGAGGCCCGGGAGTCGTTTGATGATATTCCTCCAAGCGACAAAGAACACATCAATGGCGATATTAAGCGGGTTTTCGGTCATCTTATCCGGGAATGGCTCCTCTATATGCAGCATCTCAAGGAGGATTACCCCTATCTTTTCTCTCTGGCGGTTCGTCTCAATCCCATGATCGACTCACCTGAACCGGTGGTGTATCAGGAGTGAGTACTGAGCGTCATTGATGACCAGTGGTAGGTGTCATCATTCAAGAGAAAAATTGTTTAACCATCGAATGAAACACTGCGATAGTGAGGAATCTGTCAGCTTTTCATTAAGTTTCAGGAACAACTTCCGCAGTGATAACGACCGATCAGTCGCTTTTCTGAACTCTGTGAGTCGAGCACAGATTGCCGTTCGAGCAACTCATCACCCAATCAATGACACTCGGAAAAATGGAAATAATAGGGAGAGAAGTTTATGGCCGCTTGCATCAACAATCATCTGAGTCGTTACGGCGGTCTGGCCATCGGGCGTGAAGAGGAGCAGAAACGATACTTTGAGCAGAAAAGGCTCTATGCGCTGCAAATTGAAACCACCGATGCCTGTCAACAGGGCTGCATCTACTGTTATGCCGGTTCCACACCCCGGGAGAGTCGCGGACTCAGCTCGGATGAAATCCGCAGCCTGCTCCATGATGCGGCTGCACTGGAGATTCGGGCGATTGACTGGTTAGGCGGAGATCCGCTGGTCCGGCCTGACTGGTATGAGTTAATGCAGTATGCCCGGTCGCTGGGCATGGTCAACAATGTCTGGACCAGTGGACTACCATTGAAAAACAGGCAGATTGCAGCCCAGGTCCATGAGGTGAGCGAAGGAGGCTTTGTGTCGGTTCACGTCGATTCAATCACACCTGAAGTCTATGCCAAACTCCATCGGGGGGGAAATCATCACTACATCGTTGCCATAGTGGGAGGGGTAACGAATATGCTGGAGCTGGGCAAACCCGCTGAAGAGATGATCAATTGCATCACCTACACTGGACGGCAAGGCCCGGAAGATGCCATCAAAACGATGCGATGGTGGTTTAAAGAGAAAGGACTCCGCACCTGCCTCACCATGTTCAACCCCGCAGGAATGGGCGCTGAGTGGAGGGCGTTTGAACCCAATCTCGCTGAAGTACAGCAAGTCTATACGGAGCGCGACCGAATCAATTACGGTGGTGACAATATCTCCATAGCCGCTATGGATACTGATAAATATTACTGCGGCACCATGGCAACGGTGACCTTCTCCGGTGATGTGACCCCTTGCTCGGTGATCCGCGAAGGCGTTGGCAATATCCGATCAATGCCATTCAGGGAAATCATCGCCCAACACGGCAACACCCTCGTCCACGGAGATCTGCACGACGCTTGTAACCTGCCCGATCCCTGTAACACCTGCACCAACAACCCGCATTGCTGGGGATGCCGGGCCAGTGCCTGGCACTACAATGGCGATGCGGACGGGCTCGATCCAAAATGCTGGTTGATTCGGGAAAAGCATCAAGAAAAGTAGACTGTACGACCATCAACGACCCGGTAGGGTCAGAAATTCTGTCAACAAGCAAAGCTTCGGGGAGTATATCACTGGAGCGACTCAATAAGAAAGCAAGGAGATTTTCAAATGAGTGGAAACAGACTTGATGTCACCATTGAAAACGTCAATGAAGTCTACGATGGCCCTGGTGGGATCCTTTGGGAGATGCTTATGGGCGAAGAAATTCATGTCGGCGGAGAACAGGAGACCAACATTCTGGCGCAAAAAGCGGGAGTCACTGCGCACAGTCACCTCCTCGATGTGTGCAGTGCGCTGGGTGGTCCAGCTCGTCACCTGGCTCAAACGTATGGCTGCCGCGTCACGGGCCTTGATGCAACCCAACGGATGCACGCCGAGGCCATCTCCCGCACAAGGCAAGCAGGGTTGGATAACAAGGTCGAATACAAACTGGGAAACGCTCTCGATATGCCTTTTCGGGCAAAGAGCTTCGATGTGGTCTGGGGACAGGATGCCTGGTGCTACATCACTGATAAAAAGCGGCTCATTGAGGAGTCTGCTCGAGTCCTTAAACCGGGCGGCACTCTTGCCTTTACCGACTGGCTGGAGACAGGCTCAATGGCCTGCGACGAATGGGAGGCTCTCTATACGTTTATGGTTTTTCCCTCAATGGAGACGCTGGATGGTTATGCGACCCTGGCCGAAACTGCCGGACTGACGGTCATCGAGCAAGAAGACCTCTCTCCCGATTTTGCCGAACATATTCAAGTATACCTTGACAACGTGCAGAAGGAGTTTCGTCAAGGGATTCTGGACAACTACGGTCATGAAATGTACAACGAAGTAGTGCGCGGCATTACACTCTGGCGCGATGCCTCAGCGGCGGGCAAGGTGGGCAGAGGCAGGATGATTGCCCGCAAAACGTAACATCTATTTTTCCGCCCATCGCATGGCGACAAGAAATAATGATAGAGAAAAAACTCTGCTGCGCTGAATTAAGCGTAGCAGAGAATAAAGCCATCAATCAAGGGTCAAATTACTACCGAATAAAGAGATACACAATCATTCCTGCCAACACAGTACCAACTCCGGCAAAAAGGAGCAATTGACGAATGAGACGGATTCTATGCAGCTCAATCCGTTGCACCAGCGACGAATTCTGTTCTGCTAACGTTTTAAGCAAACCAGCGGATGCCTGAATTTGCTCCTCCAAACTCCCTGCTCTCTCTTCCAGCCTCTCCAATCGAGCTTTAAGCAGATCACTCTCCGACAACTCTGTGCTGTATGATGAATACGCTATGCTCTCATCAACAGGATGAGGCTTATTTTTGCTTTTAATGCTCTTCCAGAGAGTTCCCGCCCTCTCTGCAATTGAGGGGGCAAGTTCAATCACTTTATCCCAAGGAATCTGAGATGCAACTTTCAGTATTGTTCTTGCTAACATAATTTTTTACGGGTGATGAATGGTGATGAATGGTGATGAGGTTCATTTCTTCGATTGACGCAAGCGCCCCAGACGAACAATCTCGTCCGCCATCTGCTGGCTTTCCTGAGGCAGGTCGCGCAATTTACCTCCTGCGTCCGCAAGAGTGTAGAGGGCCTGAATGAAGGGCGCGAGGAAACCCGCTGCTTCGCTCTCTGCCATCCAATCGGCAAGGTGCTCGCCAAATCCAAGCTCTTGGGATTCCTGTACCTGTTCTTTGATGCGGAAAAACGCGAGTTGATTACCACCCTGCGCCGCAGTGGACAAGGCATGCAGTGCATCGGCCAGGGCGCGGTCGTATTCCCAGTCATGGTTTGAACGCAAGTCGGCGTGGCCGTCGTGCATCATCCGCTGTTGGGCAAGGGTACACAGTTCGTCGCTGCTGGACCACAAGCGCATGAACTCCACCAGCCAGCCGAGACGGCTACGCTGACGGCGAGACGAAAAACGCATCAAGTACCAGATATTGAAAAAGCGCTCGGCAGCCTGATACCCACTCCGGGTGGTGCCATGCAGAGTGGTCTTCTCTATCAACCCATCCAGTTCGAGACGCTTCAGTTGCGGGCTGATACTGGTATTCAGTACTTGGGAAACTGCCGCCAGCTCGCCAACAGAGATCGGTGCCCAATGCTCCAGAATGTGGGCGAAAAGCTTGCGCGGCAAATCGGCCAAACTGTCCATGCGTGCCTTGTAAAGTGGTGTCATATTGTCGAGCAGGGCTTCCAGGTCACTGCGCACACTGCCATTCTGCCCGTTAGCGAGAATCTCGTAGAGCATGACCGTGGTACGGGGATTACCGCCAGAGAGCTGACGCAGGGTAGGCAGTCGCTCCGGCTGGGAGACGAGTTGCCGTTCCATCTCCTGGCGTGCTGCCTCTCCGCCAAAGGTTTCGGCAAGAGCCTGGAGCGCCTGGGCCATCTCGTCAAGGCGCAGAGGGCGCAGGGTGATGACGCGGAAAAAGTCGAGGAAAGCATCGTGGTAGTTACTCTCCACTTCCAGGCTCTGGTAGCTACCACCGACCCAGAACAGTCGGGGATTGCTTTGCAAGGTGGCACGAAGCTCCCACTGGGCATCTCGCCCAATGTTATGAAGCAAGAGATCGGTGTTATCCATCAAAAGAAGCAGGCGCTGCCCGCGTTCGTCGGCGCAACGGTCAATGGTGGTAAGGCATGCGGCGGCCTGCTCGGCGGCGGGCAGAGTAGCGATGCGTTCTGCGGCGGCATCCAGCTCGTTGACGGGCAACCCCAAGTGTTGCAAGGCATCGGCCAGACTATCGAGAACGTTGGCCCAAAACTGGCCAAGCGTGGCCACCGTGTATTGCTCTTCCGGAAAGCGCAGGGGCAGCCAGGCGGTGGAAAGGTCAGGGTCATCTTCCACGGCCAAAGCCAAACGCCGCATGAGGGTAGATTTGCCCATTCCCCGAGCGCCGACCAGCAAGACGTGCTGGCCCACAGTGTCGGGCGGCGTGGTGCGCAGGGTGTGCAACAGGTCGGCCAGTTCGTTTTTCCGTGCCACAAAAATGGCGCGTAACTGCTCCGCACTCCAAAGATGCGGGTTGTACTTGCTGATAGCGGCGAATCCGCCAGCAGGCTGGCTATACGTTGAAAAAGTGTCAGACATGATTTCTGTTCCACCAATCGCGTAAAGGAAATGAGAGAAATTGGACACGCCTGTTGCTGTCAGGCGTGCTGGTATAGCCTTCGTCGGTCAGTCTTGCCAAAATAACGATTACCGGCAAAGCAAATGTGATCTATTTTCATGTAACGCTAAAGTTTACTCAGTTTCAGGGTACGCCAAAAAAAGTCATCCCCGGGTTCGGGATTGCCAAGTTTCATGACAATCCATCAAGACTTCAAATCTATTCACTCTCGAATATATTCATTTTTGAATTTATTTATAAAACAATCAACACCCAATCATTTATCAGTGACGTGAACAAAAATAATTAACCACTGGAATTAGAGTGAAGTAGTATTGGGGGGGGCTGACAAGGCTTTTTCAGGACGACCTGCTTGATAGCCCATCCGGCTGAAACTCTGTTTTTCTGCGATAGATCGATCGCATCATGCTGCCCGATAACCAATCACGGAAGGAAGCCTGAAACAACAATACATTTGAAAATAGTGTTGATTCAACCGATAAATCCGGCATCCAGCAAAGCCGTGCCGTGAAGTTCCGTGGTGCGGTTTTAACCAAAGATTTCAGTATTTTACGGTACTTCCCTTTTGAAAAGTACAGCAACCTCCATGAAACACTGAGTGGCAAGCTGATTACTCAGGTAAAACGTTTTCAACGATTGAATGAGCATGATGCGCATAAAAAAAGGATCAAGCGCTGATGGCCAACAATAACGGCAACGGAAAATCCCTTGAATCCTGGATCTGGGCCGCCGCCTGTTCTATCAGGGGTGCCAAGGATGCTCCGAAATACAAGGACTTCATCCTGCCGCTCATCTTCACCAAGCGCCTTTGTGACGTTTTCGATGACGAGCTGAACCGTATTGCCGCCGAGGTCAGCTCGCGCCAGAAGGCCTTCCAACTTGCCAGAGCTGACCACAAACTGGTACGATTCTATCTCCCCCTTTTGCCGGACGATCCCGAGCAGCCCGTCTGGTCGGTTATCCGCAAGCTTTCCGACAAAATAGGTGAAGGTGTCACCACCAGCATGAGGGCTATCGCCAAAGAGAATCCGCTCCTGCAGGGTATCATCGACCGCGTCGATTTCAACGCCACCACCCATGGCCAGCGCGACCTCGACGACGACCGCCTCTCCAACCTCATCGAAGCCATCAGCACCAAGCGACTTGGGCTCGACGACGTTGAGGCCGACATCATCGGCAAGAGCTACGAATACCTCATCCGCAAGTTCGCCGAAGGCGGTGGCCAGAGCGCCGGAGAGTTCTACACCCCGCCCGAGGTCGGCACCATCATGTCGCAAGTGCTCCAGCCCGCGCCCGGCATGGAGATCTACGACCCCACCTGCGGATCCGGCGGCCTTCTCGTCAAATGCGAGATCGCAATGGAGGAGATTACCAAGGGTAAACAGCACACCGTCGCCCCCCTGAAACTCTTCGGCCAGGAGTTCACCCCCGAGACATGGGCCATGGCCAACATGAACATGATCATCCACGACATGGAGGGGCAGATCGAGATCGGCGACACCTTCAAGAACCCCAAATTCCGCAACAGGCAGGGCAAACTCCGCACCTTCGACTGCGTCGTCGCCAATCCCATGTGGAACCAGGACTGGTTCACCGAGGCAGACTACGACAACGACGAACTCGACCGCTTTCCCGCAGGGGCCGGTTTCCCCGGCAAATCCTCCGCCGACTGGGGGTGGGTGCAGCACATCCATGCCAGCCTCAATGCCACAGGTCGCGCTGCCGTCGTGCTCGATACCGGCGCCGCCTCACGCGGATCGGGCAATGCCGGAACCAACAAGGAGAAGAGCGTTCGCCAGTGGTTTGTCGATCACGATCTCATTGAGGCTGTGCTCTATCTGCCCGAAAACCTCTTCTACAACACCACCGCCCCGGGCATTGTGTTGTTTCTGAACAAGGCAAAGGCAAAAGAGAGAGCGCGCCGCGTGCTGCTCGTCAACGCCAGCCAGATTTTCGCAAAGGGCGACCCCAAAAACTTTATCCCTGACGAAGGCATCCAGCACATTGCCGAGACCCTCATCGGGTGGAAGGAGGAGGAGAAACTCAGCCGCATCGTCGATCACGCCGAGCTGAAGAAGAACGACTACAACATCTCCCCCAGCCGCTACATCCACACCAGCGATGCCGAAACCTACCGGCCCATTGCCGAGATTGTCGAGGAGCTGAACGCGATTGAGCTGGAGGCCAGGGAGACCGACGAGGCCCTGCGGAAGATTCTCAAGCAACTGGGAGTGGGGGTATGAAGGACGACCGTGTGCATCTGTATAATTGCGGTTATAATCCCGTCGAATTCGACGGTTATAAAAAGCAGGCAGACGGTCAACGGATTGTCGCCTCACTGCGGCGACAATTGGATCGATTGATCCCGCTGGAACAAGCCAAGAAGAGTGGGCCTTTCACAACGGCAACTACAATACTCGCGAGGATGGCACAAGCAAGTCAGGCCAACCTATGAGATATGAACTGCTTGCACATTTGCTGTAAATTGCTTTCATTGCTGTTGTGAATAATAAACATCGCAAAACTCTCGATAAGATATTCTCGGATCCGATATGTGGCAATCTGCCGTGGAATCATATCGAAGCGTTACTGGTGGCTGTTGGTTGCAATGTGGTGGAAGGGAGCGGGTCGTCGGTAACCTTTGAGAAGAATGGCCGACGAGCCTATTTTCACCGCCCGCATCCGCAACGCGAGGCACTTATCTACCGTGTAAAGGTGGTGCGTGAGTTTTTGATAAAACTGGAGATTACCCCATGAAAAACACGATGGCTTATGCTGGTTATACGGCCAGCCTTGAATTTGATCCTGATGATAATATTCTGGTTGGGCGTGTGCTCGGTATAGATGACCTTATATGCTTTCATGGAGATTCCGTAGCTGAGTTTACCGAGGCATTTCATGAAGCGGTGGATGATTACGTATCAGCCTGTAAAAAATTGGGTCAGGCACCCGAAAAGCCCGCATCCGGACGTCTCATGCTGCGCGTTAATCCTGCGGTTCATGCTGCAGCGCTCAAAGCAGCCGCGCATACCGGACTAAGTCTTAATCGATGGGCTGAGCAGATACTGCGACAAGCAACCCATGCATAATTCACAAGCCACACCAGCGATGCCGAAACCTACCGGCCCACTGCCGAGATGGTCGAAAAGCTGAACGCGATTGAGCTGGAGGCCAGGGAGACCGACGAAGCCTTGCGGATAATCCTCAAGCAACTGGGAGTAGGTGTATGAAGAGCTTCATCAGCAGTGAACAACAGGAGCTTGCCACAGAGCGTGAGCTGACCAGTTTCTGTCCGTTTGATGCGACGTTCTGCCGAAACGCTTCGCTCGACAACCTTGATGAAGAGAAGATTGCCTGTTTTCTTGTACTTGCCCGGCGCGGTCGCAATTTCCCATTGGCAGGAGATACGCCGCCCTATGAGGTATTGGAGCATCTCAATCTGCTCGACAAAGGACGTCCGACCAATGCAGCTATGCTGTTGTTCGGCAAACAGCCAGAGTCGCAGCTAGAGTCACAGCCAGAGTCACGAGCTACGGCACCAGTAGCCCCACCAGTCGCGGTGGTGGTATTGCTTCGTCTGATTGGATCAACTGGACCTCTGGGAAACTCGGAAATCCTTGCTAATTTTGATCTTAGCGATCTAACCCATCTCCGTGAGCGCTATATCGACCCCTCTCTTGCCGATGGACTGGTAGAACGCACCATACCCGAAAAACCAACCCGTCGTTTCCAGAAATACCGGCTCACGGAAAAAGGACGCAGATTGCTGAAGCAGTGGGAGAAGGAAGGAGATCCGTCATGAGCGTTCTCGTACAGCGACGGATCGCGGAAATACATGAGGGCGGATGTTCTCGTCCGCCAATAAATAATAAAGGCGAGTTGGAAAGCCAGCCCTCCGCTGAACGAGATTCTGGAGAAACTTGAGATATGAGCACAAAGGACAAGCGGTTAGAACTACCCGACACGCTGCTCATCGAGGTGCGTGGTATGATTGCTGAGGCCCGTAAGCAAGTTGCACAGGTTGCCAACACCACCCTGATCATGCTCTATTGGCAAATCGGCAAACGAATTCGCCATGAGGTTCTCGATGAGAAGCGTACGGACTACGGTCAGCAGATTGTCGCCTCGCTGGGGCGACAATTGGCGGCTTAGTTTGGGCCAGGTTTTGGAGAGAAGAATCTTCGTCGCATGATACAGTTTAACGAGGTTTTCCCTGACGAGGAGATTGTCGCCGCGCTGCGGCGACAATTGGGCTGGACCTACTTCAAGGTACTTATTCCTCTCAAGGATCCCCTGAAACGCGATTTCTACGCTGAAATGTGCCTCATCGAACGTTGGTACATGCAGATGCTCCTCAACGAGGCCCTCTTCGGCCAGGCCGTCCCCGAATGCTGCCACCAACAAGGAAAAGAGCTACCGCCATTGGTTCTTCGACCACGGCCTCATCGAAAGCAACCTCTACCTGCCAGAAAACAAACATTTTATGGTATTCGCGATTTCTGTTCTGGTAAAAGACACTTTTTTTTGTGAAATTGACTGAAAAATGGAGCCAAACCTGAACTACATTGATCTATTTGCTGGCTGTGGTGGCCTTAGCACTGGTCTGCATCTGGCAGGCTGGAGGGGTTTGTTCGCCGTGGAGAAGAACCTGTCAGCCTTCTCTACACTTAAGGCCAACTTGGTAGACAAGCAAAAGCACTTCAACTGGCCAGCATGGCTCGCTATCAAGAATTGGGACATTAAAGAACTGCTGGACCAAAAAGCAGATGTGCTTGAGAATTTGAGAGGTTCGGTTGATTTGGTAGTTGGTGGACCTCCGTGTCAGGGATTCTCCACAGCGGGACGACGGCGCCAGGGAGATGAACGAAATGATCTCGTTCACTCCTACCTAAAATTGGTAGAGCTGGTTCAGCCACGTGCAATTCTTTTTGAAAATGTCCGAGGCTTCACTATGAAGTTCAAAGGCAATGTCCAGATGAGCGTCGCCTACTCGCAACTCGTTATTCAAAAACTCCATGAGCTTGGCTACAAAGATGCACGTGGAGAACTTATCGACATGTCAGATTATGGGATTCCTCAGCGTCGGCAGAGATTCATCGTTATTGCGACCCTTGAGGGAGTGGCTGATGCCGCATTCAAGGCTCTGGACAACCGTTGCTCTGATCATCTATCTGACAGAGGAATCCCGAGAAAGAACTGCGTAAAATCCGCATTATCGGACTTGCAACGCTGTCACGGCACTGCTCCCTGTCCAGACTCAAACGGGTTTCAGTCTGGCCTTATGTCACCTCCGACAACTGGTCTCCAAAAATATCTGAGAAAAGGCTCTAAGGCACACACACCTGACAGCCATCGATTCGTCAACCATACCGAAGATGTCGAGGCGGTTTTCGCACGTTTACTCGCTGGTGCACCTCGCAACCGATGTATTCTTGGTGCGGAGCGCGAACAATATGGACTGAAAAAGCGTAGCGTTACCGTGCTGGATGGCAACAAAAGCGCTCCGACTGTTACAACAATCACAGATGACTTTGTTCACTACTCCGAACCACGCGTGATGACTGTTCGTGAATGTGCGCGTCTCCAAACATTTCCTGACTGGTTCGAATTCAAAGGGCCATACACTACGGGGGGCAAGCGGCGGGTACTACAAACACCTCGCTACACTCAAGTCGGTAACGCTGTTCCTCCACTATTTGCAGAGATGGCTGGTCTTGCACTCAAGGAGGTTCTTTCAAATGGGTAAGGAAAGCGACATATCTAAGGCTAAATTCAGAATCAGTTCTGCGCTCAAGACCATTATTGGCCGAGAATTGATTACCGATGACTTTGTCGCGGTTTTCGAGTTGGTTAAGAACGCCTTCGATGCCCATGCTCGGAACGTTGAGATCCGATTTGAAGGCTTGACGACAGATTCCCCTAAACTGATCATCGAGGATGATGGGAAAGGGATGACGGCTAACGATATCGACAAAAAATGGCTCTTTGTCGCCTATTCAGCTAAGCGGGAAGGGACGGAAGATGAAATTGTTGGCAAACCAATGGATTACCGTGACAAAATTGCTACTGAAAGGATTTTTGCAGGAGCGAAGGGCGTGGGGCGTTTTTCTTGTGACAGACTTGGCCGCTATTTGAACCTTTACTCACGGGCAAAAACAACAGACCCATTTGAGCACCTTGAAGTTGACTGGCAGGACTTTGAGGAAGACAGCACCAAGGAGTTTGTTGATGTATCAATAATGCGAGGGAGTCCAACAAAGATTCCTTATGAAATCAATCGCGGCACCATTCTGGAAATCTCTGGTCTCCGCGAGCATTGGGATCGTACTCAACTCAAGAAGCTTCGAGATTCGCTACGAAAGTTGATCAACCCGAATCAGGATAACGATGCCAATGGGTTTGCTGTCACACTAGTTGTTCCGGAAGAAGAAAGCGAAGACAAAAAAGAAAATGAGACTCGCGACAGGGTTAATGGTCGTATCAAAAATTTTCTCTTTGAAGAACTTGGTGTCAGAACGACCGAAATTCACTGTGAAGTCGACGAAGACGGTGAACATATCACGACAACCCTGACAGACCGTGGAACGCTGATCTATCGAGTGGTGGAGCGATGCCCATTCGACCATCTTCAGAGCGTTCGAGTTCATCTCTTTGCACTCAACCGGTCTGCCAAAATCCATTTCCGCAAAGTAATGGGAGTGCCCAATGTGCAATACGGATCTGTATTTCTCTACAAGAATGGTTTTCGCGTTCACCCGCTCGGCGAGGAAGGCGATGACAGATTAGGTATTGATCGCAGAAAGCAACAAGGCATGTCGCGATACTTGGGAACACGTGATTTATCTGGTCGAATTGAAATTTCTGGAGGCAATGACTCCTTCAAGGAAACCTCGAGCCGTAATTCTGGCTTTATCGATTCTCCTGAATGGCGGGAACTTCTGAGGTTCTTCTGGGATTACGCGCTGCGCCGTCTTGAGATGTATGCAGTGGATGTCATCAAGTGGGGAAATCCCGTTCAGGGCTCAGATGAAGAATTGTTGCCTTCAGATGTAAAGGGGCAAATTCTTGAAGTAATCAATAGACTTACAAATGCTCCAAATGTCATTGACGTGGAGTATGATTCCAACCTCTTAGATTTTCTTTCTGAAAGGCAGTCTTCCAGCGTAACCACTGCATTGGCAAACTTCAAAAAGATTGCTGAAAAATCGGGGAACGAGAATCTTTGGCGTGAAGTAGCTCGGACTGAGCGCCACGTGAAGGCGCTTTCAGTCGCAAAACAAGAGGCTGAAACAGAAGCTCAAGAAGCCAGACGGGAAAAAGCACTTAGCGAGAAGCAGCTTGCAGCCGAAAAACAGAAGAATGTGTTTCTGTTGGCAACAGCGGCGGACCCAGATCTACAACGTCTTCATCTGGAGCATTGGATCGGGATAGCCGCCCCACAGATGCGCAAGAGCATAAGCAATCTGATCCATGAGGTTAAAGATGAGAAGCCCAATCGCGAGATGCTCCTTATAGGCCTCATGAAACTTCAGAAATCGGTGGATGAATTAGTTAAAGCGAGTCGAATCGCCACCCGAGCAGACTTCAGTATGCAGTATCCAACCCGCCGAATGGATTTGTCTCGTTACATTTTTGAATACCTCACAAGTGACGTCATTGATAAAACGGACCGTCTAAAGTTTGAGGTGATCAACAAGGCAAAGCCACTTGTGAAGATGATTCGACCGATTGAGATTTCGATACTCTTCGACAACCTCGTGTCCAATGCGGAGAAAGCGAAGGCCCGTCAGATGAGTTTTAAAATGGAAAGCGAAGGAACCTCTCTCAAGATTAGAGTTGCTAACGACGGAGAAAAGGTTCCCAAAGTCATGCAAGATCAGTTGTTCTTGCTGGGGATTAGCGGGCGGGGAGGATCAGGAATCGGGCTATATACCTGCAAGGAAATCGTGAACTCAATGGATGGAGAAATCTCTTTCGATGGAAATGATGCCGAGTTAGGCGGAGCTGCTTTCACCATAATATTTTACTCATGAGGCGTTTTTTGATAATTGATGATGCCGTTGATCTTGGATTTGATGACGAACTAAGATTTGATAATAAGGTTAATGACATTCTGGCAGATGTGGTACACATCAATCCAATCGACTATATGCAGGAGGGCGTTGAAGGCGAAGTCGTTGTTTTAAGGCTGCTTGAGGAGGTGCGAAATCGTTCAGCGGAGTTCTGGGATGTGGTCGCAATAGATTTCAATCTTGGAGATTTCAGATATCAGGAACCGCGCCATAACAAAGAAATTTGTTTGCGGGTTGCGGAAGCAGTTCGAGAGCATAATAATTCTGCAACCATGTTTTTTTATTCTGGGACATTAATGAAGTTCATTGATCAGTTACGGGCCGATAGCGCTAAAGACACCCAGCTTAAAAGGATTTTTCGGGTTGGTGTGGCAAATTTTATTTCGAGAAGCATGATTGCGCGAGAGATTACAGGTGCGGTTAATAATCCTTCATGTATTTTGCGAGTAGATCGTATGCTGATGCAGTCCGCACATTTGAAGGTTACGCCAGAAGAGGTTGAGTTTAGGGGGTGCTCTTTTGGTGATCTCGCAGTTGCAGTGCGCCGCCAAGACAAGAATGGTCGAAGGGTGATCGAACTTGTCTCAGAGTATGGTATTGCAGCATTTACCGATTTGAATTCATGACTGAGCCATTAAGAAGAGCCATCTGCGTTCGGGCGTTAGCTAATGATCTAAAGTTTCTCAAAACGGTAACAAATCTAATGGTGACGCTTCTCGGTTCAAAGATCAAAATTTGCGAATTGGAGAATCAAGCATCACATTCAGACGCAATGATTAAGCTCAAGAATGAGCCGTATGATTTTGCCCTCTTCTTTGCTCATGGTGGCAGCGATTACCTGCGTGGAGGTGAGTATCAAATCAGGGCGACAGGTGAGAATGTTGCAACGGAGAAGTTTTTGACACTTGACGATCTTCCTATCTTTAAGGACAAAGTCGTTTTTTGTATGAGTTGCGATTCGAATGGACTTGCTCAGGCAGCAATTGAGTCTGGGGCTGCTGCGTTCGTTGGTTTTGACAAGATTCCGTTCAATCGATTTAACGCCGAGGGTGATTCTATTAGCAGTCATGAGTTCGTAACGCACTGCCAAAGGATTCTTGCGGAGGCTGTCAAAGCATCCCTTAAGCGATTTGTGACTGGTCGGGCTACTTTGGATGAGTCAGTTGACTATCTGCGAATTTTTCTTGTCAAGCAGGCTATTGAGTTTGTCCGCAGAAATAAGTCGGTAAAAGAGAGACGCGAAATAGCGGCACTACTTCTTAAAACGAAAGACGGGCTATGCTATCATGGACGCAGAGGAATTCGATTTGAGCTGTAAAACCACTCTGCCGTGTTTTGCTCGGGCAGTTTAGCTTCCTCCATGCCGACTTCTACGGCAACCGGGAATTCGTGGAGCACCTGCGCAATCGTGGCAAGTTCTTCGATCACGAGGAGAGGCGGGAGCGCGACCTCATTCTGGCCTTCCTGAAGGAGTACATCGTCTTTGCCGAGAAGGACGAGGAGCTGAACAAATACATCCTTCGCCAGCATCAGACCGGCGCGGTGGAGGCGACCGTCACCCGCGCCCTCGATCCCGTGCGTAAACGGGGCCTTGTCTGGCACACCCAGGGGAGCGGTAAAACCTTCACCATGATCAAGGTGGCTGAACAGCTCTTCCGTGCACCCGAAGCCGACAAGCCAACCATCCTCCTGATGATCGACCGCAACGAGCTGGAAGACCAGATGCTCAAGAACCTCACCGCACTCGGTCTGGGCAATCTGGAGCACGCTGGCAGCATCTCCCGGCTCAACAAGCTGTTGCGCGACGACTACCGGGGCATTATTGTGACGATGATCCACAAGTTCCGCGATATGCCTCCCAATGTCAATATTCGCTCGAACATCTACGTTCTCATCGACGAAGCGCACCGCACTACCGGCGGCGATCTCGGCAACTTCCTTATGGCTGGCCTGCCCAATGCTACCTTTATCGGCTTTACCGGTACCCCGGTGGACAAGACGGCGTATGGCAAGGGCACCTTCAAGACCTTCGGCTGTGAGGATGACAAAGGCTACCTGCACAAATACTCCATCGCCGACAGCATCGAGGACGGCACCACGCTGCCGCTTTACTACCAGCTTGCCCCCAACGACATGCTTGTTCCGTACGAGACGCTGGATGCGGAGTTTCTTTCCCTTGCCGAAGCCGAGGGGGTGGCAGACATCGAGGAGCTGAACAAAATTCTCGACCGGGCGGTAAACCTGAAGAACTTCCTCAAAAGCAGGGAGCGGATCGAGAAAGTGGCGTACTTCGTCGCTGGCCATTACCTCACGAACGTTGAACCGCTCGGCTACAAGGCATTTCTCGTCGGTGTTGACCGCGAAGCCTGCGCCCTTTATAAGCAGGCCCTCGATCAGTTCCTGCCGCCGGAATATTCCGAAGTCGTTTACACCGGCAATAACAACGACTCTGTCCTGCTCAAGAAATTCCACCTCGACCCCAAGAGAGAGCGGCAGATTCGCAAAAGCTTCGGCAAGCTCGACCAGCAGCCGAAGATCTTCATCGTCACCGAAAAACTGCTCACCGGCTTCGACGCGCCTTTGCTCTACGCCATGTATCTCGACAAGCCGATGCGCGACCATACTCTGCTGCAGGCCATCGCCCGGGTGAACCGTCCTTACGAAAACGAGGGGCAGGAGATGGTGAAGCCCCACGGCTTTGTTCTTGATTTTGTCGGCATCTTCGACAAGCTCGAAAAAGCCCTCGCCTTCGACAGCGAAGAGATCAACGCCATCGTCAAGGATCTCAAGCTCCTGAAGGTGCTCTTCAAAAACAAGATGGAGAGCAAAGCGCCGGAGTACCTGAGCCTGATTGAGCGTAACTTTACCGACAAGGATGTCGATACCCTCATCGAGCACTTCCGCGATCCGGAGCGGCGAAAGATGTTTTTCAAGGAGTACAAGGAGATCGAGATGCTCTACGAAATCATCTCGCCGGATGCCTTCCTGCGCCCCTTCATTGAGAAGTATGCGACGCTCTCTGCCATCTACGTTGTCGTCCGCAAGGCCTATACGAAGCGCATTCAGGTTGATCGTGAGTTCCAGCGGAAGACCAACAAGCTGGTGCAGGATCAGATCGGCAGCTACGGCATCGGTGAGGTAGAGCGCGTGGTCAGGATAGACGCGGAGACTATCGACATCATCAATGCCCAGACCGGAGGCGAGGCAACAAAGGTGATTAATCTCATAAAAAGCATTGAAAAAATCGCTGCGGACGAGAGTGACGATCCGTTTCTCATCGCCATGGCCGAAAGAGCGCAAGCGGTGCAGGAGAGTTTTGAAAGCCGCCAGACGACCACTGCCGAAGCCCTTGAAAAGCTGATGCAGGAGGTCGAAGCCAACGAAGCACGAAAAAGAGAGCAGGCCGAAAAGGGGTTCGACGGACTGACCTTCTTCGTCTACCGCACACTGCTCGACGAGAAGATCGGTAATGCTGAAGAGGTCAGCCGCCAGATCAAGGGGGCGTTCCTGGAGTTTCCGAACTGGCAGAAGAGCGATGCCGCACTGCGGGAGCTTCGCAAAAAGATCACCTTTGCCCTCTACGCCCAATCAGAGGAGCTCGACCGGGTCACGGGCATCGTGGACTATCTGTTCCACCTGCTGGAAAAAGCAACCCGGATGTAAGCCATGACCGACACGAGCTCAAAGATTCGATTCAAACAGCGCGTTCGCGATTGGGCCGCTAAACTTGACGTGCAGGTTGTGTGGCTCGGCGTTCGACCCATGCAGAACAAGTGGGCCTCGTGCTCCACGGAGGGCCATCTGAATTTCAACACCGACTTGATGGAGATGGATGAAAAGGTCTGGGATTACGTGATTGTCCATGAACTGCTGCACTTCTTTGTGCCCAACCACGGCAAGCTCTGGAAAAGCCTGATGCGCCTGCACCTGGGCGAGTATGAGGCCTCCGAAGCGGCGTTAAAGAAGAGAGCGCATAGCAATGCGTAGCAGCAGAGGCGCTGACAGGCTATGCTGAGATTTGTCGTTCGATAATACCGTTGACGGACAGGATTCTGTTGTGTAACAAGCCTTGTGTCAATGTCACAACGGAATCAGGCGAAATGGTGGTTTGACTTGCAAATGGGTGTTAATGGGTGTATTATTGGTTTATGCTTCGAACCGACACACTTCACATTACCCCGGAGATCCTGAACCTGATCGCTCAGATCGACGAGTTCAAAGGTAGCTTCAAAGAGAGAAATACAACGGTTCACGGGCAAAAATACTACTCCATCAGCCGTTTCTTTACTTGATCTTCTATCTCCTCAATATCTTTCATCAGCGACGAGATAATTTTTAGCTGTAAAAATATCCTGCCTGCGCACGACGGAGCCTTTCCAAGAAGTAAGCGCCATATTTTCTTTTGAGGCATCTGCTCTTGCAAGAATTATTTCGGCTGCTGTTTTCCCTGTTACCGCATATAAAAGTTTGTTCTGCGTCTCAGCAAAAAACATTTGAGTAGACTTGTCGGTGGCATCGTAATCGCTGCAGAGTGTAAATAAATCCCGGACTTTTTGGTAAAAGCGCTTTTCAGATGCCCGTATATCCCTGATACGTTCAAGCAATTCATCAAAATAATCGGGGCGACCATCTGGATTTTTCAAACGTTCGTCATCCATCACAAACCCTTTTACCATGTATTCCTTCAGGTTACGATTCGCCCAGACACGAAACTGAGTTCCTCTTTTACTACGCACCCGAAAACCAATGGCCAAAATCATCTCCAAAGAGTAAAATGTAACGTTGTATTCTTTGCCATCAGGAGCAGTTGTTAAATAATCCTTAATAACTGAATTTCGATCTAACTCATTTTCTTTTAATATATTAGATATATGCGTACTGATGTTTGGGACAGAGGTGTCAAAAAGTTTAGCCAACTGGTTTTGGTTCATCCAAACCATCTCCTCTTTTGCATAGAGCGACACAGATGCCTTACCATCAGCAGTATTGTTATAATGACGTTTTGTTTGTCGCTGCTCATGCTTGACTCTTCAATATTGGTTTAAAATCTCAGGAACACATAAAGGAAGATGCTATTGCGTTCTTGGTGTGATACACACCGGCTTGCTGGATTACCGATGATGCAGGTTGGCTCTGTCGTCTATGCGGACATATCCTGACTTCATACATGAATCACCGTAAGTCTATATATAATAAGAGGGGCGCTAAAAATTTAGGCACTACAGTGCAGTAAATAAACCGCAGAAAAGATGACACAAATAACAAACCTACACTCTATAATTATACGAAATACCGTCGTAATATATATGTTTTTTTGTTTCGTTACTGGCATTTAAGCCACATTCGGAGAATTTATAACTGAAAAAACAATCTGCCAAAGTAAAAATAAATAAAACCTAAACTGAGCGATGTGCGCTGTAGGTCAGCAGTGCAAGAGATGAGGGTAGGTCCCTCGCACTCGGCTTGCAGGAGCAGGGTGCAAACCACCGTAAGCGGCGTTTGTCAAAAGCTCTCGTCGTGAGCATTACGGAAAA
>Ga0194037_1001103_pt1 | contig 20067 bp, 16 predicted proteins | sample JunL306m_MetaG_FD_148653 | JGI IMG/M metagenome (GOLD analysis project Ga0194037, IMG submission 148653) | Anoxic zone freshwater microbial communities from boreal shield lake in IISD Experimental Lakes Area, Ontario, Canada - Jun2016-L304-6m | ecosystem: Environmental > Aquatic > Freshwater >...
CTAGCAGATAATTGATAGTATATTTTATAAATATTTGCTTTGATGGCCTCTTCTGTTACGGCTGCATTTTTTCTTTGCATTTCTAAAGAGGTCTCACGTGCTTGTAAGGCAACAAAAACTTGACCATCAAAAAGTAATTGTGAAAAATTTGCACCATAGTTGGCATTGTATTTGGTACCAAATTGTACTGGAATAAAAGTACCAGCAGCTCCACCAAAAAATTGACCAGGTAAAAGTGAGGTTGGAATTTTAGTGTAATCTGTCCCGCCAATATTAGTTCCAATGGTAGGATAAGCAGCTGCAGCTATTTCTCTGTTGGTTTGCATTTGTACTTCAATGGCAAGCAATGCATTTTTTACCTGTACATTGTTTTTTTGTGCGTAATCAACACATTGCTCTAAACTAAAGGCATTGACTACTTTATTGCTTTGTGCTATAGCCTTGCTTGCTATCATTAAACTTAAAAGCGGGATTAAAAACTTTTTCATTGCGGTATATTTATTTTCTTGTTTGTTTTTTTATTTTATATTGTTTCAGCATGGTTAAGCTTATAGGCATCCATTAATTTGTGGCCCTCTAAAGTGGCTACACCATATACAAAATGTTCTATGATTTGTAAATTCACTTTAAGCATATCAAATTTATTCGGATGGAATACTTGAATATTAAATGGAATCAAAATTGTTTCTAATCTGTATTTAGAAAGAATTGTTACATCCACATCTTTTCTATACAAACCTTCTGCAATGCCTTTTTCTAGGTTGGTACGAATCATAGAAAAAATATAATCGTCTTTATGGTTTTTAATTTTTTCAAAAGCCAAAGGATAATATTTTTCAATCTCAAATAAGGTCAGTGGATTCATTCTACTAAACATTTCCTGAATCACGGTCATTAATAGAAATATTTCATGCACGGCATTGTCTGCGGTTTGCATGCTTTGGTTACAAATCAGGGCATGGTTGGTTAATTCATTTTCTACCACCGAACTCACCAAGGCGTCTTTGTCCTTAAAATACTGGTAGATGGTCTTCTTACTGATGCCCAATTGATTGGCCAAATCGTCCATAGTGACGTGTTTGACCCCTGTTTGGAACATCAATTCGCGGGCTTTATTGAGAATTCTATCTTGCATAGCTTGATTTGAAGGCGCAAAACTACGGAAACTTATCACGTTTTCAAAGTTTCCAAGCATATTTTTTTATTATTTATGCCGAATGGCAAAATTGTTTGAAATTTGAGCCTTAAACCAATCAAAAATGCCAAATCCTAGGCAACAAATCATCAAACAAAAGATTTTAACCAGCCTTGCCCAGCGTTTTTTTCAGGGGGTGATAGTTTTGGCGCCCATCGGAGTCACCATTTGGGTAGTGGTCAGCTTATTCAATTGGGTAGATAATTTTTTACCGAATGTCTTAAGTGTAATTTTTCCTCAAAAATTTATTGCAGTCAATGGACAAGTACCTAAAGTTACTGGACTTGGATTCTTAGTAGTCATTGCATTGGTTTTAATTGTGGGTTGGTTGTCTTCTTTATTTTTTATTGAAAGATTGATGTCCATTTTTGATAAGCTCTTAGAAAGAACACCTGGCGTAAAAATTATCTATTCTTCGGTGAAAGATTTTTTAGAAGCATTTGCTGGCAATAAGAAAAAATTTGATAAACCCGTTTTGGTTTGTATTGATGCTGAGGATATTTGGAGAATAGGATTTATTACACAAGAAAACTGTGAACATTTAGGATTAAAAGATCATGTCACTGTTTATGTACCGCACTCCTATGCCATCTCTGGCATCTCTTTTATACTTCCATTGTCTAAAACTAGAAAATTACCTAAACAAATTAACGCTGCAGAAGCAATGAAATATGCTATTTCAGGTGGCGTAACCACGGTTGACGACGCCGAAGTCAACCACATAAAATCAACCATAGAAAAATAATATTTAATTTATACTTTAATAATGCAATTGCACAATTTTAATTCAGGCCCTTCTATTTTACCTAAAGAAGTTTTGGAACAAGCATCAGCGGCTATTCATAATTTTAATAATACAGGATTGTCTATTTTAGAAATCGGACATCGCACTACTCATTTTGTGGAAGTAGTTACTGAAGCGCAAGCAATCATTAAAAGATTAATGGGTTTGGACGATGCTTATGAAGTGTTGTTTTTACAAGGCGGTGCTACCATGCAATTCATGCAAGTACCAATGAATTTATTAGATGAAAATGGATTAGCTGCTATTTGTGACAATGGGGTATGGGGCAATAAAGCGGTGAAAGAAGCAAGTATATTTGGACCTGTAAAAGTAGTAGCCGACACTGCCGATAAAAAACATACCTATATCAATAAGGCTTTAGAGATACCTTCTAACGCTACTTATTTACATATTACCACTAATAACACGGTAGAGGGAACTCAATGGCATCAATATCCTCAGACGAATGCTTTATTGATTGGTGACATGAGTTCTGATATTTTTTGTAGGCCCACTAATTTCAAGCAATTTGATTTAATCTATGCAGGGGCGCAAAAAAATATGGGAGCGGCAGGAGTGACCATCGTAGTAGTTAAGAAAGAAATTTTAGGAAAAATTAATAGAAAAATTCCTGCGATTTTAAATTATCAAAAACATATAGAAGCTGGCTCACTATTAAATACACCTCCTGTTTTTTCTATATATGTTAGCTTATTAACCTTAAGATGGATCGAGGCGCAAGGTGGATTGGCAGCCATGGAAAAAAGCAATCTTGAAAAAGCAAAATTATTATATGCTACCATTGATGCTTTACCTGCCTTTTATTGCCCTATTGCCAAAGAAGATAGAAGTATCATGAATGCTGTTTTCTTTTTAAGCAATCCTGAATTAGAAGCACCATTTTTGGCCTTGTGTAAAGCAGAAGGAATGATCGGTGTCAAAGGGTATAGAACCGTTGGCGGCATTAGAGTAAGCATGTACAATGCAATGCCTTTATCCAGTGTGCAAGCATTTTGTGAATTGATGAAATCATTCGCTGAAAAAAATTAAATCTTCATAAAAAAGAACGAACTTTGCGCCCATGGCAAAAATCAGTCCCTTTGAAGCAGTACGTCCGCAGCCACAATTGGCAAAACAAGTGGCCAGTAAACCCTACGATGTTTTAAATAGTGCAGAAGCAAAAATAGAAGCAGTAGGCAATGCTTATTCTTTTTTACACATTACAAAAAGTGAAATAGGTTTACCAGAAACTACCGATATACATAGTGCAGCAGTATATGAATTGGCATTGAATAATTTAAATGCTTTTATACAAAGGGATGTTTTGTTTAAAGAATCTAAGCCCTGTTATTATATTTATCAACTCATAATGGATGGTCGTGCGCAAACAGGATTGGTTTGCGTGAGTAGTATAGAGGATTACAATAAGGATATTATTAAAAAACATGAATTCACACGTCCAGAAAAAGAATTAGATAGAATCAATCACATTAAAACAACAGGTGCACAAACAGGAAATGTTTTTTTAGCCTATAGAAATCAAGCCAGTATAGATGCAATCATTGAGAAATGGAAGACCACTAAGAACCCAGTTTATGATTTTACTGCCGACGATGGCATACAACATACTGTTTGGGCCGTGAGTGATGAAGCAACCATTGATCAAATCACCCATTTATTTGCCACCGAAGTGCCTTGCACTTATATAGCTGATGGACACCACCGCGCCGCTTCTGCAGCAAAAGTGAAATTAAGTTTAAGTGAAGCAGTGGCAAAGTTGGGCGATGAAGAAAAGAAAGTATCCGATTATTTTTTAACTACTTTATTTCCCGCTAACCAATTGGCCATCCTAGATTACAACCGTGTGGTAAAAGATTTGAATGGTCATAGCGCAGCATTATTGATAGAAGCATTGTCGAAAGATTTTGATATCGTAGCTGAAGAGAAAGCAGTTAAACCAAATGCATTGCATCATTTTGGTATGTACCTAAATAAAATTTGGTATCAATTGAAAGCCAAAGAAGGAACTTATACCAATGATCCAATTGGTGTTTTAGACGTCACTATTTTGTCCAATAATATTTTAGCCAAACATTTAGGCATCCAAGATCAAAGAACCGACAAGCGCATCGATTTTGTGGGTGGCATTCGTGGCTTGTCTGAATTAGAAAAAAGAGTAGACAGTGGTGAAATGGCCATTGCCTTTAGTTTGTATCCAGTCACGATTGATCAGTTGTTTAATATTGCCGATGCAGGTGAAGTGATGCCTCCAAAAAGTACTTGGTTCGAGCCCAAATTAAGAGATGGCTTATTGACCCATTTAATTTATTAGCCTCTTTCAAGATAGTTAACCCAGTCCCAACAAAGACTGGGTTTTTTGTAGGCTTATTTCTTTTTTTTCTGCTTCTTTCTTAGTATTTTGTTATTCAATATTGCTTGCTGTATGGAATATAAGAGACTCTTCGATTGTATCGACTATCAATTAGCGCATTTTCCTAAAGAAGATATGTTGTCCGGCAAAGAAAATGGAGTCTGGAGAAAATATTCAACCCAAGAAGTGTCGAATACGGTCAATCAGTTAAGTGCAGGCTTATTGAGCTTAGGTTTATCTGGAAAAAATTTTACAGCAGAAGGAAGTGATAAAATTGCCATCATAAGCGCCAATAGGCCTGAATGGTTGATGGCAGATATGGCTACCCAACAAATTGGTGTGATTTGGGTGCCTGTTTATCCCACCACCAATCCACTGGAACTTAGTTTTATTTTAAAAGATGCATCAGTACAATATATTTTTGCAAGCAATAAAGAATTGTACGACAAAGTGATGTCTATTAAAGGGGAAGTAGACTGTTTGAAAGAAGTGTACACCTTTGATCAGATCCCTGGCGCAAAGCATTGGACAAGTTTGTTAAGTTCAGATGCTACCTTATTAGAACAAGTAGCTACTATAAAAAAAACGATACCAGTAGAACAAGTGGCCACTTTTATTTATACATCAGGTACCACAGGTACACCAAAGGGGGTGATGTTAACACATAAAAACATTTATTTTAATTTACAATCAGGTAAAGAAACTTTTCCATTTCCGGATGCGCCTACTGATTGCGTTTTAAGTTTTTTGCCACTGAATCATATTTTTGAAAAAGTAGCATCTTATATATACATGTACAGTGGTATGAGTATTTATTATGCCGAAACCCTTGAGACCATTGGAGATAATTTAAAAGAAATTTGTCCTCAAGCTTTTTCTACGGTACCCAGATTATTGGAAAAAGTATTTGAAAAAATAATGATGAAGGGTGAAGAATTAACAGGCATTAAAAGAAAATTATTTTTCTGGGCCGTAGCCTTGGGAGAAAAATATGATAATTTAATTCCAGGATCTTGGTGGTACCGCACCCAATTAAAATTGGCTAATAAATTAATATTTAATAAATGGAGAGAGGCATTGGGGGGCAATGTAAAATATATAGTCACAGGAGGCGCTGCTTGTCAAGTAAAATTATTACGCATTTTTAATGCCGCGCAAATACCAGTGTACGAAGGTTATGGCCCAACTGAAAATAGCCCCATCATAAGTATTAATTTAAGAACACCTGGGGGTACCAAATTTGGAACAGTAGGTGAAGTCATACAAGGCGTACAATACAAGATAGAAGCCGATGGAGAAATCTGTGTAGCCGGGCCAAGTGTGATGTTGGGGTATTACAAACGTCCCGATCTTACTGCAGAAACTATTATTGATGGTTGGCTGCATACAGGAGATATTGGAGAAATTGTTGATGGCAGGTATTTAAAAATTACTGATCGTAAAAAAGAATTGTTTAAAACTAGTGGGGGCAAATATGTTGCGCCTCAGCCTATCGAAAATAAAATGAAAGAAAGTCCTTTCATTGAACAAATCATGTTGATAGGAGATAATAAAAAATTCGTATCAGCATTAATTGTACCCTCATTTGCTAAATTAAAAGAATGGTCCAAGCATCATGGTATTGAATATGGAAGCAATGAAACCATTGTCAAAAATACCATGGTCCTTACCATGATTCAAGACATTGTTGATGAATACAATCAATTATTCAATCAGGTAGAGCAGGTAAAAAGATTTGCCTTGGTTCCAAGAGAATGGAATGTAGATAACGGAGAAATGACACCTAAATTAAGTATCAGACGTAAAATAGTATTGGATCATTTCTCCAAAGAGATAGAAGCCCTATATCTTTAATAGCTTCTAAGTCCTCAGCAATTTTTGGTAACAACGTACAAATATAAATTCATGGTCAGTTCGACGAAGCATTTATCTTATTTACTCCTTTTATTATTGATTGGGTTTCAATCAGTGGCACAAACCAATCCGGCTAATACGATCAATCCATTTTTTAATTCAAAAGGAAAATTAATCATTATCGGAGGCGGCAGCATTCCCGATTCCTTGTTTACCTTTTTTGCCAATGATTGCGGAGGGAAGGATCAGCTCATTGTGTATATACCCACTGCCACCGATGATGAAGCCTTTATTAAAAATGGAGAACATCTTTTAAAATTTAGTACAAGAGGCTTTACCAATTTAGCTACCATTCATACACGCAACAAAAAAGATGCGGATGATCCTAAAAATATTGCCCTGATGCGAAAAGCGAAGGGATTATTTTTTGGAGGAGGAGACCAGGATTTAATTGCAGCCGCTTATGGTGGCACAAAATTGTATGACGAATTCATTGCATTATTAGACAGAGGTGGCGTAATCATGGGAACTTCAGCGGGCGCTACTATCATGGGTTCTTTATTGATTGGAGGGGACGCCAGAAAAGATTTAACCAAGCCTTATGCAATTCAACCTGCGTTTTCATTTATGCAAAATACCGCCATCGACCAACATGTACTGGCGCGCAATCGTCAATTTGATTTAATCCCAGTGATTGAAAACAATCCAAATACGCTAGGTGTGGGTTTAGATGAATCAACGGCCATGTTGGTGGAAGCAGGTAAATTTAAAATATGGGGACTATCCTATGCTATGATTTATGACCCAGAAGATTGGAAGATTCAAAAAAAACAATGGGGTCGCGTGGTAAAACCTTTTAAGATGATGTCTTCGGGAGAAGTATTTAATTTAGTGACTAGAAAAGTAGAAGCTTCCGTAATAGCAGCAGACTAAATCATTTTATTGCTTTAATTCAAATTTTTCTTTGATAATAGTCTGTACTTCTTTGTCTTGAATTTTACTTTCCAACCAAGAAATAATATCTAAGTACATAAATGCCCTGCTCTCAAATTTATTGTGGGCAAGGGGTTCAAGGGTGGCTAGTAAATTTGCAAAAGACTTTTTAATCGTGGCTTTATTGGCTAATAAGCTATTGGCTTCTCCGCCACTTTGAATGGATTTTCTTAAAAAATTAAATAATACTTCTTCAACTGTACTTAAGTTTTTCATCTTATACATAAATCGGTACACCGATTTTGATAAGTAGTTCACCAGTTCCATATTGCCTAGTTCATAATGTGCAATCAAATGTAGTAGTCGCGCATAACATTGTAAATCGTCTCTCAAATTTAATTTCCAATTGATAATACGATTCAAGTAATCAATGGCCTTGGCAGGTTTTCCTGCGCCAAAGTATAAGCAAGCCATTTTATAATAAAACACCAATACACGGTGGCTGTCTAAATACAATTCAATTTCTTTCAACTTCGCTTCCATCATAGGTATCATGGCAAGGCCTTCGCTAAAACTACCTTCTAAAAAATGCTTATTAATCTTAGCAATGTACAAGTAAATAAAGCTTTGTATTAAATTGTTTTTATTGTTTAATACAATGGGTGTATTACTATAATTTTCTAAAATAGCAATGGTATCATTGAACTTTTGAAAATTTCTTAAATCAAAATGAGCGCTAATTAAATTGTGTAAACCTTTAATGTACACAGCAGTCTCATTTACTTTCATGTTTTCTTCTTGCTCAAATAAGTCCACCCATTTTTGTGCATACCTATAATGCATTAAAAAATCCTGTGTAATAAAACCATACCAACAATGACATTGATAACGGTATAAGCGTTCATAAAAACCTTTGGAAGTTTTTACTTGTTCTAAAACAGGCGTCTGCATCAAAGTATCTAAAGCAAGTCTGTCTTCATTGTTACGTGCATGACCATGTTGAATGTACCAACCATACAATTGTAATGATAGGTTAGAAACTTTAGCAATTTGTTCTAAACGAATATTGGCTTCATCTATTTCTTCACTTAATTCTTGGGCGCGGTCTTGCATACTTCTTGTAATGTGCAAGGACTCAATCTTTTTTTCTAAAAACAATACTTGTAATAAATAAGTCACCTGATTGTTTTGCTTAGTGAGCGCTTTAATTTTTTCTAATAAACGAAGGCTTTGAATGTATAAGCCCTTGTTGTATAAAATTTTTGCATGGTCCAATTGTTCGTGAATTTGCAAATCGATGTTTTCACTTTGCTTCACAATTCTTAAACTTGATAAAATTTGATCGTATAAATGCGCCTTTAAATTGGACAGTTGTTGTTTTTGAATACCCTCGTTTTTGCGCAGCAATTCCTCTTCGTCATACTCCTTCATTTTGTCCAAAGCATCAAAAAGCTGAATGATTTTTAGGTCGGCAGACGCAGAATTACGCTTCACATACAATTTGAAGTTGCGTTTTTCGGCCCTTTCCAGGGATTTGACTAAAATAAATAGGACTTCCGTACTCAGGTTGGGCATCGTAGCTAATTTGTGTTCAAGTTATTGATTATCAATTATTTAATCTAATTCTACTGCTATTACACAATGTAAAATAACTATAAAAATAATGTGAATTACTTGTGAATAGGGCTAAATTTGAGCAATAAACGGGCCATAAGCCCGTTTTTTATCTATAAAAGCTTCATAATCAATAAGATGCTTGCTAATCGTTTCCTCCTAAAACGAGCTAAAAGGCATGGAATCTGTAACAAAATAAATGATTAACGATGAGTCAGAACAAGCGCCAAAAAGTATTCATTTTTGATACTACGCTAAGAGATGGAGAACAAGTACCAGGATGCAAATTAAATACCAAAGAAAAATTGGAATTGGCCGTGCGTTTGGAAGAATTGGGCGTGGATATTTTAGAAGCAGGATTTCCTGTTTCCAGCCCCGGCGATTTTGAATCTGTAAATCAAATAGCTAAAACTTTAAAAAATACCGTGGTTTGTGGTTTGTCCCGTGCGGTACAAAATGATATTGAAGTGGCAGCGGCTGCCTTAAAACCAGCCAAGCGTTTTAGAATACATACAGGCATTGGTACTTCTGATTTGCACATCAAATACAAATTTAATACCACCAGAGAAGAAATTATAGAACGTGCAACTGCTGCTGTAAAGTTAGCGCGCAATTTTACAGACGATGTAGAATTTTATGCAGAAGATGCAGGAAGAACAGAGAATGAATTTTTAGCAAGAGTGATAGAGGCCGTGGTAAAAGCTGGAGCTACTACTTTAAATATTCCTGATACCACAGGGTATTGTCTGCCTTATCAATACCAAGCCAAAATGGAATACTTATCCAATCATGTGGCAGGTATCGAAAAAGTAATTTTATCCTGTCATTGTCACAACGATTTAGGATTGGCTACTGCGAATTCTATTGCAGGGGTAATGGGAGGGGCAAGACAAATAGAGTGTACCATTAATGGATTAGGTGAAAGAGCAGGCAATACAGCTTTGGAAGAAGTAGTGATGGTATTGAACCAACATAAAGATTTAGGTTATTATACTAATATCAATCCAAAATTATTAAATCCCATCAGTCATGAGGTTTCTGAAATTATGAGAATGGCGGTGCAACCCAATAAAGCCATTGTGGGCGCCAATGCATTTTCACATTCCTCAGGTATACATCAAGATGGATTTTTAAAAGAAGCACAAACTTATGAAATCATTAACCCTGCAGAAGTAGGTGCAGAAGATAGTAAAATAGTTTTGACCGCACGTAGTGGAAGAAGTGCACTGGCACATCGTTTGCAAAAATTAGGCTATCAATATACTAGAAATGATATTGATATTTTATATCCAAGTTTTTTAGAAATAGCCGATCAAAAGAAAGAAGTAAAAGAGGAAGATTTACAAGCCATGGCAGCAGCGTATAACAAATAAAAGCAAAATAAAAGTTGACAATGGGAAAGACAATATTTGATAAAATTTGGGACAAGCATGTGGTTAAGATCATTGAAGATGGCCCATCTGTTGTTTATATTGATAAACATTTGATTCATGAAGTTACCAGTCCACAAGCTTTTACTGGGATTGAAAAAAGAGGTGCTAGGTTATTTAGACCTCAACAAATTGTGGCTACCGCAGATCACAATGTACCCACCCTGCATCAAGAATTACCGATCAAGGATGCGTTGTCAAAATTTCAAGTAGATACTTTAATAGCTAATTGTAAAAAGCATGGTGTTGAGTTGTATGGATTGGGACATCCTAACCAAGGAATTGTCCATGTGATTGGACCAGAATTAGGAATTACACAACCTGGTATGACCATTGTATGTGGCGACAGTCATACTTCTACCCATGGCGCCTTTGGGTCTATTGCTTTTGGTATTGGTACCAGCGAAGTAGAAATGGTTTTTGCAGCACAATGCGTTATGCAAAGCAAACCCAAACTAATGCGTATCAATATTGATGGCCATTTAAAAAACGGAGTAGTTTCAAAAGACATTATTTTATACATCATTGCGCAAATTTCTGCCAGTGGTGCCACAGGGTACTTTGTAGAATATGCAGGATCGGCCATTCGTTCCTTAAGTATGGAAGCGCGCATGACCATTTGTAATATGAGCATTGAGATGGGTGCGCGAGGCGGTATGATTGCACCTGATCAAACAACCTATGATTATATGCAAGGCAGATTGTTTGCACCCACTGGAGAAGCATGGGATAAAAAATTAGCCGCCTGGAAGGAATTATATACAGATGCAGATGCCAAATTTGATATGGAAATTAATATCAAAGCAGAAGATATTGATCCGATGATTACTTACGGAACCAATCCAGGCATGGGCTTATCTGTGCAAGGAAAATTACCTACCATCGAAAGTTTTACAGATGCGACCGAGAAACAAAATTACGAGAAAGCCTTAAAATATATGGGCTTAAAGGCTGGACAAAGTTTATTAGGCATGCCTGTGCAAAATGTATTTATTGGTTCATGTACCAATTCTCGTATCGAAGATTTTAGATTGGTCGCAAGTATTATTAAAGGCAAACAAAAACATCCTAGTATTAAAACATTAATTGTACCAGGCTCACAAGAAGTAGCCAAACAAATCAAACTAGAAGGCTTAGATAAAATATTTGCAGCTGCGGGTGTAGAAATAAGACAGGCCGGTTGCAGTGCTTGTTTAGGAATGAACGAAGATAAAATTCCGGCTGGTGAATATTGTATCAGTACCAGCAATAGAAATTTTGAAGGACGACAAGGAGCAGGTGCAAGAACCTTACTAGCAAGCCCATTAACAGCAGCAGCTGCTTTGTTGACTGGGAAAATTACAGACATCAGAGAAATATTAAATTAAAGCAGAGAAATAATTATAGCATGCAATCATTACAAAAAATAACAAGTAGGTTTATTCCACTACGCATCGAAAATGTAGATACGGATCAAATCATACCTGCCCGTTTTTTAAAAGCAACGACTAAAGATGGTTTTGGAAAAAACTTATTTAGAGATTGGAGATACGAAAATGATGATGAAACAAAACCCAAGTCCGATTTTGTTTTGAATCAAAAACAATATGCAGGAGAAATTTTAGTGGCTGCCAAAAACTTTGGCTGTGGATCTTCTCGTGAACACGCTGCTTGGAGCCTACAGGATTATGGATTTAAGGTAGTGGTGTCTAGTTTCTTCGCAGACATCTTTAAAAATAATGCATTAAATAATGGTGTGTTGCCAGTAACGGTGACGGATGCTTTTTTACAAGAAATATTTGCTTTAGGTGCCGAAGCTAGTTTAAGTATTGACCTAGCAGCACAAAGCATTACCATTGATGCTACGGGGTCTACCCAAAAATTTGAGATCAATGCCTATAAAAAAACATGTTTGTTAAATGGGTATGATGATATCGATTATTTATTAAGCATGAAAACAGAAATAGAAGCATTCGAAAAAGCGAATCAATAATAATTAGAAAAAGAATTAATTAGCAAGGATATGCAAAAGAAAATAGCAGTGATATTGGGAGATGGGATTGGACCAGAAGTGACCCATCAATCCATCAAAGTATTAGATACCATCGCCAAACAATTCAACCATGAATTTAGTTATACGCATGCAATGATGGGCGCTTGCGCGATTGATGCAACAGGCAATCCATTGCCAGATGAAACCATCACTATTTGTAAAAGCAGTGATGCTATTTTATTTGGTGCCATTGGAGATCCAAAATATGACAATGATCCTACTGCCAAAGTAAGACCAGAGCAAGGCTTATTGAAACTTCGAAAAGAATTACAATTGTTTGCCAACATTAGACCAGTCACTACTTATACGGCCTTGCAACATTTGACTCCTTTAAAACCAAAGTATTTAGAAAATGTAGATTTTGTGATTTACAGAGAACTAACAGGAGGAATTTATTTTGGTGCAAAAACTTTGAGTGAAGATGGAACGGTGGCCAAAGACGATTGTTCTTATTCTGTGGTAGAAATAGAACGCATAGCCCATTTAGCATTTCAACATGCACAAAAAAGAAGAAAAAAATTAACCTTGGTGGATAAAGCGAATGTATTAGAAACCTCACGTTTGTGGAGAAAAGTAGTGCAAGCTATTGCCAAAGAATACAGTGATGTTGCGGTAGATTATTTATTTGTAGATAATGCTGCCATGCAAATCATTTTAAATCCAGCACAGTTTGACGTGGTCTTAACTGAAAATTTATTCGGAGATATCATCAGTGATGAAGCATCTGTATTGGCAGGTTCATTGGGCTTATTGCCTTCTGCATCAGTAGGAAATAACGTGGCTTTATTTGAACCCATACATGGTTCTTATCCGCAAGCCAAAGGAAAAGATATTGCGAATCCATTGGGATCCATTTTATCATCGGCCATGTTATTGGATCATTTTGGATTGAACAAAGAGGCCAACTTAGTAAGAGCTGCAGCGGCCTGGTGTTTGAACAGTGGCTTTGTGACCAAGGACATAGACCCAATGAATAGTTATACCACTACTGCTATTGGAGATTTGATTTGTGAGTACATCGAAAAACAAGTAACAGGGGAAGGACATGTGCATCATGAAAGATTGCATAAGTCTACGATTATCTAACAAACATTCGTCTTAAGGTTAGGCGATAAAAGGGGTGTAATTTTACCAATGGTTTTTTAAAGAATGAAAAATATGGAATTAAATAAATATTCAAAAACGATCACGCTCGATCCAACACAACCAGCGGCGCAAGCCATGTTTTATGGCATTGGATTGACGGATGCGGATTTAAACAAAGCACAAGTGGGTGTGGTGAGTATGGGCTATGATGGCAATACCTGTAATATGCATTTAAATGCACTTGCGGATAATATTAAGCAAAGCGTTTGGGCAAATGATTTAGTGGGATTGACTTTTCATACCATTGGGGTGAGTGATGGAATGAGTAATGGTACCGATGGCATGCGTTATTCATTGGTTAGTCGTGATGTAATTGCAGATAGTATTGAAACCGTTTGTGGGGCACAATATTATGATGCACTCATTGCAGTTCCAGGTTGTGATAAAAATATGCCAGGTTCTTTAATTGCAATGGGCAGATTAAACCGTCCTTCAATTATGTTGTATGGAGGAACAATTGCACCCGGACATTATAATGGACAGGATTTAAATATAGTTTCTGCCTTTGAAGCATTGGGACAAAAAATTGCCGGAGAATTATCAGAAGCCGATTTCAAGGGCATTATACAACATGCTTGTCCAGGTGCTGGTGCCTGTGGCGGTATGTATACAGCCAATACCATGGCTGCTGCGATTGAAGCATTGGGTATGAGTTTACCTTATTCTTCTTCTAATCCAGCATTGAGCGAAGAGAAACAACAAGAATGCAGAGATGCAGGTAAAGCCATTCGTTTATTATTAGAAAAAGACATTAAGCCGCGTGATATTATGACACGCAAAGCATTTGAAAATGCAGTAGCGGTGATCATGGTTTTAGGAGGAAGCACGAATGCGGTACTACATATGATTGCAATGGCAAAGAGTGTTGGTGTAGTTTTCACGCAAGATGATTTTCAAACCATCAGCGATAAAATTCCAGTCTTGGCCGATTTCAAGCCATCAGGAAAATATTTAATGCAGGACTTGCATCAGTATGGGGGTGTGCCTGCGGTGATGAAATACATGTTGGCTCAAGGATGGTTGCATGGAGATTGTTTGACTGTCACAGGAAAAACGATTGCTGAAAATTTAGCAGTAGCACCAAATTTAGATTTTGATCAACAAAAAATAATTTATCCAAAAGAAAATCCAATCAAAGCAACAGGCCATTTACAAATCATGTATGGCAATTTAGCTACCGGCGGAAGTGTGGCAAAAATTTCTGGAAAGGAAGGAGATATGTTTACAGGACCAGCACGTGTATTTGATGGAGAGCATGCACTTATCGAAGGCATCAATTCTAAAAAAATTCAAGCGGGTGATGTAGTCGTGATAAAAAATGTAGGACCTGTAGGAGCACCTGGTATGCCTGAGATGTTAAAACCTACCTCAGCTATTATTGGTGCGGGTTTAGGCAAGTCGGTGGCACTCATTACCGATGGAAGATTTAGTGGAGGAACGCATGGATTTGTGGTAGGACATATTACCCCCGAAGCCTACAAAGGTGGATTGATTGGTTTAGTAGAAGATGGAGACATCATTGAATTGAATGTTCCTAAAAGAACCATGACCTTGAAAGTAGATGAAGCAACGATTGCAAAAAGAAAAGCAGCACAACCGATACCTGTATTAAAAGCAACCAATGGCGTATTATGGAAATATGCACAATTGGTAAAAGACGCAAGTGAAGGATGTGTGACTGATCAGTTATAAAAAAAAGAGCATGGCAACAAAAAAATTAACAGGAGCGCAAGCAGTTTTAGAAGCATGTATTGCAGAGGGAGCCGAAACTATATTTGGTTATCCTGGTGGAGCCATCATGCCTATCTATGATGCACTCTACGATTACAACGATCAACTAAAACATATTTTAGTAAGACATGAACAAGGTGGAATCCATGCTGGACAAGGCTATGCGCGTACTTCAGGAAAAGTGGGCGTCGTATTTGCCACCAGTGGTCCAGGGGCCACTAATTTAGTGACAGGCTTAGCTGATGCAATGATTGATAGTACGCCGCTTGTTTGTATCACTGGACAAGTGTTTGCTCATTTATTAGGAACCGATGCTTTTCAAGAGACAGATATTATTAATATCACCATGCCGGTTACTAAATGGAATTATCAAGTGACGGATGCAACAGAAATACCAGGCATATTAGCTAAAGCATTTTATTTAGCAAGAAGTGGAAGACCTGGCCCTGTATTAATTGACATCACAAAGAATGCACAAATACAATCTTTCGATTATGAAGGTTATACGCCTTGTAACCATATCAGAAGCTATCGACCTAAACCAGTCATTCGTAAAAATTATATAGATGAAGCGGTCGCTTTAATTAATAGTGCCAAAAAACCATTAGTCATTTTTGGACAAGGCGTGATTTTAGGAAAAGCAGAAAAAGAGTTTAAAAAGTTTATAGAAAAATCGGGGATGCCAGCAGCTTGGACCATCCTAGGTTTGAGTGCTCTTCCAACCGATCATCCACAAAATGTAGGTATGTTAGGTATGCATGGCAATTATGGTCCGAATGTATTAACCAATGAGTGTGATGTATTAATTGCTGTGGGCATGCGTTTTGATGATCGTGTCACTGGAAGATTAGACAAGTATGCCAAGCAAGCCAAAGTGATTCATTTGGATATTGATCCATCTGAAATAGATAAAAATGTAAAAGCGCATGTTGGAGTTTGGGGCGATTGTAAAGAAACCTTGCCCTTACTTACTTTAGGCATTCAACAAAAAGAAAGAAGCGAGTGGCTAAAAGTTTTTGCAGACTATACACAAAAAGAATATGATCAATGTATCAAAGAGGAAATTTATCCTAGCACCGATGAAATGACCATGGGTGAAGTGATAAGAATTGTGAATGAAACCACCAAGGGCAATGCAGTAATAGTAACGGATGTAGGACAACATCAAATGGTGGCTTGTAGATACGCTAAGTTTAATGAAACAAGATCGAATGTAACATCGGGCGGATTAGGTACGATGGGATTCGCTTTACCCGCAGCCATTGGAGCAAAGTTTGGCGCACCAGAGAGAACAGTGATTGCAGTGATTGGAGATGGAGGTGTGCAAATGACCATTCAAGAATTAGGTACGATCATGCAAACAGGTGTAGATGTGAAAATTATGATTTTAAACAATCAGTTTTTAGGTATGGTGCGTCAGTGGCAGCAACTATTTAATGATAAGCGTTATTCTTTTGTTGACATTCAAAGTCCCGATTATGTAATGGTGGCCAAGGCTTATGGCATTACAGGGGCTAAAGTAGAAGACAGAAAAGATTTAGTCAACGCCATTGAAACCATGTTGGCACATAAAGGATCGTATATGTTAGAAGTAATGGTAGGCAAAGAGAACAATGTATTCCCAATGGTACCTCAGGGTTGCAGTGTTTCAGAAATAAGATTAAAATAAAAGAACTCATTATATGGAAAAAAATACCGAAAAACAAGAATACACCATCACGGTGTATACCGAAAACCAAGTAGGGTTGTTAAATCGTATTGCCATTATTTTTTCGCGTAGAAAAATAAATGTCGAAAGTTTAAATACCTCTCCTTCCGAAATTGATGGCATCCATCGTTTTACGATTGTGGTGATGGAGTCGCAGGATATTGTTTTAAAAGTAGTTAGACAAATAGAAAAGCAAGTAGAAGTATTGAAAGCTTATTATAATACCAACGATGAAATTGTTTGGCAGGAATTGGCTTTGTATAAAGTATTGTCAGAAGAAATTACCGAAAAAGTAAAAGTAGAAAGATTATTAAGAGAATATGGCGCCCGCGCAGTAGCTATTCGTAAAGATTTTATCGTATTTGAAACCACTGGTCATAGAGAGGAAACCAATAAATTAATGAAAGCCTTGGAGCCCTTCGGTTTGGTAGAATTTGTAAGAAGTGCAAGAGTGGCCATCATTAAGGAAAGCAGTGGCTTTCATGAAAAGTTAAAAGACTTTGAAAAGAGAGAACCTAGTGAGGACGTCATTGAAAATGAATACCTAGGAAAAAGAGAAGCTGTATTTACCATGTAATTAAAAAGAACAAAAATAAATCTCATAAACAATCAATTAATTAATAAAACAACAAAAATTAAATTTAAACTAAAATGGCAAAATTAAATTTTGGCGGAACAGAAGAAAATGTAGTTACTCGTGAAGAGTTTCCATTAGCAAAAGCACAAGAAGTATTAAAAAATGAAACAATAGCAGTGATTGGCTATGGTGTTCAAGGACCAGGTCAAGCATTGAACCAAAAAGAAAATGGGGTCAATGTAATTGTTGGCCAACGTAAGCATTCAAAAAGTTGGGATAAGGCTATCGCTGATGGATTTGTACCAGGTACAACTTTATTTGAAATAGAAGAAGCCTTAGAAAAAGGAACCATCATTTGTTATTTGTTAAGTGATGCTGCACAAATTGCCATGTGGCCCACCGTTAAAAAACATTTAACACCAGGGAAGGCTTTGTATTTTTCTCATGGCTTTGGTATTACTTTTAATGAACAAACTGGTATCATCCCTCCTACAGATGTAGATGTATTCTTAGTAGCCCCTAAAGGTTCTGGAACTTCATTAAGAAGAATGTTTTTACAAGGACGTGGCTTGAATTCAAGTTATGCCATCTTCCAAGATGCCACAGGAAAAGCATGGGATAGAGTGATTGCCTTAGGAATAGCCATAGGATCAGGCTATTTGTTTGAGACCGATTTCAAAAAAGAGGTATTTTCTGATTTAACTGGTGAAAGAGGCACTTTAATGGGCGCAATTCAAGGTATCTTTGCAGCCCAATATGAAGTATTGCGTAAAAACGGACATAGCCCTTCTGAAGCGTTCAATGAAACAGTAGAAGAGTTGACACAATCATTGATGCCACTAGTGGCGGAAAATGGAATGGATTGGATGTATGCCAACTGTTCAACCACCGCACAAAGAGGTGCTTTGGATTGGTGGAAAAAATTCCGTGATGCTACTTTACCTGTATTCAGCGATTTATATAAAAGCGTAGCAACTGGACAAGAATCTGCACGTTCCATCGACTTAAACAGTAAAGCAGATTATCGTGAGAAATTAGAGGTTGAATTGGCCGAATTGCACAATAGTGAAATGTGGCAGGCTGGAAAAACTGTAAGAAGTTTACGTCCAGAGAATCAACCAGCAAAATAAGCAAGTGGTTTGAAAATTATTATTCTAAAAAGAATAATATAAACGAGATAGAAAATGAGTGATGTAAAGCATATAAATAAGCCTGCACTGGATATTGAGGGGGCGGTCAAAAGATTGAAGTCGGTGGTAAGTCATACCCCACTTCAATACAATGCCAATTTATCCCGCAAATACCAGTGCAGTGTTTATTTAAAGAGAGAGGACTTACAAATTGTGCGTTCTTACAAAATAAGAGGTGCTTACAATATGATGAGTCAGTTGTCGGCCGAGCAATTGGCCAAAGGCGTGGTCTGTGCCAGTGCGGGCAACCATGCACAAGGCTTTGCGTACAGTTGTAAAAAGCTAGGTGTAAAAGGCGTGGTATTTATGCCTATTCCTTCTCCTCAACAAAAAGTAAATCAAACAAAAATGTTTGGAGAAGAATTTGTGGAGGTAAAATTAGTGGGTGATACTTTTGATGATACGGCTGTGGCAGCCAAGGCCTATACCATCGAACATGGCATGACCTTTGTTCCCCCTTTTGATCATCCTGCTATTATTTCAGGACAGGCAACGGTAGGTGTAGAAATTTTAGAAGACATCAAAACATTAACCGATGCGCCCATTGATTATTTATTATTACCAGTAGGCGGCGGCGGTTTAACTGCAGGCGTAGGCACTTATTTTAAAGCATTTTCTCCCAAAACAAAAATAATTGGCTTAGAACCAGAAGGAGCGCCTAGTATGTTTTGGGCATTGAAATCTGGAGCGCCCGTTGAATTAGAAAACATTGATAAGTTTGTAGATGGCGCTGCGGTAAAAAGAGTGGGCGACATCACTTTCGGTTTTTGCAAGGATGCGATAGATGATATGCATTTGGTAGCAGAAGGAAAAATTTGTACCACTATTTTAGAAATGTACAATGAAGAAGCCATTGTGGTAGAACCAGCGGGCGCCATGTCTGTAGCGGCTTTGGATGATTATGCCGATCAAATTAAAGGCAAGACCATTGTGTGTCTTGTGAGTGGAGGCAATAATGATATTGCACGTATGCAAGAAATTAAAGAACGTTCCTTGACTTATGAAGGCTTGAAACATTATTTCTTAATTCGCTTTGCACAAAGACCAGGTTCATTGAAAGAATTTGTAAATAAAGTATTGGGGCCTGAAGATGATATCACCAGGTTTGAATACATACAAAAGCACAATAAGGAAGCGGGTCCGGCATTAGTGGGCTTGGAATTAAAATCAAAAAAAGATTACAATGCCTTAATTGAAAATTTGAAAAAATATCAAATCAATTACGACGAAATTAATAAAGACGATAATATCTACGGATACTTAATATAAAAATGTTTAAATAAGAAAGGGTTATGCAGGTTTTAAAATTTGGAGGAAGTTCTGTTGGAACAGCGGAGGCCATTAATAAAATGGTCGCTATTGTTTTAGAAAGTATCAAAAAAGAACCCACTATTGTAGTAGTCTCTGCAATGAGCGGCATCACGGATCAATTGTTGATGTTGGCGCAAACGGCAGCGCAAGGCAATGAAGCTTATAAAACAATTATACAAAGCATTGAGCAA
>Ga0194037_1001104_pt1 | contig 20067 bp, 18 predicted proteins | sample JunL306m_MetaG_FD_148653 | JGI IMG/M metagenome (GOLD analysis project Ga0194037, IMG submission 148653) | Anoxic zone freshwater microbial communities from boreal shield lake in IISD Experimental Lakes Area, Ontario, Canada - Jun2016-L304-6m | ecosystem: Environmental > Aquatic > Freshwater >...
TCCCAATTCGCCGCGCAATGTGTTTGCAATAGTTGGCGATAGATCCGCCATCATTAGTTTTGATCCTCCGGATAACGCACGCACCGCGCAGGTTATTTCATACTTAATTGCCGTCAACGAAACTGGCGCTCGGATTCAGTCGGAAACAAGCCCGGTAAAAATTGGTGGGCTTAAAAATGGATCGCACTATTCATTTTCTGTAAGCGCCATCAACCAACTTGGCACCTCGCCGGCACAAACAACAAATGCAATATTCCCACAGGCACCATGGAATTCAACTGTTATGGATCCCAGCGCCGATGCAAAATTCTTGGCGGCAACCACTTTCAAGGGCGCACCTACCGTCGTTTACAGTGATGGCAAGGCCGGAGATTTAAAGTTGGCAAGCTGGAATGGCAAGGTCTGGATTAAGAGCATCATTGACGGCAACTCCAATCTGGGAGGTCGAACTAAAGATGATGTCGCCGGTAACATCTCGGTCTGCACCTCGGCGACCGGCAAAAATCAACGACTCAATATTGTTTATCCGGATCTTCTAAATAAACAGTTGCGCTTTGCCAGATATGACGGAAGTACTTGGACTTACTCTGTTGTTGACGGCAATGGAGCTGCAATCGTCAAATATTCCGACCCCAATCGCGGCCGCACATCAAGCGATGTCAGCGGGGCTAACGCCTGCGTGGATACACCAGATGGCGTGCAGGTTTTCTATCGTGACCAGAGCGAAGGCATAATCTTGGCAGCGCTCCAGCAGGGGGCAGCAATTGGCAAATGGGCTTACCAAGTTGTTGATGGTGACTCTACAAATAATGGTCGAACCACAGGTGACGTGGGATTTCATCTCAAAGCTGTGAATGTGGGACGCGCTATTTATCTACTCTACGATTCAGTGCTGCAAGTTAATAGGCAGAAACAGTCTTTACAGGGTGAAGTTCGACTTGCCACCCGCGCCAGTCCATACCCAGAAGATTGGAAATACACCGCCCTAGATAGCTATGGTGGAGATGTGGCCGTGGCCGGCTATGACGTAGCCCTGTCAGTAAATGGAAGAAATGTGAGTGGGGTTTGGATGGCGGCTAGCGGAATATCAATTCCAAATCCAAATCAATTACGCCTCATGGAAATTACCAGTTCCGGTCCAGTTATTTCCGCAAGCACAGATATTTATGGCACCCCCAGCGCACCGCTTAATAGCGACGGACTACATACGCTTTTCAACTGCCAGAACCGGTTATGCGCATTTAACAATGTCGATATGACTGTGTCACTCGTTACGGCCTCAAGTCTGACAAATACGTTAGGCGCAGCTTGGGTCACAATTAAGAAGATCCGCTACGCACTCGTTGGCGTTGGCGGCAAGTTGCAACTCTTTAAGGCAATCTAATTTTACTTGGTGTGAATGATCGTTAGAAGATATGTGCCCGAGCTCTGCGTCAATGCAACCACTCCGACGCCACTCTCGTATCGCAAGGAAAGTGGAACTCCACTAATTCCATAAACTGCTTTCATAGTTTTGGCTTTCAACGTACTCTTAATAAGCACGGTGGTCTTTTGATTTGCCGGAATTCCCGTAACTCCCTTAACTGCCTTTGCGGTGATGTAACTCTGCCAACCGTAAGCGGCACTTGATGTATTGAAAATCTGGGAAGAACTAGCGATGGCGGTCACCGTATTTTTAACGGTGCCGATCTTTCCTATTGGAGTCAGAGAGACCGCAAAGCCGGGAAATCCCGTCCTATTTGAAGCGCCCTGGATAATGTAATTAAGCCCTTTGAGTGCGATAGAGAATGGAATATCGATATCGATTAAATCCTTGGTAAATGTATTTTCTAGAAGCCCCCCACCACTTATCTCCCAGACCGTCAGGCGATTGAGCCCTGGCGCAGGGCTCGAAACCCCGGTCGCGATGGCAGATGAACCCGCTACCCAGATGGTTCCTGAGGCATCTACAAATCCGGCGGTGGCTACATCATCTCCCGGAGTGCCAAGCCGCAGCTCCCACAGTTTTACCCCCTGTGGATTAAGCGCCGTGACAAAGCCATCACTTCCTCCAAGAGTCGGTGACGAAACTAATGGCGAAGTGGTTGTTTCTACGGTGCCGATGAGAAAAATCCCGGCGGGCGATGTGAGTAGTTGGTGAACTTCATCTCCTGCAGAAAAATTGGTAGCAATAGTCGGAGGGAGCGCTATTAACGCTAGTGGTGGAACCTTTGTCCCTGCTTGGACCGGCGCTGCGATTATCAGTGCGAGCGCAGATCCGAGAAGGAGCGCTCTTTTCACGCCATTGCGCGCGAACGGTCAGCCGCCGCGTTCATAGCTCGAACAACCAACCCTTGTAAATCTCCTTCACCCAATACTTTTAAACCTTCGTAGGTGACGCCCTTGGGGCTTGTTACATTTTCGCGCAAAGTTGTTGCACTCTTTCCGGTTTCATCTAACATCTTGGCAGCTCCCACAATGGTTTGAATTACTAAGGCAGTTGCGGTCGCCTCATCTATTCCCATATCCATGGCTCCAGCGACCATCGCTTCGACGAAAGCAAAGAAATAAGCCGGCCCAGATCCACTGGTGGCGGTGGCAGCATCCTGCAATGGTTCTTCAACCTCGATGCTCTTTCCCGCAGCGGCCAGGAAATCATTAACAAAATTTCTCTGGTCAGGACGAACCGCGCTACCGAAGGAGACGATCGCCATTCCCGCGCCCACGAGCGTTGGAGTGTTGGGCATGACGCGAGCAACTGCGGGTTGTCCTAACCCTGATTCCAAGGTCGCGATCTTCTTTCCCGCCAGGAAGGAGATAACCAATGTGCCGGCTTTCAGCGTGGGAGCAACTCTCTCCATGATGGTCTCTAAATCTTGGGGCTTAACAATGATCATTAAGACATCGCTGGTGGCAGCCATCTCTTCAATGGATGCAGGAGTGATTCCATAGCGCTCTACTATCTCAGCGCTGCGCTCTGCCCGGCGTACTGCAAAATTGATATGGCTGGCAGTAGCCCCCGCTTTCAGTAGGGCTACCAGCAGTGCTTCTCCCATATTGCCCACGCCAATGAGGCCCACCTGGGCGCTCTTAAGATCGATCTGATTCACATGAGTTAGCCTAGCCAATGGCGCTACTGAGGGGGCGATAGTGGGTCTGCTGCTGTCGCATTGCACTAGTAGGCTCTCGCACTATGCCAGAAGTTAAAGATGGATTTGCGCGTGATTTCGTGGAATTCGCCGACCCCGCAAAACCTGAGGAGCTCTTCCGTTGCGACCTGACCTGGCTTACCTCCTATTGGCAGTGCATTTACGGTGCCGGCTGCTGCGGAATTGATGCAGATAAGCCCGATGCTGGTTGTTGCTCCGATGGCGCTTACTACTCTGATGGCGAAGATGAAGAGCGCACCTTAAAGGTTGCCGAACGTTTGACTCCAGAGATGTGGCAATACTTTGATGAAGCCCAACCTAAGAAATCAAAGGGTAAGTTACGAATATCTGAGGTTGGTCTCGATGGAGATCGCAAGACGCGCAAGGTAGAAGATTCCTGCATCTTCCTCAATCGCAAGGGTTATGAAGCGCCGGGGTTCACCGGAAGTTTCGGTTGCGTCCTGCACCACCTGGCCCAGAAAGAAGACATTCATTTTGTAGAGACCAAGCCCGATGTTTGCTGGCAGCTACCAATTCGCCGCTCCTTCGAGACGCGCGAATTTGGCGAGCAAGAGATTTCCGTGACGGTAATCGGGGAGTACGAGCGGTTAGCCTGGGGCGATGGGGGCGCAGAATTCGCCTGGTATTGCACAGCGAATACCGAGGCTCATGTGGGTCGCGAACCGGTTTACATTTCTAACAACAACGAATTGATTGCGCTTATGGGCGCAGCAGGCTATGCCGAACTCAAGAAGCATTGCGATGCGCGAATTGAAGCAATTGCCCTGATTGCTAAAGAGAATAAGAAGCGCGAGTTGCCACTCTTCATCATCCATCCCGCCACGATCGGCGCACAGAAGTAAATCATCATGGCAAAAGCGCCGGTTAAAGATCCATTCCGCTGCAGCGAATGCGGCTGGACTTCAACAAAGTGGGTCGGACGCTGCGGCGAATGCCAAGCCTGGGGAAGCGTCGAAGAGATCGGCGCTCCAAAGCGACTCTCTCTAGTAGCAGGTTCGGTTTCGCAATCCGCGGTTCCCATTGGTGAAGTAAGCATCGAGAGCGCACGTTCGCGAACTAGTGGGGTCAGTGAACTCGATCGGGTTTTGGGCGGAGGCCTAGTTCCAGGAGCCGCAATATTGCTCACCGGAGAACCCGGAGTAGGAAAATCCACATTGCTACTCTCCGTTGCTGCAGAATCTGCGCGCGCCCAGATGCGCGCCCTCTATGTAAGCGGCGAAGAATCGGCTTCGCAAATACGCGTTCGGGCAGATCGCCTCAAGGCGATAGATCCATCCCTCTGGTTAGCTGCCGAAAATGACCTCGGCGCGATCATCGCCCATCTCGATGCGGTGCAACCAGAGCTCCTGATTATTGATTCGGTTCAGACCATATCTAGTAGCGCCGTCGAAGGCGCCCCTGGTGGCATCACTCAGGTGCGAGAGATCGCCGCCGCCTTGATTCGTATTACCAAAGAGCGCAATATCACCTTGATATTGGTCGGCCATGTTACAAAGGATGGATCGATTGCGGGTCCCCGCATTCTTGAACACCTCGTCGATGTGGTTTTAAACTTTGAAGGTGAACGCCACTCTCGCTTGCGTCTTATTCGCGCAACCAAGAACCGTTTCGGCGCTGCCGACGAGGTTGGCTGCTTTGATATGTCTGATATCGGGATTGTTGGAGTAACAGATCCCACCGGTCTCTTCACTAGCCGTCACTCTGAACCAGTGCCTGGCACGTGTGTAACCGTTGCCCTGGAAGGCCGTCGTCCGCTGCTCGCCGAGATTCAATCCCTGGTAGGTATTCCAGTAGCCGATGGTCGCGACTTTGGAAATGCGCGCCGCGTAACATCTGGATTAGATAACCCGCGTACCGCTATGACACTTGCCGTACTAGAACTGCGAGCCGGCATCCGGTTATCTGGTCGCGATGTTTATGTTGCAACCGTGGGAGGAATGAAGATCACTGAACCTGCAGCCGATCTAGCTGTCGCACTATCTGTGGCCTCTGCCGCCAAAGGGTTAGCGCTTCCCGCAGATTTAGTTGCCGTGGGCGAAGTTGGATTAGCTGGTGAGATTCGCAAGGTCACTGGTGTGCAACAACGTATCGCCGAAGCCGCTCGCCTCGGCTTTAAGCGCGCCATGGTTCCCGCTGGCTCCGATCTGAAGATTCCCGGTATCGAAATTTTAGAAGTCTCTCGGATCGAACAAGCGATCGCCAAGGTGAAGATCAACGAGTGAAGCAACAACTCGTTCTCGATTGGTTTGATCAGAACAAGCGCGACCTTCCTTGGCGCAACACCACACCGTGGGGCGTAATGGTGAGCGAATTTATGTTGCAACAGACCCCAGTCAATCGAGTACTTCCAATCTGGAAGCAGTGGATGGTCAAGTGGCCGACCGCGCTCGACCTTTCCCTCGCAAAAAAATCTGAAGTTATAACCGCTTGGGGGCGATTGGGTTATCCGCGCCGCGCACTGCGTTTATACGAATCGGCTGGAATTATTGCTCGGGATTTCAATAACCAAGTCCCGCGCGCGATAGAAGATTTGAGAGCCTTACCTGGCGTCGGTGAATATACGGCAGCGGCTATATCCGCCTTCGCCTTCGCTGAACCAGCATTAGTTCTAGATGTGAATATTCGCCGACTCTTTGCCCGCGTCATTGACGGAGTCGAGCATCCAACCCGCTCCTCCTCACAGATAGAGCGCAGGCTGCGCTATGAATTGATCCCTGCCGAAGGTGCCAAATGGGCGGCAGCCACTATGGAATTTGGCGCCTTGGTCTGCACATCTAAGAACCCTGTATGCGAGGCCTGTCCCATGCGACGCGAATGTGCTTGGCGCAAGGCAGGTTACCCACCGACGGAATTAATTCGAAAGTCGCAAGCCTGGGCCAGAACCGATCGCCAATGCCGTGGCACCATCGTGCAGGCGCTACGCGAGAGCGAAAAGTTATCGCAGATCGCACTCATGAAATTGTGGCACGACAACTCTCAAATAGAGAAGGCCCTTAAAACACTTATTGCCGATGGCCTCATAGAGACCACCGGCAAAAGTTTTCGATTAGCGAATTAGTTAGAGCTCGTTGCTGCCAAATCACCAGGTGTATCTGGCATGGTGGACTTAACAACACCGGTGAAGGTGAATGACTCTTTATCATCAGTGGTCACGACATCGACCAAGGTGATCTCCCCTGGCTTCACATCTCCAAAGAGAATCTTCTCAGAGAGAACATCTTCGATCTCACGCTGAATGGTGCGGCGCAATGGACGTGCTCCAAGAACTGGGTCATATCCACGCTTCGCCAAGAGTGCCTTAGCCGCAGAGGTGAGTTCGATACCCATATCCTTCGCGCGCAGACGCTCATCGAGGTTGGCGATCATCAGATCAACGATCTGAACGATCTCGTCCTCGGACAATTGATGGAAGACAACGATGTCATCAATACGGTTGAGGAACTCAGGGCGGAAGTGCGTCTTGAGTTCATCACTTACCTTCTGCTTCATACGCTCGTAATTTCCGAGAACATCATCAGAGTTATGGAATCCAAGTCCCATTGTCTTTGAGATGTCGCGCGTACCAAGGTTGGTGGTCATGATGATGACGGTGTTCTTGAAATCAACGACACGACCTTGGGAGTCGGTGAGTCGACCATCCTCCAGAACCTGTAATAGAGCGTTGAAGATATCGGGGTGAGCCTTCTCGATCTCATCAAAGAGAACCACAGAGAACGGCTTGCGACGTACCTTCTCGGTCAACTGTCCGCCTTCGTCATAACCGACATAACCAGGAGGTGCACCAAAGAGGCGGGAAGCGGTGTGCTTCTCGGAGTACTCAGACATATCGAGTTGGATCAAGGCGTCTTGATCGCCAAAGAGGAAGGCGGCCAAGGTACGAGATAGCTCGGTCTTACCAACGCCAGAAGGGCCGGCGAAAATAAAGGAGCCACCAGGGCGCTTTGGATCTTTGAGGCCAGCACGAGTACGACGAATTGCTTGGGAGAGAGCGCGAATCGCTTGATCTTGTCCGATCACGCGACGGTGCAATTCATCTTCCATGCGAAGCAGACGCGCAGTCTCTTCCTCGGTCAACTTGAATACTGGGATTCCAGTTGAGTGTGAGAGAACTTCTGCGATTAACTCTTCATCGACTACAGCGACGACATCGAGATCGCCCGCCTTCCAAGTCTTCTCTCGTTCTACCTTCTCGGCGATGAGGGTCTTCTCATGATCGCGGAACGATGCAGCCTTTTCGAAATCCTGGGCATCGATCGACGACTCTTTATCCTTACGAGCGCGCGCGATCTTCTCATCGAATTCACGGAGCTCTGGAGGAGCGGTCATGCGACGGATACGAAGTCTGGAACCGGCTTCATCAATGAGATCAATAGCTTTATCTGGCAGGAAGCGATCTGAAATGTAGCGATCTGCCAAGGTCGCCGCAGCGACAATTGCAGAGTCAGAGATCGAAACCTTGTGATGTGTCTCGTAACGATCGCGCAGACCTTTGAGAATTTCGATGGTGTGAGTCAGTGTTGGCTCAGCAACTTGAATTGGTTGGAAGCGGCGCTCTAGCGCAGCATCCTTCTCGAGATGCTTGCGATACTCATCAAGGGTGGTGGCACCGATGGTCTGGAGTTCGCCGCGAGCGAGCATTGGCTTCAAGATGCTGGCAGCATCGATGGCGCCTTCTGCAGCTCCAGCACCAACCAAGGTGTGAATCTCGTCAATAAATAGCACGATATCTCCGCGGGTGCGGATCTCTTTGAGTACCTTCTTGAGGCGCTCTTCGAAATCTCCACGGTAGCGACTACCGGCAACAAGTGCGCCGAGATCGAGTGAATAGAGTTGCTTATCGCGCAAGGTCTCTGGGATATCTCCCTTAACAATTGCTTGCGCAAGTCCTTCCACGATTGCAGTCTTTCCGACGCCAGGCTCACCGATTAATACTGGGTTGTTCTTGGTGCGACGCGAGAGAACCTGCATCACTCGTTCGATCTCTTTCTCGCGACCAATAACCGGATCTAACTTTCCTTCGCGCGCTGCCTGCGTCAGGTTGCGACCAAATTGATCAAGTACCAACGAAGTGGTTGGCGTGCCTTCAGCTGGACCGCCTTGGGCAACAGCCTCTTTACCTTGGTAACCCGAGAGCAACTGAATGACTTGCTGACGGACGCGATTGAGATCAGCGCCGAGCTTTACAAGAACCTGTGCAGCAACGCCTTCGCCTTCGCGGATTAAACCTAAGAGAATGTGTTCGGTACCAATGTAGTTATGACCGAGTTGTAGCGCTTCGCGCAGTGAAAGTTCGAGAACCTTCTTGGCGCGTGGCGTAAATGGAATATGGCCTGATGGGGCTTGTTGACCCTGGCCGATAATCTCTTCGACTTGCGAGCGCACCGCCTCCAGGGAGATACCGAGGGCTTCGAGACCCTTGGCAGCAACGCCTTCACCCTCGTGGATAAGACCCAAGAGAATGTGCTCGGTGCCGATGTAATTGTGATTGAGCATGCGAGCCTCTTCCTGCGCCAGAACAACAACGCGGCGGGCTCTATCTGTAAAGCGCTCAAACATGGGGGCACCTTCTTTCTACTTACTTAGGATTAGCCTACCTGTAACGCGGATTTGCTGAGATTTATGCCCGCGCAGCTGAATTTTAGAGAATTCGCAGCATTCTGGTATTTCCCAGGGTGTTGGGTTTGACCCGCTCTAGATCCAGGAATTCGGCTATACCTTCATCGTAAGAGCGCAATAACTGCTGATAGACCTCATGGTCTACTGGGGTGCCCTCGATAACCTGGAAGCCATTTCTGCCGAAGAAATCCGTCTCAAATGTCAGACAGAATATCCGTGCCACCCCTAGGACCAGGGCCCGGTCGACGATATTGGAGATGATCGCATTGCCAACCCCTTTGCCGCGCATCTTCTCTAGAACAGCGACGGTACGAACTTCTGCGAGATCCTCCCAGAGGATGTGCAGCGCTCCGCACCCAACTACTTCCCCCTCGAATTCTGCAACGGTGAACTCTTGGACAGTTTCGTACAGCGTGACTGTCTCTTTAGCCAGGAGGCGTCGACCTAGAACATAAGCATCGATGATCGAATGAATAGCCTTAACATCTGAGGTGCGCGCCGGGCGAATGATGAGGGTCACTGTTCCTCCGGCTTAACGAGTGGGAAGAGAATGGTTTCGCGAATTCCCAGGCCCGTCAGCGCCATCAGAAGTCGATCGACTCCCATTCCCATTCCACCCATGGGTGGAATTCCATATTCCATCGCACGCAAGAAGTCTTCATCAAGGTTCATCGCCTCGACATCTCCCTTGGCGCCCAGCGCCGCCTGTTCAATCAGACGATCACGCTGGATAACGGGATCAATTAACTCGGAATAGCCAGTGGCCAACTCGAAACCTTCAATGTAGAGATCCCACTTCTCCACCAAGCCAGGGGTTGTACGGTGCGCGCGGACTAGCGGCGAAGTATCTACGGGATAACCACGGACAAAGATTGGTTCGTTGAGTTTGCCAGCAGATACATGCTCGAAGATCTCTTCGGCTAGTTTCCCTGTAACCCACTTGGGATCAACCTTCATTCCCAATTTCGTGGCAATTTTCTTAAGTTCATCCAGTGAAGCTTGGGGTGTAACAACTTCACCGACACCTTCGGAGATGAGATCGAAGAGATTCGCCTCGCGCCAACTTCCACCGAGATCTAACTCGCGACCGTCAGCGTGAGTAACAACGTGAGAGCCGAATACCGCCATTGCCGACTCTTGTACTAAATTGCGAGTGAGTTCTGCGATCGAATCCCAATCCCCATAGGACTGATAAGCCTCGATCATGACAAACTCGGGAGAATGGCTTGAATCTGCCCCTTCATTTCTAAAATTGCGGTTAATTTCAAAGACCCGCTCTAAGCCGCCAACAACGCAACGCTTGAGGAAGAGTTCAGGGGCGATACGCAAGAAGAGATCCATATCGTAGGCATTGCTACGAGTCTTGAATGGCCGAGCGGTTGCTCCGCCGTGCATCACTTGCAACATTGGAGTTTCAACTTCAATGAAGTCACGGGTTCCAAATGATTCACGTAGAGATTTCATCACCTGGGGGCGCAGACGTGCATTAAAACGCGCTTCCGGGCGGACGATCAGATCGACATAACGCATTCGCACTCTCGTCTCTTCCGAGAGCGGCTTGTGCTCAACGGGAAGCGGACGCAGAGATTTTGCGGCCAGTTGGTATGAGCTAGCAAGGATCGATAACTCACCGCGCTTAGAAGTGATGATCTCTCCGGTGACACTGACAAGGTCGCCGATATCAATATCACTCTTCCATTGATCCAAAACTTCAGCGCCAACTTTGTCGAGCGAGAACATCGCTTGTAATTCGGTGCCATCACCTTCGCGCAGCGTTGCAAAGCAGAGCTTTCCGGTGTCGCGTTTGAAGATAACGCGTCCAGAGAGGCTCTCAACAATTCCTGTCGCTACATCAATCTCCAGACCGGCATGACGCTCCCGAATCTCTTTAAGTGAGGCGGTGCGCGGAACGGCTACTGGGTAGGCCTCCCCACCACGAGCCAAAATCGCAGCGCGCTTCTCGCGCCGAATCCGCAATTGCTCCGGTAGGTCATCTTCAATAATCGGCTCATTCATAATCCGAGGAGTCTACCTTGCTAGTTATTGCCACTTGAATTTCGGTCAAAAACCATGGCCAAGCCCAGCAGAGTCAGATCGGGCTCGTGTGTATCAATAGTCTCGCTGATGCCGAGCACCAATGGAGCCAGCCCGCCAGTCGCGATTACAGTGGTTCGACCCGCCTGCGGATAGAGAATCTCCAGCTCTTCGATAATTCGAGTTACGAGGCCATCAACTTGACCCGCAAAGCCATAAATTGTTCCCGATTGCAGCGCTTCAACGGTGTTCTTACCGATTACGGATTTGGGTTTAATGAGCTCAACTTTACGAAGTTGGGCGGCGCGCGCCGCTAAAGCATCAACCGAGATCTCAATGCCGGGCGCCAAAGCTCCTCCAAGAAATTCGCCCTTGGGAGAGACGACATCGAGATTCGTTGAAGTTCCAAAGTCGACCACAATGCAAGGCCCGGCAGAGCCAAAGAGCGTATGAGCGGCCAGAGTGTTAACGATGCGATCTGCGCCAATCTCTTTGGGATTATCAACGAGCAAAGGAACGCCGGTTTTAATCCCAGGTTCTACAATCGTGACCGGGATCTCGCTGAAGTAGCGTGCAATCATGTTGCGCAGTTCGCGCAGCGTTGCTGGAACCGTGGAGCAGATAGAGAGCCCATCAATATTGATTCCATCGAGAAGGGCGCGATACTGCAGCCATAATTCATCGGCGGTGTCGCGCGGATCGGTCTTCACGCGCCACGAACGAATCAATTTATCGCCATCAAAGGCGCCTAGTACCGTGTTGGTATTTCCTACATCAATCGTGAGGAGCATTTACATTCCCATCCTTAGGTCGAGGCCAATATCCAGCGCCTTAGCCGAGTGGGTCAGCGCACCTACTGCGATGTAATCGACACCGCTCTGCGCATATTTCAGCGCATTGTCCAATGTAATTCCACCAGAAGCTTCTAGTTTCACTTTGCCTGCAACTATGGCTACGGCCTCTCGGCAAAGTTCAGGTGACATATTGTCGAGCAAAATCAGATCTGGATTGCCCTGCAATACTTCATGTAATTGTCGAAAGTCATCTACTTCTACTTCGATCTCTTTATCTGGAAATTTCTGGCGGACGAGTTCAAAAGCAGCCAAGACACCGCCAGCAGCAACAATGTGATTATCTTTTATTAGCGCTGCATCAGAAAGGGAGAGGCGATGGTTAGTACCTCCGCCCGCCTTGACTGCGGCCTTCTCCAACACTCTCCATCCCGGCGTAGTTTTGCGAGTATCTCGAATCTGGCAATTAGTTCCGGAGATGGCCTCAACCCAGCTCCGAGTTAGAGTCGCGATTCCGCTTAGGTGTGTTAAAAAATTGAGCGCTGTGCGCTCGGCCAATAAGAGTCCTCGGGTATTTCCCCGCGCTTCTAGGATGACAGTTCCCGTCGGAACAAACTGAGCATCTGTAACTTTGAGTGAGACATTTGATATACCTACATAGTTAAGGACTGCAATCGCAACAGAGGTTCCCGCGACAACTCCCGGTTGTCGGTTGACGAATTCTGCCACGCTCTCTTGATCCGCGGGGATAGTTGCATGGGAAGTTATATCAACTCCGCCATCCAAATCTTCGGCAATCGCTAGTTCAATAAGTTTCAGTAGAGAGTCGCTCATGGTTTCACCACCTCAAAAGTTGAACTCCAAGTTCCATCTTTATCCAACCGTTGAATAATTCTCTTCTGCCATTCTTTGTGGGTCTCTAAGAAATCACTGCGCCAATGCGAGCCTCGCGATTCTTTGCGCTCCAAAGCAGAACGGACGATGGCAGTCGCTAGGAAGTAAAGGTTTGATACCTCCCACGCATCTACCCCAGGTTTATCTATCCGCCGCTTGCCGAGTTGCTCCAGTGTGGTGAGAGTCGCTTGGAGACTTTTCGTAGAGCGCATAACACCAGCGCCTTCACTCATTGCAAGTTGTAATGGAATGCGAATACTCGGGTCAATTAAGACGCGTTCTTCTTCAGAATCTTCAACTGGTTCGGTCTGCGCTGCTAAGTGGGCAGCGATATGTTCGGAGATACGAGCACCGAATACCAACCCTTCTAGAAGTGAATTGGATGCAAGCCGGTTAGCTCCGTGCGCGCCTGTGCATGCGCTCTCGCCGCAGACATAGAGACCGGGAACTGTGCTCTCTCCATTGAGATCGACGAGAACCCCCCCTGATGCGTAATGTGATGCAGGGGCAACGGGAATCAACTGCTTTTCGGGATCAATACCGTTAGCCATACATGAGGCATAGATCGTCGGGAATCGACCCGCAAAATCTTTAACGGAGGTCGCATCCAGCCACATATGGGGGACATGCGCCTCACGCATCTGGTTGAAGATCTCTTTTGCGACGATATCCCGCGGTGCCAGATCCGCCTGCGGATGAACCGCCGCCATAAATTTTTCACCTCTGTGGTTGAGCAGGATCGCTCCTTCGCCGCGAACCGCCTCACTAATCAGCGGTTGTTGCCCCGCCTGTGAGGTGTCGCGCCATAAAACGGTGGGATGGAATTGAATAAATTCCACATCTGCAACTGCCGCGCCGGCGCGTAAAGCGAGGGCCACACCATCACCCGTTGAGACTGAGGGATTTGTTGTTTGTGAATACACCTGTCCTAGCCCACCAGTGGCGATTACTACCGCACGAGCTAATGCGCGTCCAACTCCTGTACTTGAACCGGCTCCGATGACATGGAGAGTTACTCCGCAGACCTGTCCTACAGCCGACTTTAAGGCGTCGATCACCAGAGCATGTTCGATAACTTCAATTCCAGAATCATTGTGGACCGCAGCTAATAATGCGCGTGAAACTTCCGCTCCAGTTGCATCTCCACCAGCATGCAATATGCGATTGCGATGATGCCCGCCTTCGCGAGTCAAAGCAATCTCACCACTCTCGGCCTTGTCGAAGACCGCGCCGCGCGCAATCAATTTCCGAACGGCTTCGGGGCCTTCGGTAACTAAAACGTTGACCGCATCAATATCGCAGAGACCAGCACCAGCAATCAAAGTGTCTTCTCGATGCTCCTCTGGCGTATCTCCTGGTCCGAGCGCCGCAGCAATTCCGCCCTGTGCCCATTTAGTAGAACCTTCATCGATCAGCGCTTTTGTTACCAACAAGACGGAGAGATTGGCGGCACGGGCATTAAGAGCAGTAGTTAATCCAGCGACCCCGGATCCGATCACGATTACGTCGGCGCGGGTCGTCCATCCTGGAGCCCCCGCGAACAACTTCATCGACCACTTCCCATACGCATATTGTCGATCAATCGGACCCCATTTACCCAACCAGCGATAATTCCACGCGGGAATTGGGTCTCCGGAAGTGCTAATTCGAAGGTCACTTCATCAATTACCTCGGCGTAATCGACCTCAAAATTCGGTTCAGTAGCCAATATTCGAAGCATCGACTCTCTATCGCCAGAGCGCAGAGCCCGACTAATAACCAATGCAGTTCGTCGACCCTCAGGCGTGAGTTGAATATTTCGCGAAGAGAGAGCAAGTCCATCGTTATCACGGACCGTTGGAACTGCAACGATTTCTATCGGAAGATTGTTCTCTTTGACCCATCTCTTGATAATAAATAACTGCTGGAAATCTTTTTCTCCGAAGATCGCGTAGTTGGGTTTCACATAATTAAAGAGTCTGTTTACGACAGTCAGTACCCCATCAAAATGTCCAACGCGGTAGCGACCCTCAAATACTTCTCCCAAAGTACCGGCAGAAATCTTGGCAATCTCTCCCGGGTAAATATCATCGTAAGTCGGAGCCCAAACCCGTGTGGCTCCCGCGGCTAGCGCTTTCTCTGTATCGCCAGCGAGATCGCGCGGATAATTAGAAAGATCTGTGGCGTTCTCAAATTGCAGTGGGTTTACAAATACCGAAACAATTACTGACTCACTTAATTCAAGACCGCGTTTAATCAACTCTAAGTGGCCAGCGTGAAGCGCACCCATAGTGGGTACAAGCGCGATGGAATCTTGCATGGTGCTCCAGTCCTTTCGGGGTACCGGGCTAATGGGAAAAGTTTACTCCTTCAGCGCAGCGATGAGATCTCGAATAGATCCATGGCCGGCCAAGGTGGCACCTGGATCAATCTCAAACCATGGTTCTAGGACAAAGGAGCGCTCATGTGCCCGCGGATGTGGAAGCTCTAAATGTGGCTCTTGAATCACGAGATCTCCACAGGCGATCAGGTCAAGGTCGAGAGTACGCGGCCCCCAGTGGACCTCTCGAGTGCGGCCAGCGAGGACTTCAATTTCTTGCATTGCGACCAGGAGATCAAGCGGATCCATCTCGCTCTCCCCCACGATAACTGCATTCAAGAAGTCATCTTGCTTAGGTCCACCCACCGCGGCGGTCTTATAAAAACTAGAGACCGCTCTGATCTCAATGCTCTTGCCCAGTTCATCGATCGCATGGTGCAGATGTGAGTTGGTGTCACCCATATTAGATCCGAGCGCGATTACAACTTTCATACAGATCGCTTAATACGTACCGCGATATCGGTGACCTGAACACCTACAGATGCATATGGCTTGTGGACCACTACTTCCACGGCCTTGAGTGGATAGGTGCGCAAGAGTTCGGATGCGATGATGTGGGCCAGGTGCTCAATCAAATTAACTGGCTCCCCAACAATAAACTCATGTACGAGCTTCGCCACCTTGGAATAATCGACGGCATCGGTTATCGCATCGGATCTTGAAGCGGTCTTATTCTCTAATTCGAGCCTTACATCCACCGAAAAATTCTGACCGTTTTCCCGCTCGAAATCGAAGAGGCCGTGATAACCAAAACCAGAGATTCCTTTAATCTCGATATAGTCGCTCATCCCCACAACTCCTTCACTACCTTGATGGCATCGACGTGAGGTTTCACGCTATGTGTTCGTACCGCCCATACTCCCTTGCGCGCCATCTCCGTTGTAAGGGCGATGGTGGCAAAATCACGATCATCTGGATTCTCTGCGCTAACTAAATCACCTAAGAAGCGTTTGCGCGAGACCCCTAGCAAAAGTGGGTAGCCCAATAATTGCAGGCGATCGATATTCCGCAACAACTCCCAGTTCTGTTCTCCGTTCTTGGCGAAGCCAATTCCTGGATCAAGGATAATCTGTTCTGGTTTGACCCCTTGTGCGATAAGGGCGCTCACGCGTTCTTCTAGTTCCTGCATAACCTCTTGCACCACATCCTTATAAATAGCTCGCGTTTGCATATCTCGAGATTCCCCACGCGAATGCATTGCTATGTACTGAATTGTGGGGTTAGCGGCGATCAGCGGAGCCATCTGCGGGTCGGAGGCTCCGGCGCTAATATCGTTGACGATAGTTGCACCTGCTCCTATCGCCAATTTGGCAATCTCTGCTCTGGTGGTGTCGATGCTGATTGTGGCACCGAGTTCTTTAAGGGCAACGATCACCGGGATAGTGCGATCGCGCTCTTCTTCAAAGGAGATACGTTCTGATCCCGGACGAGTCGATTCCCCGCCCACATCAATAATGTCGACCCCTTGCGCGATCATCTCTTTGCAGTGCGCAATAGCCGCCTCAAAATCAAAATGTCTTCCGCCATCAGCAAATGAATCTGGAGTCACGTTGAGTACACCCATAACGAGCGTGCTCTCTTTTGGCGACATTAGCGATCAGATGCTGTAATCAGCGCCATTGCCTCGGCTCTGGTGGCGGCATTACGCAACTGGCCGCGTACTGCAGATGTTGTAGTTCGCGCTTGAGATTTCTTCACTCCGCGCATCGACATACATAAGTGTTCACAATCAATAATGACGATGACTCCTGCGGGCTTCAAAATTTCTACCATGGCATCGGCGATCTGAGTTGTAAGGCGTTCCTGCACTTGTGGACGGCGCGAATACAGATCAACGAGGCGAGCTAACTTAGAGATGCCAGTAATGCGACCAGATTCGCCAGGGATGTAACCGATATGCGCTACTCCATGAAACGGGGTTAGGTGATGCTCGCAGTGCGAGAAGACTTCTATATCTCGAACTATCACTAACTCTTTGTGGCCAATATCAAAGGTGGTCGTAAGAACGTCTTCGGGGCTCTGCCACAATCCTTCAAAGTTCTCGCGATATGCCCGTGCCACTCGTGCCGGAGTATCACGCAATCCATCACGAGAGGGATCCTCGCCGATGGCTAATAAGAGTTCGGTGACTGCTCGCTCCGCCCGCGCCTGATCGAATTCTGCGCGTGCCTGTCCGTCATGCGGACCCATAGATACCGGAGTGATCTCGTTCTCCACGGTTAGGCCTCTTCTACCTTGGCAGGTACCGCTTTTTTCCGCGGTTTGCGCACAGGTTTTGCGACGATTGCCTCAGGATCTACCTGCGGCTTGGCAGCGACAAGTCCTACCGGTGGAAGAGTAGAAGGTGAACGATTTGGAGAGCCAGTCCAAGCGGGACGAGATGAAACCATTCGCACCTTGGTAAAGATGCGCTCAATGTCATCTTTGAGGAGGGTCTCGCGCTCCAGCAACTCGACAACTAACTCATCCAAGATATCGCGATTGGCGACGAGAATATTGAAGGCCTCTTGGTGGGCATTCTCAATGAGGTTATGGATCTCTTCATCAATAATTCCGGCGATCTCCTCAGAATAATCGCGTTGGTGACCGTAATCGCGACCAAGGAATGGATCGGCATCTCCGCTGCCAAGTTTGATCGCACCGATGCGTTCGGTCATTCCATATTGAGTGACCATCGCGCGCGCCAGGTTGGTTGCCTTCTCGATATCGTTTGATGCACCCGTCGTTGGATCGTGAAAAATTAACTCTTCAGCAGCGCGACCGCCGAGAGAGTACGAAAGTTGATCGAGCATCTGATTGCGCGTAGTTGCGTAGCGATCCTCATCGGGAAGAACCATGGTGTAACCAAGGGCGCGACCGCGTGGCATGATCGTAATCTTATGGACAGGATCGGTATTAGGTAGAGCATGGGCTACCAGCGCATGGCCACCCTCGTGATACGCCGTGATGCGACGCTCTTCTTCTGTCATTAAACGACTAGTGCGCTGTGGGCCAGCCATCACGCGGTCGATTGACTCATCGAGTGCCATCGTTGTAATAACTTTTGCATTTTCGCGCGCGGTGAGTAGCGCCGCTTCATTCAATACATTGGCTAGATCTGCACCGGTAAAGCCTGGGGTACGTTTTGCAATCTCGCCCAGGTCCACACTCTTTGCGATGGGCTTTCCTTTAGCGTGAACTTCTAGGATTGCTTTACGTCCCAGAAGGTCTGGGCGATCAACGGGAATCTGGCGATCAAAGCGACCAGGACGCAAAATTGCGGGATCGAGTACATCTGGTCGGTTCGTTGCAGCTATCAAAATGACTTGGGTATTTGCTTCGAATCCATCCATCTCCACCAAGAGTTGGTTAAGGGTCTGCTCGCGTTCATCATTACCGCCACCCATGCCCGCGCCTCGTTGACGACCGACTGCGTCGATCTCATCGACGAAGATGATTGCGGGTGCGGCCTCTTTCGCCTTATTAAAGAGATCGCGAACTCGGGAGGCACCGACTCCAACAAACATCTCCACAAATTCTGAGCCCGAAATGGAGAAGAAGGGAACGTTAGCCTCACCTGCAACAGCGCGAGCCAGCAGGGTTTTACCGGTTCCTGGAGGTCCGTAGAGAAGCACTCCCTTGGGAATCTTGGCGCCAATATCTTGGTATTTCTTGGGATCGGAGAGGAAATCCTTGATTTCACGGAGCTCCGCGACCGCTTCATCGGCACCAGCAACATCTGCAAAGGTGTTCTTTGGCGTGTCATTTGTTTGTAGCTTCGCTTTGGAGCGGCCAAAGGAAAAAATGCGATTTCCGCCCTGCGAATTAGACATGAAGAGAAGGAGGATAAATCCAATAATCAGGAAGGGGGCGAAACTAAAAAATAGCGTCGCAATAAATGAGGTCGTAGGAACCTTTACATTCCAAGCCTTTGTTGGTGGATTGCTGGTTAATAGTTCGGTGATTTGCTGCTCTTGATTGGCAACATAAGAAGCCACCAGATGGGTAGCCCCATTAACCGATTCACCACTCTTAAGAATTATTTGGATCTTCTGATCTTTATCCACGATCAAGGCAGATTCGACTTTATTTTGTGAAATTTCTGCGAGAACAGTTGAAGTATCAACGGTGGTGTAAGCGGCGCCGCTTCCAGAGATTCTCCCCAAGGCAACGACTAGTACCAGGGCCAGCACGATCCAAAAGAGCGGACCGCGCATCAATTTGCGAAGTCGCTTACGTGGAAGTTTTATCTTTTTATCTACCATTGCTCTTCTCTATTATCTTCTCTCGGGTAACGGAATTCGGATGGAATTTATTTCCGGTAAATCAGGAGTAAACGCCCTTTGCCAAGATTCCAATAAAATCAAGGTTTCGGTATTTTTCGCCATAATCCAAGCCATACCCGACGACAAACTCATTGGGAATATCAAATCCAACATATTTGACATCAACAGTTACCTTTGCGGCATCCGGCTTGCGCAACATGGTAAAGATTTCGACGGTCGCAGCTCCGCGCGATTGTAAATTCGATTTAAGCCAAGCCAGGGTCAATCCAGTATCGAGAATATCTTCCACAATTAAGACATGGCGTCCTGTGATATCGCGATCGAGATCTTTAAGAATTCGAACTACACCGCTGGATTTGGTTCCGGAGCCATATGAGGAGACCGCCATCCAATCCATTTCAACATGTCGATTAAGCGAGCGCACTAAATCTGCCATGGTCATCACAGCGCCTTTAAGAATTCCAATGACTAGGAGATCGCGATCGACGTAATCACTCTCGATCTGCAGCGCGAGCTCTTTTAAGCGGGTTTGGATTTCTGGGGCCGTAACTATGACGCGATCGATATCTGCGCCTGCGGTGCTTAAATCCACGATGCTCCTTTTTTAGATCTGCTGTAAGAGCGAAAGTCTGCCCGAAATTCGAGCCACCTTCACACCACCGGGGAGGGAAATCTCCCCCTGGCCGTGCCAATCGGTGATAAACGCCTCAACTGGAGCCAGGTGCTCCGCGTTCAGGGAGCCCTCGGGAGCCCCGGCAGCGTAAATTGCCAGTCGAAGGACGCGAATTCGGATCGCCTTGGGTAGTTGGGCCAACTTTTCCACCGCGAAGGGATCGCCCACTGTGAGGAATTCGGTGGCTAGCAGATCTAGAGCGTCGGCATCCTCCCGCAGGATCCTGGCGCTACGCGCCAAAGCATCGCTGATCCTGGGGCCGAGGTTTCTCTCTAAAACCGGTAAC
>Ga0194037_1001105_pt1 | contig 20055 bp, 18 predicted proteins | sample JunL306m_MetaG_FD_148653 | JGI IMG/M metagenome (GOLD analysis project Ga0194037, IMG submission 148653) | Anoxic zone freshwater microbial communities from boreal shield lake in IISD Experimental Lakes Area, Ontario, Canada - Jun2016-L304-6m | ecosystem: Environmental > Aquatic > Freshwater >...
GAGGTTTCAATATTGATCCTAGCGGACAATTTTTAGTTGCTTCTGGTCAAAAGTCAGATAAGGTTTCGCTTTACTCAATCAATCAATCCACGGGCGAACTAAATCTGATTGAGAGGGTCAAGGGTGGCAATGGCGCCAACTGGGTAACTTTTGTAAAAACGAAGTGAAAATCTCATTCTCAAGATTAAAGCCACCTTCGGGCGGCTGTTTTGCGGAGACTTCTTAAAGCAACGCTTACCAAAGTACTCCAATTTTTTAAATTGCACTTTCATGCTGCAGTTATGCGAGATGAGCTTATGGTACTTAATACACCGTTACCTTAAGTACGCGCGACAAAAGAACTGGCTCAGTCTTATGCCTTTTCAGGGATATTGGCTTTATCGGGCTATTTTTGGAAATTTTATAGTGCCGAATTAATTTTAGATACCGGAATCATTCCCAGATATTGGATGCGCCATAAAATGCATGGAGCTTGAAAGCTATGGCCTATAAATTTTATATTTATTGCGCCACTTATTTAAAACTAAGTCTGAATAAGTAGATTCCCCTAGGCTGCCGTTATACCGAGCAAGTCCACGCTCTAAATCTCCCCTCTCTATATCCAAATAGTACTTTAAGATAATGCATCCATATCGTAAATTGGTATGCACATCAAAAAGTGAATCTCGACCATCTCCAATCAGCTCACGCCAAAAAGGCATCACTTGCATTAGCCCACTTGCGCCAACATTAGATACAGCAAAGCGATTGAAGTTGCTTTCAACTTCGATCAATGCTAATACCAAATCAGGGTCAAGGCCAAATCTTATGGACTCATAATGAACCAATCTGAGCCATGAAAGTCTCATGTGTTCATTTGGAATTTTAGCTTGTAAATTTTGAGATTGAAAACTTAACCACGCTATTGCAATAGATGATGATTGAAAAGAACTAATGCCCGAAGTAGTTAAGGCCAGACTTTGTCTTAACTGCTGCCTATTTGATAAAGAAATATCTTCGTATTTTGGTCTTGCGGCAATAGCAAGTTCTGAAAATATATAAAGGATTAAAAAAAGGGATTTGGACTTCATGCTGAGTCATTAAACAGTAAAGGTTAATGAAGATTACCCCGTAACAACCTGCCCCATTTTGAACATAGGAAGATACATTGCCACTAAAATAAATCCTATGATGCTGCCTAAAACACAAATCATAATAGGCTCCATCATTTGCGACATCTTATCAACCGCCGAATCAAACTCTTCTTCGTAGTATTCGCTTACTGTGTGAAGCATCTCACCCATATTGCCAGTTTGTTCGCCTACAGAGATTAACTGATAGAAGGTGTTTGGGAAAATTGGGATATCAGCAAGCAACTCTGATAGCGGTCTACCAGAAAATACGCCTCGCTTTGCCTCCTGAATACCCTCGCGGATGATTTCATTTTTACTTGACTCAGCGGTGATGTTGAGTGCCTCGATCACAGGAACTCCAGCATTGCTAAGATTGCCATAAACCATTGAAATTTGAGCAAGATTAGAATTTAGGACCATTCCACCGACTAAAGGCATACGCAGAACCATCTGATGCCAAAATACCCTTACGCTCAAATTCCTTCTAGTAACCGCTCTAAATCCAAAAAAAGATACTGTCAATATTGCGATCAACAGCCCGCCACCAAATGGGTCGCGTAAAAAGTCACTCAAACTGACAATCATCATTGTTGGTGCGGGTAACTGGGAGCCTATATTAGCAAACATCTTTGTAAATACCGGAACAACGAAAATCATCATTATCCCCACAACAATAGCAGCAACAACTAACAAAATTGTGGGATATAGCAAAGCCGATTTAATGCTCTTACGAATTTTGATGCTCTTACGAATAAGTAGCACCAACTTATCCAGAAAGATATCAAGCCTACCGCTTGTCTCTCCCGCTCTAACCAAATTAACATAAATCGCATCAAAAACATCTGGGTGAGATGCGAATGCACTAGAGAGGCTGGAGCCAGACTCTACTTCCAGATAAACCGACTCCATGGTTTTTTTAAACAGCTTATCGTCAACCTGGTCTCGAACCATCTCTAAAGAGGGCAAAATAGCCAAGCCCGAACGAAGCATCGTGGCCAACTTTTTAGTAGCAATCATGAGTTTGATTGGCTTGACACGTTTAGTCCAGGAAAATTTTAGATTTACGCTAAGGAGCGCCGCCAGTAAATCGTGCGACCGGCTTTCTTCAACAACTTTAATCAGTTGGGTAATAATTACCCCGTCTTGTTTTAACTTGTAAGCTGCTTCATCTCGCGTTAAAGCTGAGATAGTGCCCTTGAGATACTGGGTATCTTTAATACCCTTCCAATCGAAATTAGGCATTTACTAATTGAAAATGAGATTGCGTTGATATTCGTCGATTGTGAGTCGACCATCTAAAACCATCTGCCTGCCAATCTCTTGGATTGTTCTAAACCCACCAAGCAACGCAATCTCACGCAAGGTTGTAGCAGGCTCATTGGCAATAATGGCGGCACGTAATTGATCATCTATTTTTAGTACCTCATAGATACCCTGCCTGCCTTTGTAACCTGCCCCATTGCAGTTAACACACCCCACGCCAATTGAGGGTCTTGCTCGGCGCGCCTCATCTTCACTAAAACCCAAGTCCAAAAGAAGGGCTTCATGATTGCCTTCATGTTCTTGTTTACAGTGAGGGCATATCTTACGACCTAAACGCTGAGCAACCACCAAAGTTAATGCTGCACCGATCAAGTATCCAGGGATTCCCATATTTAGCAAACGCACTATAGTACTTATCGCGTCGTTCGCATGCAAAGTAGACAAGACCAAATGTCCTGTTAGTGATGCCTTAATGGAAATATCAGCCGTATCCTTATCTCGAATCTCGCCCACCAATATGACTTCTGGATCTTGCCTCAAAAAAGATCGCAATGCTTGCGCAAAAGAAAGTCCAATATCTTCCCGAATCTGAACCTGTCCAATACCCTCGATCGTGAACTCAACCGGATCTTCGGCCGTCAAAATATTGACGCCAGGCATATTCAATCGACGCAAAACGCCATATAAAGTAGTTGATTTACCTGATCCAGTAGGGCCCGTAACCAACACCATGCCTTGTGAGGCGTCAACGGCATAAATCAGATCCTTAAATTCCTTATCAGGGAATCCTAATTTCTCCAAATCAAAGGATGTCCCTTCACGATCCAATATCCGCATCACTACCCGCTCACCAAAAATAGTGGGCAATATTGAAACGCGCAGATCAATCTCTCGATTACTTGCCAACGTAGCCACAATAGATCCATCCTGTGGCAGGCGTCGCTCTGATATATCGAGTTGAGCCATAATCTTAATACGGGTTGTAACGGCAGAATAGTGGCCAAATACAAAATCTTTGAGCTCATGAACTTCGTCTAATACACCATCAACTCGATATCGCACTGAGGCTGCATCTTTGTAGGCTTCAATGTGAATATCACTTGCGCCTTTAGTTACCGCATCAAATATCAGGGCATTGACAAATTGTATGATTTGATTGCCCTTATGATCATCGCTTGCAACAACCGATGCTAGCTGAGCACTAGCATCATTTTTTAGTATCTTAGAAGACTTCTCTTCTTGAGGTTTATCGCGTTTTTTGCGCGCCTTTAAGCCGCCAACATCAGGCGCACTCATGAGAAATGCCCCATCAGAAACAGGCAGACTTAATTGAGTATTTTTAACGAAATCTGAAGTATTCGAAGAAAAACTAGATTGAATAAGCTCAAGCATTTTTTGCATTTCATGCGGAGATACGATGCTTGCAGATACCTTTTTTCCAGTAATCAATTTAATACTACCAATACCTCTTAAGGCGCTCGGTTCAGACACCGCAACACCAATCGCCGAGCCTCTATCATTAAAGGGAATAATTCGATTTTCAACAACATAATTTCGGGGTATAACGTCAGCAAAAAACTGAAATGGGTCATTAATAAACTCTTGTGGCGCTAACGGGAGATCTAAGTACGCCGAAAGACTTTCTTTCACCACGGTATCGTTAATAAAATTTTCATTAACTAAAGAATCGTATAAATTTATTCCACTTTCGCGACTGCTTGATTCAGCCAGCTTGTAATTAATAGGGTCAATAAGACCGCGATCCAGAGCAAAGCGTCCTATTTCCTCGGCGGCATCCACCAAAGAGACCATTTTTAATTGAGCACCTTAGGTGCAATAAATACGAGTAATTGTGTTTTATTATTCACTTTTTTATTGTATCTAAACAACTGTCCAATCAAAGGGATGTCCCCCAATAAAGGAACCTTTGCAGTTTGATTTTCGAGTGTTTGATCATAGATACCGCCAATCACTGCAATTGATCCATCCTTCAGTAGCAACTTACTGCGCACTTCCCTCTTGTTAATCGATGGAGGATTGGTCGTGTAATTGGGTGAATCTTTATTGACAACCATATTAAGGAATATATTTCCATCTCCGACGACGCTCGGCGTAACGGTTAATTTTAAAGCGGCATCTTTAAATTCATAGGTGATTTGATTTGTACCAACTCCGGGCACTGGATAGGGTATCTGCACCCCATCGATCACGATCGCCTCTTCATTATCCATTGTAAATACATGGGGATTTGAGACGATTTTCATTACATCTAAAGTCTCAAGTGCGGTTAACTCAATCTTTAGAGCTTCAGAGGTTGTTTGATACATGTAGCCAAGACCAAAAGGTGCCCCAGCAACAACTTGGTTAAAGATGGATCCGCTAGCCGTACCGAGCGCCATATTACTTGCAGCGCTTGGGTTGGAAGTGCTATTTGCGCCAGTTCCTGGCGCAGTGCCACCTGTATTATTCGCACCATTTTGGACATATGCGCCCAAGCGGACACCAAGTTCTTGCTGCCAATTATCGCTAGCCTCCACAACAAAAGCTTCAATCAGAACCTCTTGTGTACGCACGTCCAGCCTGGAAATTAACTTAGCAGCTAATTCCATTTCACTCTGAGTCCCCTTCACGATGATCGAGTTCAATCGATCATCGGTTGTTACCTCTATGATTCCACCAGGAGGCCGTGTCGCAGCAACTCCGGCAACAGTAGCGCCGCCAAAAATTGCTTCTAGCTGGGATTTAACTTTTGCTGGCTTTGTATAGTAAAGACGAAATATTTCCGTAAATTGTGTGCTAACGATTCTTTTTGCAGCCAACTGCTTACTAACCTCTTCCAATCGCTTCCGCTCGAACTCATCTCGCGCCAAAAGCGTTTCGGGTCTTTGAATACGAATGATCCCCGCCTCAGCATCCACGCTCTTTGACAAGCCTTTGATACGTAAAATATTGTCGAGTGCTTTGTCCCATGGGACATTGGAGATTTTAATGGTAACCGTTCCCTCAACCTCATCGCCAACCAAGATATTTACCCCAGAAATTTGCGTCATTGCCTGAGCAAGTTCACGAATATCCACATCTACAAAATTTAAGTTAACCTTGAAGGACTTCCATCGGCCATCTTCTGAGCGCTGAGATTCATTAATAAAATTACGTCTTTGCCGGTCAAGCTGCTCGTTTGGCTTGCGATCAATTTTCGGACCAATATCTAATGTCTGCTGAGTTTTTGGCGCCAGATCAGCCATAATCTTATCTGGATCCAGTACCATGCTCTCGCGAATCTGAGCATTCGATTTAGGCGGTAAACTGCTATTTTGACAGGCCGTTAAGCCTACCGCAAGGCCAATTACCAATAAGACATTCCGTGCTGGAACAAGCCTCAACGCGCACCTCCATTAACGCCCTTGGATGAGTCTGTCAATGGATATTGGCCTGATTGAGACTGAATGTAAAGGCGCAATCTTCCTCCACCAGGTTGACGCAAAATCACCCCCTCCAGATCAATGTCAACTATTGTTGCCCCTTGGTTGCCAAGACGATCACCGATTTTCACTACAAAACTTTCTCTAAAATCCGTCTTGATCATAGCGGCTTTGGCATTGCTAGACACCATAACACCAGTAATCACATAAGTTTGTGGATCAGCCATAGTTAACGGCGAATACCTAGGATCACGCCCACCCTCAATCATGCCACTTGAAGATCTTGAGAATGGATCCCGCTCATTTGAAGGTGACCCGGTAGCAGATGAACTAGTGACTTGAGCGGCATTACCAATTTTTATAACCCCAGTGCCAGTCTCAGCTGCATTCGCCGAAGAAATAAATGACCAAGTAAATTTGGAGCTCTTCGTGAGCCAATTTAACAAGGATGCATCAAATACTCGTAAACCATCGCCAACCTGAATACCCTGCAAAGTTATCGTACTTGATACAGTCTTTTTGATTTGGAGCTTTTCAGGGAGCTTATAAACCGATAATTGCGTTTTCACGCTAACCATGCCATGAACATCGCCCTTAACCAGGCTAATTTGCTCCTTATCAATATTTACCACTTTCCCAAACTCAGATAATAGCTTGCGATAGCGCATATATCGGTTATATCCACCAGACATCTCCAGCTTGATTCTCACTCTATAAAAAAGCGGTGCCAGAGGTGCTGGTGTGGGGGGCGCTAGATTGGTGGCGAGATCAATTGCTGGGACTGGTTGAGTCTGATTTGAGGCCAGCGCTTTGCCTCCTGTAAATATTGCGTCCTCTCCATCAGCAGACAGCAAACTAATCACCAAACCCTGGGATGCTGCCATCTGACTCAACTTTTGATACAAATCCTCCAACTGAGGTTCGGTGCTAAAACGACGATTCAAATCTAGATAGCTAATTTCTGTTTGCACTAGGTCATCATGTGCATTTTTATTAGCAACCTCTAAATACTTAATATTGGCTTCCATCTCGGGTATGGCAGAAACCATCTTTTGAATTTGAGACCGTTCATCAAGATAGGGCAAGAAAATAAAATAGATGTACATCAATAAAATCGATACACCCAAAAGTGACCAAAGCAAAATTTTGGATGACGCTTTTTTAGAGCCGCCTGGAGCTCCCAGAAGACCTTTTATGTAGGCGGCAATATCAAAGCTCCTTAAATCCATTAGATTCATGATGGCTTCTTTTGCTCTGACTTTATTGTGCACTTAATCTCAAAAAACTTTGACTCACCTGCATTTCTAGATTGAACAGTTCTTGGAATACTAGTCATTGTAGCTAAAGAAGCTCGCTCTATTAAGGGGTTAGCCTGCAGACGCTCTATGAGGCCAGAAATGGCTTGGTCATTAGCGGCCTCACCTTTGAGCGTCAAAGAAACTGGGGTGTCAAAGATCATTTCTGTTAACCAAACACCACCCGGCACAGCGCTATTAACTGCGCTTAATAAACGGTAGCTACTGAGCTGATTTGAATTAAACATCTCTGCGGTCTGTAGCATCTGGCTATAACTAGATTTTTCGCCATTTAATTTCGCCAGGATAGCCTCTTTTATTCTCACATCCTGTTCAAGTAAGAGCGCCTTTTGATATTGAGGATCGGCTGTGCCACTTGAAAAAAGTTGATTCACCATTGTTAAGATGATGAAAAGAGTAAAAATTACCCCAACTCCGGCAAGAGCCAATTTGGATAGTAACTTCTTTTTTTCTGAGCTTTTAACAGCATCCCTATTGGGCAATAAGTTAACATTATTAACGCCAGTTACATACTTGTAGTAGCCGAAAATGTCGATTTTTCGCATAGCCAAACCAATCGCAGAGCTAAACACCGACGCATTTCTTTGGGACTCAATTTGCTCCTGTAGATTGGCCGGCACAACTAAATCGGTAACTGGATTAAATAACTCAATTTGATACTCCCCAAGACTTGTCTTTAGTTGCGCAAGCAGACTGAATACATCGGGAACTGGGGACACTAACAGAACCTTGTCGATAATATGAGCGCCGACCTTTGCCTCGTAAACCCTAAACGCCTGTCGAATTTGACTGGCTAACCGATCATAAAAGCGCTGACCCAACTCCCCCTTTGGAATGCCCTTTTCAATTAAAATTCGATCTGTATCGGATAGATAAAGATCGTAAATAAATGGCGCATCATCGGTCACTATTAATACGTAGTTTTCATTGGGCCCAAGCTCTACCATCGCAGATAAAATGGGGGCTTGCCTTTTCTTGGCCTTAAGAGCATTGCGTATTGCAAAGCAGCGTACGTCAACAACAATCGGATTTAAGCCAGCTTTTGTGACAATCTGAACATACTTGCTAATTTCAGACAGTTTAGAAGCAACAAAGAGCAACTCCATTGTGCTGTCAGCATCATTTCTGCGTATTACCTGCCAAAATATAGAATACTCCTCTAACTTTTCCTCCAGCTGAATGATGTTGCTCCAGAGGCTATCGTATTCAATAGCATTATGGATCTCAATATCACTCATTAATGGCAGTGTCACTGTGCGCACAATCGCACTTGTGATTGGCAACGATATTGCTACGTTAGTAGTTTCTAGTCTTGTGGCCTCTATCAACTCTCGCAATGCACTGATATAAGGCTCATGATTGGGGGGAATTTCCGTTAGACTAGGCTCATTGACTAAATGCCTAGATCCAACTTTTTCTAGCATCCAACCATTTTTGGTCTCAGATAGTTGGATTAGCCTAATAAAGTTGGGAGTGATATCAACGCCGACGACATCCTCTCGCTTTACGGAATAGCGACTTATTAAGTCTATAAAAACACGGTTCAGTGACTGAATAAATTTAAGCATCGTATCTTTAAATTGTAATTCGAAAATAATACACTCAATTTATTGATTAATATACCTTTTTTTCCCTCCAGGAATTGTATTTGATCTTACCACTTGGAGTCTGACTGCTTGAGACTAGCTTAGCAAGATTGTCCCTGCCGTTGGCTAAAACAGTGCCAGGCGCAATATTGCTCATCCCGATATAAATATTGCCCTGAGAGTCGACCGCTGGGCTGGTCGCCAAGCCATTCCCTAGAATCGCCCCTCCACTGCCAGTAGCACAAGAGTCAGTAATCTCAATTAATCGACTTGTGCCATAAAGGGGGCAAGATTTTGCTTCGGGCTGATATGCAGAAAAATAAACATACTTATTGTAAATGCCCGCCCTACCAATAATTTTTTGGTGATCCGCTGCAGAACTGACCCCCGTTTTTGCATATACGTCTGCATACCAAGAGCTATTGACGCTGCATTGCTGAGAGTTCACATTAGTAAAGCTACTGACAGTTTGGTTTGTCTTGGCTAAAGTTGCCAAAGGAAAGTCGGGGTCCATGACGCCATAGATACGATTATTAATAGTTGAAACCCTTCTTTGAAGTCGAGTTAAATCGCCAGTTCCAAAATAATTAAATAATCTATTGACGGAACCACCGGTTGAAGCAGTGCCAGCAACAATTGTTGAGCCTAACTGGTTATAGGCCATCCTGTCATTGGCTAGGCTGGCCTGATCCAAGAATGCCTCGCTTAAGCTAAATATATTGGTATTGCTATCGCTTAAACTTTTCTTGGATAGGTCCATCTTCCATAACTTGCCCTGCAAATCGGTAAAGTAAGCAATCCCGCCGTAGCTATTAAGTAAAGAGCTACCATCCCCCGTAATCACGGTAAGGTCAGCGGTTACCCCATTGGGGATATCAGAACTAATGTCACTTAAAATAGGTTGTACCGCTAAAACATGCCCCCCGGTTGAGCCCACCACGGAAGACCCAGTTGCGCCACATGCAGAAGTTGATTTACTGCCATCTGGCTCAAACTCCAAAGCATAGACATAGGACCCATAAGAACTAGTGGGTGCAGACCCCGTTGATGATGCGCCACCAGCAAAACCACCCCCAAATATTGCAACCCAGCGCTGACTTGTTGAGCCAACCGTATATGGCAGAAGCATCATTACAGGTTTGGACCAAGCACCCCCCAGTTTTGAGTAATCAAAATTTGAGCAGTTAATACCGTAGTCAATCGTTGACTTGGTACCCGCCGCATTCCAATATTCAACAACTTTATTCACACTGTCATTATTAATGGTGAAGAGGTGCTGAGGCCTATCAGGATCTGTTATATCCAAGGCATAGTAACTATTACCAGCCCACCCAAGTCCGCCCATTAATACAGTTTTCCACTTTCCTTCCGCATAAAAATATACATCTTTCACGGTAATGGGGCCATCTAAACTGAAAATACTATTGCTGGTTCCTGAACCTGGATTAAGCCCTGTTGTACCCAACATATTTCTGAGTAACGGAATAACAGAGGGCGGCACAAAGGCCCATCGCTCGTTTAAGTCCGTATCAAAAGCATGTAGCATTCCATCATTCGCTCCAACATACAATTGGCTTCGGCGATTAGTGTTGTTCGCTATAAAAGAACTGTAATCATGGGTATAACGAAAATATGCTTCCGATTTTCCAAATACTTTGACATCAGAACTCCAAGGAGAATTAGGCACACCAACCATCACCATTTCAGAATGGTAGGTGTCGCCAAGAACCGATTGGCGCACTGACGAGGCAGAAGTGCCCTCCTCCAAATCGGAATTTAAACCTCTTCCAAAATTGATTAGGCTCTGTGTAGCAGCAGAATTGGAGCTTGCCGGACAGTTATAAAGCAAACTCTCCAAACGGGTGCTATTGGAAATAGTGAAATTATTATATGTACCATCTATCGGCAGGGCTTGACTCATGCACTTTGGGTTGAATCCAACAGTCCATATAGATCGGCCACCCATCGCGTATGAACCATTCACAGCCGCACGAGTCATTAATTTGGATTGCGCAGTCACTGGTGGATTTGTAGAAATCGAACCCGTTGAATCAAGCTCATAACGCTTAATTTCCCCAATCCATTGCTTATCTTTTTGAAACTTAAATAGAGCCTGATAAATAAATGATGAAGCTATGACTGGGGTGGTATAGGTTTGCCAAATAGATGGATCAGTACTGCTCCCAGCCGGCAAAGAAGAAATTTTTGTTGGTAATGTTGGGGCAACAGCAGACCCACTAACGCCCTTAAAACCAAACCCATACACAATTGTTGGGTACAACGGATCATAGCCTAAGGAATAAACACCTGCACCAACGGTAGACAGCGCATCGGTAACCTGCGCCTTTGAGCTGCCAGCTCCGTAATAAATAAAGAAAATCGCTGATTCATTGCACGCAATATCGCCAAATGAAAAAGTGAAGGAGGACCCCAAATTGCCAGGACCGATTCCTACAAAGTCAGCATCAATTGAGGAAGGGGATGAAGGTGGTATTGACGGAACGCATTTGATCAAGGGATTGGGTGGTGGATTTGCGCCAGAGGGATAGGAGCCCCCGTTATCACAGGCATCAGTTATTTTTGGTGTATTTTTACTGCCGTAGGAGTTAGATACCCCCTGATGATCAACATATACCCCCGTCAAATTATCCAAAATATCCCAATCCATCGAGCGGCGATAACGCAAATCCTTTAATGTTCCGCCAGAGATATTGGTGATAGTTACAAGGGCCTGAAAGAGATTTTGATTAGTAGCGCCAGAAGTTGGTCCATAGTAGTGTGTTACCTCAAGCATAGGGGCTCCTGACGAATCATTTACCCAAACTGTAGATTTGATGCTCGTACTATCAACCACAAAACTTTTTACAATGACATTAGAAATACCTCCCGAAGCCACAGAGGCTGATCCAGATGTTGCGACATTTCGAGAATCTACGGCGCTCACGCCCCAGCCCTCCCACTTTTGTCCAGGAGAGGTGCCGTCATACCAGCCGGCTACATACGTCTTTCCATTTCCAGAAATAGGTTTTCCGCCCACCCACTTATAAGCAGTTCCAACAGAACCACTGGCATTTAAGGTATTGGCATTATTGGTTGCCGAACCAGAACCATTGGGTGTATTTAAATGGCCCTGTTGATTAACGCCCAGTGCTAAAATTTGACTAGTGGCAGTGGTGCTATTGTGAATAATCCCCCATGCCGGTAAATTTTGGGCACTAGTAAACTTGCACAAGCAAGCTAAGATTAAAAATGTATAGATCCTGCATGGGTTAATTTTCATAACTTACTGGGTATATTGCACAACAGCCTCCAAAATGGACCTACTGGAATTCGACTGCCAAAAAGTTTTATTCACTAACCCTCCATTCATAGCGACACTGAAATTACCCATTGCTGTAATGCGAATAGTATAGGTGAAGCTAGATCCGCCGTAGCCATTTGCAGTACCAATCTCAGAACCAATTCCATAGCTTGCTGTACTAGCAATTTTCTCCACTGTACATGAGCTATATGAAGCGCGACCAGCGCGCGATTTGAATACCGCGCTTCGCAAGTCGCTCTTACCCAGTGGTACCGTATCAGATAAAACGGTCTTGCCATACAGTGGCTGACCCGTAGCCGCCAAATCATAGGCCTGCCCTTCGCCATTAACCCAAGAGATCCCAGGTGTGGTTGCCAACCACTCTAGCGCATTATCAAAACAAGTTTCTGCTGCTTCAATCGAAAGTGGCTTATTAGCAACCGCCGACACCATATCTGACTGTAAAGAGGCAATATAGGAAAGACCGACTCCCATAGTCATCAGCACCAGTAACATAATTAAAGCAATCACAAGTGCAAAGCCAGATTGATTAACTCCCTCTAATGGGGTGCTTGAAGTATGTACAGCATCTTTACTAAGGGACAAGTGAGACATTTTTTGCCCTCGTCAAAATCGTAAATTTTTTACTAATCACCTTAGAGGATCCATCCACTTTTTGGGGGGATGTAACCACCAGATAGGCTTGTATCGTTTGATACTGCCCTAAAAAGCTACCGTAGACTTTTGGATTTAAACCCTTGACCTCAAAAGTGCTTACCCAATCCAAGATTGGTTCGCCAGTATCACTGCCAATAAATGCGGTGGAACTCGCATGATCACATGAGGACGCGGGGTCATTACACTTTCTCCATTCACGCATGAGACGCATTCTTGAGGACCCTGAAGATGAGGTGTAATTTGCCAAGTAATAGCGAACGTATGCCCTATAAAAAACGCCAGCATCGGTAAAGTCATCATATACAAAAGCAATATCACTAAGCCCGTTAATTGTGATGGCCTGACTCCCTACCATCAGATTGGGATCGCTAAAATCGCGATACCCCGCCATACGAACATCAGCTCTGAATAAGTCAATTGCCCTCAGTGCATTGCGATTAACCTCTGTTTGCCCCACTAAAGTTTGCTGTTGTTGAGAAAAATAACTATAGCCCGCATAGGTGCCGGCAAGCACAATAGCCGAGACTGCAAGCGCGACCAATAACTCAACTAAGGTGTAGCCGGCCTGGTGAAAAAAAGGTTTTGCATTCACCACTACAACTGCCTTAATTTTCTAGTAAAAAAAGTGCTCACACTTCCGCCAGCAGTCACAATTGAAACATCGATAATCAAACTAGATCCATCATTAGTAACATTGACCTGTCTCAACTCCTTCCCAGTACTAGAATTCATGGTGCCAATATTGGCATTTAAATCAGTGCACCAAGCCTGGCGAATATCATTTGCTCCATACGAACAACTCGCCAAATCAGCAGAATACTGAGCTGCATTGACAAAAGGATTCAACGGGTCTGCCTTGGTTCTCATGCCTTCTGCAGCAATCGTTTCAATAATTCGATCAGCCATCAAATTGGCATGCATTCTAGTGTCAGAGTCAACAATTAATTGCTGAGATGCGCTATAGAAAAAATAAAGCCCGCTGAAACCCAAGGTGAAAATGACCATTGCTACAATGGCCTCTACCAAAGTAAATCCTTGGCAATCTGAATTAATGAGGGTTAATCTTGCTCTATCCATGCATTACTCGCTTGCTTCCATCGATACTTTTGCACAAAACCAGTCGACTGATTGACCAATACTCGATAGGCACCTACGCCATTACGAGTACCTCCTCGATTTAATTCCAAATCTAGCAAGCCGCCGCCCTCAAGCCCAACCAAGCCGCTAGATAAAAAAATTCCCCGTTTACCACTACACAAAAGCCCTGCCAAACTAGAGCCACTTGCAAGAATATTAAAGTTTATATCCTTTGAAGAGGGATCCTCAAGAAGGTTAGTTGAAAAATTAGCATTCACCATCGAAGCGCTTGACTGAGAATTAGATGAAATCTGATAGCTTAAATTTCCTGGGGAATTGCAAATTAATACACCCGTTCCATTGATGGTTCGCACCCTAGTTTTAATAAAATCAATGTGAGATAAAAGCGATAAATAGTCGGCCTCCAAACCCCTCTTAGCGCGCCAATCACTAATTCCAGGGACTAAAAATGCACTAGTAATAAGTAAAATGGCAACGACAACTACTGCCTCAAATATGCTTACGCCGCCTTGCTTCATACGGTATCAATTTTTCCTGCCTGCATTAATTGTTGCATAGATGCCTCCAACGTCATCATGCCCTCACCGCGCGCCATTTGCATTACGCTTGAAATTTGGAATACTTTATTTTCTCGAATTAAATTACGCACCGCCGCATTACAGGTCATCACCTCAAATGCGGCGACCCTTCCTGAGGCATCTTTGCGTTTAAACAGTTTTTGGGTCATTACCAAGCGTAATGACTGGGAGAGTTGAGCTCTGACTTGATCTTGCTGCTCAGGCGGAAACACGTCGATGATCCTATTAATCGTATTAGGCGCGCCACTGGTATGCAAAGTCCCAAACACCAAGTGGCCAGTTTCAGCAGCCGTCAAAGCCAGTTGGATCGTCTCTAAATCACGTAGCTCGCCAACTAATATCACATCAGGATCTTCACGCAATGAAGCGCGCAAGGCAGCAGCAAATGACTCGGTATCTCGAATGACTTCTCGCTGAGAAACAATGCTGCGTTGATTATTATGAATGAACTCAATCGGATCTTCGATCGTGATGATATGGCCATAGCGAGACCGATTGATACGATCAATAATGGCCGCTAGGGTTGTTGATTTTCCAGAACCCGTCGGGCCAGTAACTAACACTAAGCCATTTTCGTACTGAATCAAATCCTGAATGATAGGCGGCAAACCAAGACTATCTAATGAGGGAATATCTGTTTCAATCTTTCTCATGACGGCCGCAAATCCACGTGCAACTTTAAATAAATTCACCCTAAAGCGAAAATCAGGAACTTCAACTGCGAAGTCTGCATCAAAACAAGTCATAAAATTTTTATATTGCTCGACGCTCAACTGCTCTTCAATAAACTGCATCATCTCTTGTTCAGTTAAAACATCATCAGGGAAGGCTTTGATTTCACCATCAACCCTGATGGATACTGATTCATTGACGTGAAAGTGAATATCAGATAATTGATAATCCCTTGAGTAACGCACAGCTTTATCGATGACGCTCATTTTTTATACCTTAACCAAAATGCACCCTCAGGTCGCAATAGTGTTCACATTAATATCGGAAATTTCCCATTAGGAAAACAAAGCATCCAGCCAGAACCAAAAATGGACCAAACGGTATTTTTTTTTCTAAGCTCAACACCTCTTTTTTAAGCACTCCCAAAAGACTTATCACTAAGATAGCTAAAATACTGGCAATTAGCAAAGTTGGTATGATCGACCCAGCCCCCAACCATGCACCTAACGCTGCCAGAAGCTTAAAATCACCGCCACCAAAGCCATGGCGCCTGCGCCAAAGGTAATAAACAAAATTAATACTCCAGATAGCAATATAAGCAATCAGAGCCCCTAAAATGGCCTCATTTGCAGTAAGCGTCAGGATCCCCAAAGCTGCCCCAAAAAGACCAAGCCATAGCAAGCTTATGGTGAGGCAGTCTGGCAAAAAATAAGTTTCCAGATCAATCCAAAATAACGCAATCAGCAGCGCAAAAAATAAGCAATAAAAAATAGTGGCCCAAGACTGTCCAAATATCAAAAATGTAACTGCAAAAGCAATACCAGAGATAATTTCAACTAGCACATAGCGAGTCATAATTGGCAAGCCGCAATAACGGCATTTACCCCAGAGCAGAATCCAAGAAATTAGTGGAATGTTGTCGTACCATGCAATCGCAACATGACAGCATGGCGTAGTTGAGGCCGGTTTTACTAGACAGCCAAGAATAGGAAATGCAGTATCTATGATGGCATCATCATTAGCAGAGAGCATGGATTTTGGTACACGGTAAATGATGACATTTAAAAAACTACCGACCACCAAACCCGTGGCTAGTGCAATCCAAAAACCCATCCGATTGAGATCAACATAAAAAGATTGCATAACTGACATAAGATTTAAAAGCCAGTTTTTACATTTTGCTGGTTAATTGAATAAACAATAGATGGGACACTTCGTGACTGCGCATAAACGATATAGTCGTTTGAATTAGAGCCAAGACAAGAGCCGGATGACCCCACTACTCCACCTATGATATAAAAATCAAAGTCGTTGCTAGCATCAACCACAATAGGCCCACTAGCTGGCGTTATTGACCCCATTAAGTATTGATTAATTACGCTTGCCTGATTTCCTATGCCCGGGGTAATGTAGTAGCAATAATTTTCTGAGAAATAATTTTTCTCCATGAGAAAAATAGATCTCAAGGTATTTTGAGCGTCTGCATTCTTGGCGGTACGAATGTTACCAGTGAATATAGGCACCCCAATAGCAGCCAATATACCTAAAATAGCTAAGGCAATCAGCAACTCCATTAAAGTTACACCGGCTTGATTTCGCAATCGATCCATATTCTTAGGCTAAAAAAATGACCCGTATCCACGGGTCATTTTGTCACACAAGGATAAAATAAATTGCAACTTACTGCACAGCAATACACTCCGCAACCGTTGGATAGGATGCAGCAGCATTGGTGGTCGGGTCAATAATAGTAGTCTGGATTGAAATACCAGCTGCACAAGTTGCTGTAGCAGTACCACTAATTCCCAACTCACCAGCATTGGTAGGTGGAATGGTGGCTGTAGCAGCTGTAGTAGAAGAGGTATTGTAGGGATTCTTAATAAGCCCTAAAGCATAGGCCTTAAAATAAGCAGCTGCCGCAGTTGTAGTTAAACCCGCCGGACAAGTAACGGTTAAGCCACCAGCCTTAGGATCGCTCAGGGTCGGAACAAGGCCAGCTGAACATTTAGTAGATTCTCCAGCGACATAAGTTTTCATAGAGTCAAAATTTTGCTTGGTGGCGCTAACCTTTGCAGAGGCTTGGTAGCCGTTATACATTGGTATGCCAATTGCAGTAAGAATGCCGATGATTGCGATAACAACTAACAATTCAACCAAGGTAAAGCCAGATTGCTTACTCATCATTTTTGAATCCATACCGATCTCCATTTTCCATGTAAGCCCCAAAGGGCATCAATTAGTTTTATTAGTTTAATGCACATTAGACAAGCTTTTTTAACAAAATATAGCTTTTTTGTAGGTTTTGAGTGACGTCAACTAGCTATTACTTCTGTTTTTTAAGTTCCTTTGCCAGCAAATCAACATTAGCTTGGTGTAAACCCTGTTTTTTTTGGTAGTCAAGCAACTCTTTTTGCTGCTCTGATGAAAGCTTTGGAATTCTCTCAAGCATCCTGACCCGCTCATTGGCAATCTCTAAGCGGCTTCTTTCAAGTTCAAGCTCCTCTGTAATAATTCGTCCTCTTTCAGTTATAGCAGCGTCATGATTTGTTTTTTTGCTCGACTCTTTATCGGCATCTTTACCTCTGGGAGCGCCCGACTGGTTAGCACTTTTATTTTGGTTTGCTTTATCTTTCTTTGCGCGCTTATCAGGCGATGGCAAAACCATCTTTTTGCAATCCTTGGTAGGCTTTTCATTAGTCAAAGTAATGAGCTCTGGATCCTTGCCGCAACGATAAATGGTGGCCAACGCATCCCCTGGATGCCCAAACAGAGTTAAACCCAAAAAAGACAATGTGGCAATTAAACACCCCTTAATACCCATGATTTCCTAAAGTTAATATTCATTATCTCTACTTTGCACTGATTATGGTCACAATTTTATAAAATAAACCCCCTATTGCAGATTTTTTGAGTCAAACTAAAGTCTCACTGGTAGAGATACTTTTTGCTTGGCACCCCCAGATAGAATCAAACAAGTTAGCGTTTGGACAAAACTCTACCCAGACAGTCGCTCTTCAAAAGCGCAACTTAAATCTAACTGCTTTAAATGCAAAGTACCGTCAGAGTATTTTAAAAAATTTTCTCGATGCCTTCTGTAGAATAAAAGCCCCTCTTTAAGACTGGTTACTGTTGCACCTTGTTCGAGCATTTTATCCCAAAGGTTCCAATCTTCTTGGGGGTGAACTCCATCTTCAAATCTTTTTTTATAACCAATTTTTTGCCCGAAAACTGTGCGATACATCATTGATCCGTGATGCTGACCCTGACGATTCCAATAAAAATCTCCCTGATAAGGAAGCGTCTCACCAGGTACCCTCATTAAAATTTCTTCTTTTAATTCACCAGTTACCATAATGTCATACGTAACAATATCGGTGCTGGCATTTGATAACAACTCAATTGCATCTGAACGCAACCAATTATCAGCACCTATGAATAATACGTACTCTGTATTTACCTTAGAAAGTATGTCCTGAAAGTTATTCACAACCCCCAAATTTTCATGCCTCAATATATATTCTATATCTGGATATAGGCTTGGCAAATGATTGCAATCTAAACCGCCATCATCTACAAATATAATTCTTGTGGGGGGGATGGTTTGGGAGAGTATCGACTCGATGCAATGTGCGGCAAGGTGCCCATACCTATAGGAGGCGATAATGACTGTAATCATATTGACTGGGATTAGAACACGAAACCATGACATCTCTAACCATACAGCCCCGGTCAGCAAAAAATCCACAGCGAAAGAAAATGGCCCAACATGTGGGCTATTTTTCCTTTTAGTTTAAAGGCATTAATCAAAGCCTAAGGGGTGTCTAATCTCATTTTAATACTACATCTGCCTTGCTTTCATCAACTGAATTGCATCAACAATCGCATCAGGCTGAATTGCTGTCTCCCCCAAAAATGGCTGATCAAAAATAAATACAATAGCCAACAGTGAAGCCAGGACCACCATCTGAACACCCAAAGCAAATGATTCTTCACGGGAAGGCTTATAAGCAGAAGAAAGTAAAGCTTTAGCCATAAAAAGAATGGCGATTGCCAGCCAATAAATATATGGGATTTGAATATGGGCAATCTCAATTCTTGAATCTCTTTGCTCTGCTATGGATTCTGTCAGCTTCACAATATCCCCATAAAGCATCTCCTCCCTGCCATTTGTGGGCTTAATGGCTACAGCAGCCCTTGCTACTGGAGAAAAGAGTTTTTGAGTTTTATCGCTTCCATGACCTTGATATAGGGTGGGCCATTCGTCCTTTACAATTGACTCGGAATAAGCAAGTAGATCTGCTCGGATAACATCAAATTTATGGTCTCCATAACGAGTAAGCAATCGATCTAAATTATTAATTTGGGTAGCCTCTATTGAAACAATAGCATCTGCTTTTTGGAAATTATTCAAGGCCTGAACCATTGAAAATGCGATGATTGCAGCCAAGGCCGATACCATAGTGCTGTGAATGCTGATCGATAATTCTCGCTCCTCACCCGGTATTAGTTTATTTAAAATAGGTCTCAGAATGGCATGCAGCCCATACATTAAAATTAGACAGGCTACTGAAAACAACAGAATGATTAGCCAGTCTGGCCATGAATTAATTAACTTGATCATTAACAGTCCCTCATCTTAAGTTTTAATTTAGGTATGCTTATTAAAGCATTTTTCTAGACCAATTCAAAAAAGAAAAATTACTCAAAGATGGTGTTGATGCTTCTTAGGAATCGTGACGGAACCAACCCATATTAACAGGGGTCTAAGGGTGGTTAATAGTGGCATATAGTGTTATGCATAGTGAGATTTATTTAAATTTACTTGAAACCATCTTTTGCAAGCCGAAAACCCAAATGCGACATTGGGCTAAATGGATCTGCTCCACGGCGCGCACTTGGACGATAGGATTGGCAGTAATCTTCATTACATAAAAATGATCCGCCACGTATGACTCTTTTAGGAGCATTGGGCGGAACACCATAATCATCCGGATCATATGAGCTGCTAGGTCCTTGAGGATTGTCAATC
>Ga0194037_1001107_pt1 | contig 20048 bp, 15 predicted proteins | sample JunL306m_MetaG_FD_148653 | JGI IMG/M metagenome (GOLD analysis project Ga0194037, IMG submission 148653) | Anoxic zone freshwater microbial communities from boreal shield lake in IISD Experimental Lakes Area, Ontario, Canada - Jun2016-L304-6m | ecosystem: Environmental > Aquatic > Freshwater >...
CTACAGCGACGGAAATGACGGAAGCGCCACATTTACGCTAGCACCTAGCGGCGCCGCCAACAGTTCGTCGGGCAATGTGCGGGTGGGCAGTTACCAGTTGGGTGCCAGCAGCTCCAGCATCATCGGAACAAATTTCAGGTCATTGAACATTGTGGGCGCGCAAACCGTGACTGAAAAGCCGCTGACGGTCAACTTCCTAGGTGCGGCCAAAACCTATGACGCGACACGCACCGTCAGCATCAGCGCCACCGACGACCGGATGGCGGGCGATCTCTTCAGCGTGGCTAGCACCGCTGCCTTTGTCGATAAAAATGCGGGTGTCGCTAAGGCAATCAACATAAGCGGCGTGAGCTTGTCTGGTGTGGATGCCCAAAACTACACCGTAAGCGCTACTGCAAACACCACAGCGACTATCACGCAGGCGCCCTTGGTGGTTTCGGGCCTGTTCGCTGTGGGCAAAACCTATGACGGTACCCGCACGGCCGCGTTGGCAGGCGCAGCCACTGTTGCGTCCCTGGCAGGTGATGCGGTAACCGTGGTCGGCGTGGCCCTGGGCAGCTTTGCGGACAAAAACGCGGGGGCCGCCAAGGCGGTAACGGTAAGCGGCAACACGATCACCGGGGCGGACGCGGCCAACTACACCTTGGCGCAGCAAAGCGGCCTGACGGCCGCCGCCAGCCAGGCGCCGTTGAACTTGGCCATCCGCAAAACCTACGACGGCACGACCTCGTTTTCCAGCACCAATGCATACGCCCTGAGCGGCATGGTGGGCGGCGATGCCGCTCCAAGTGTCAGTGCGGGCGTGGCCACGGTGGCGAGCACCAATGTGGCAAGTTACAGCAACTTTGCCAGTAACATGCTCGCCCTGTCGGACACTAACTACACCCTCGTGGGTGGCACAGTGGCGGCCACCATCGGCCAGTTGGCATCTGTCACTTACACGGGCGCTTCGGGTGGAAGCTGGTCGTCCGCAGCCAACTGGGCCGGCGGCGCGATTCCCACGCTGAGTAATGTGGCGTCGGTGCAGATTCCCGTGGGCACCACCGTGGTCTATGACCAGGCCAGCCTGACTGGACTGGCCCCCACCAGTGCCATTGTCAACAGCGGCAGTTTGAGCGTGGTCAACGCCAGCGCCCTGACCCTGCCAGGCGCAATATCAGGGAGCGGCGCATTGAGCAAAAGCGGCGCGGGAACACTGACTCTGTCCGGTGCCAACACCTACTTGGGTGCCACGTCGGTGGATGCCGGCGTCTTGCGCGTAACGGGTTCGCTGGCAGACACTTCCGCAGTGTCACTTGCCAGTGGCAGCAGCTACCGCGCAGCGGTCAGCGACACCGTGGGGTCGCTCAGTGGCGCTGGTGGCGTGGTGCTGGAGTCTGGCGTCACGCTGTCAACCGGAGCCAACAACAATTCAACCCAATTCACTGGCGCAATAAGTGGTGCGGGCGCGCTGGCCAAAGTAGGCACGGGCACGCTTACCTTGTCCGGCAGTAATTTGTTTGGTGGCGGCGTGGCAGTCAATGCGGGAACCCTGGCGCTGGGCTCGGACAACGCCCTGGGTAGTGGCGCAGCCACGGTGGCCAGCGGCGCAGCGCTGGACTTGGCGGGCAATGGCCTTGCCAACACGCTCACCCTGTCGGGCACGGGCAACAGCCTGAGTGGTGCGCTTTACAACTCCAGCGCGGGCGCAGCCACGGTCAGTGGCGCCATCACGCTTGCGGCAGATACCTTGATTAAAAACACCGGCGCACTCAGCCTGTCCGCCATCGACGGCGCCTACGCCCTGAGCTTGCTGCCCACAGGTGCTTTGACGCTTGCAGGCGATATTGGCAATAGCACGGCGCTTGCGAGCTTGCGCACCGTCCAAAACCTGGGCGCCGTGGCTGGCACCGGAACCACGGCATTGGGTGCGGTGACCGTCAAAACCACTGGCGCTCAGACGTATGGCAACCTAGGCATCAGCACCTCGGTGGCGGCGCCCACCACGCTACGCTCGTCGGGCGGCGACGTGCAAGTGCTCGGTGCGATCAACGCCGGCATTTCGGGGGGTAATTTGGCGGTGGACATTGGTGCGGGCAACCTGACACTGGGTTTGGCCCCGCTTGACGTGGTCACCGGCAACCTGGACCTGAGCGCTGCCGCCAACCGGCTGTCCAAACTGTCCATTGCCAGCGCCGCGAACGTCACAATTGCCAACACTACGGCTCTGCAGTTGGGAGCCAGCCTGGTATCGGGCCGCCTGACCCTGGGTAATAAAAATGCTGACATCAGCCAAAGCGGCTCTGTGCGGGTAGCTGGGGACACCGTTTTACAGGCGGACGCCGCCGCCATCACGCTGGACATGGAGGGTGCACCTGGCAATATGTTTGGCGGAACCCTGGGACGGCTCACGCTGGTCAATAGCGGCAACAACGGCATCAAGATCTACACACCAGGTTCGCTGCGCCTGGACCATTTAGACACCGGTACCGGCATCCTGGACTTGCATGCATCGGACATCCGGCAAAACAATGCATCGGCCAGCGTCAAGCTGCGTGGCAGCGTGACCTCAAACAACACCACGCTGGTGTTTGACGCACCCATCACCGTGGACGCAGCTTTGTCCATTGACACGGGAACGGGCACGCTCAAATTCAATGGCGCGGTGGCCACTGGCATCAACCAGCTCTCCGTCAAGGCAGACGCCCTGGAGCTGAGCAGCGCCACCTTGAGCGGCAGCAGCTTTGCCTTGACCACCGGCACGGCCGGGAAGCGTATTGCGCTGGGCAGTACCAGCGACAGCGGCGCCATGGCCATCAGCAACAGCGATTTCAACAAGCTCATGGGCATGGACTCGTTGTCGATTGGCGACGCCACCAGCACCAACGCGATTACGGTGAGTTCGGCGCTCACCGTTACCAAGCCGATGACGGTGACGCTTGCCGCAGGCGGCAGCTTTACCGTGAACAACCTGATTAGGGTGGACAACGGCGCGCTCACGATTGCAGGCTCGGGCCACACCACGCACCTCAATGCCGATATCGTGACCGACAGCCAGGCCGTGTACATCCAGGACGGTGTGATTCTGGGCGCCAACGTCAAAATCGACACCACGAACGGGGGCACATCGGCCGGTGCGGTGGTCACCATTGCAGAGGTCAGTGCTGGCGTGGGTGGCACCGTCAACAGCGACAGCAGCAGCACCCGGCGCAATCTGACAGTTACGGCGGGCACCGGTGCGGCGATTTTTGCGGGCGCCATGGGTGGCAGTGCGGAGCTAGGCGCCATGGATATTGCGGCGGCCGGTGGCATCAGCCTGCCGTCCGCGGTGAGCACGTACGGCGCGCAAACCTATCGCGGCGCCGTTCTCCTAAACAGAGCCACGACGCTGACCAGCAACGACTCTGCTGTCGCTTTTGCCAGCACGGTCAACAGCGCAGGCGCGACCGGGCAATCTCTGGCGGTTGCAGCGGGCGCGGGTGACATCATTTTTTCGGGTGCCTTGGGCGATATCCATAGTTTGTCGAGTCTGTCGCTCACCGGCTCTGCCATCAGCGCCCCGGCTATAGCCGTTGGCGGCAGTGTGGTGGTCAACAACACAGCGGACTCCCTAATTTCAGGCGTGCTCAGCGGATCAGGCAGTTTGCACAAGTCGGGCGTGGGAACACTGGCCCTCACTGCGGCCAATACCTACAACGGCGGCACTACGGTGAACGCCGGCACCCTGCGGGTGGGTAATGGCAGCGCTTTGGGTTCGGCGGCGGTTGCCGTGGGCAGCAGCGCCAGCAGCGCCGCGTCGCTAGACCTGGATGGAAACAATATCGGCAATACGCTTACCTTGTATGGCTTCGGCAGCGCGGGCGAGGGAGGCGCTGTGGGCGCGCTGACCAACAGCAGCGCGAACGCGGCTACGGTTAACGGCGCTGTTCGCCTCGGTGCTGCGACAGCCATCGGCGGCAGCGGCGCCCTTGCGGTGTCTGGTGCCGTGGCAGCCAATGGGAACGGTCTGGTCTTCGTGGGCGCAGGTGCGAACACCCTGAGCAACAGCGCCAACCATCTGAGCACGATTGCCACAGATGCCGCCGTGGGTGCTTTGAGCGTGGCCAATGGCACGGCGCTCACCGTGGGCACGGTCAGCTTGGGCTCCACCGGTTACAGCGGAATTGATTCCACCGGCGCAGTGGCTGTGAACACCAGCATGGGTGATCTGACGGTCACTGGCCGCGTGGCAAGCGCCTCAGGCGGTGTGGTCTTGGGCGCGGGCAGCGCCTCTGCGGTGGGCGCCAGCGGCGCAGGCAACGTGCTGCTCATTGGAGCGCCCATGCTGTCGGTGGGCGCAGGAGGCAACGCCACGATTTACACCGGATCAATTTTGGAAAGCACGGGGGTGGCATCTGCCGTGGGTTTGGGCACCGGGCACTTCCGCTACAACAGCAAGCAGGGCACGAGCAACTTCAGTGCAGCGCTGGGCACGGGTTTGTATGCCATCTACCGCGAGCAGCCCACGCTCAACATTTCCGTGGACGCGGTACCAAACATAGTCTATGGAACGGCTGCACCGGTCTATGCCACTACCATCAGCGGCCAAAACGGCGACACAGCGGCCCAGGCCCTGCGCACCACCGCTGCCATCAGCGTGGGTGGCGCGACATCGGGTTCAGGTTTCCTGACGGCGGGCGCACATATGCTGACGCCTACGGGCGCGGTTGATCAGTTGGGCTACGCCGTGGCGTATTTGCCAAACACCTTGACGGTGAACCAGGCCAGCCTGACTGTCAGCGGCTTAACGGCTGCGAATAAAACCTATGACTCCAACACCAGCGCCCCGCTGGGCGGCACGGCGGTGGTCACCGCTTTGGGCCAAGATACCGTAACGGTCGGCGGAACCGCCATTGGCGTCTTTGCCGACAAGAACGTGGGCGCCGGAAAAGCCGTCACGGTCAGCGGCAACACATTGGGCGGCGCTGACGCAGGCAACTACAGGCTGGTGCAACAAATGGGCTTGCGCGCCGACATTAGCCCGGCCAGTGCAAAAAACCCAATCACCACGGCGGCAGCGGTGGCGAACCCCGTTGTTTGTTCGACTGTGCGGCTGACAGATCCTTCGATTTCCGGGGTTACATGGGACATTTGGAGCGCTGCAATGCCGCTTCCGGGAGCGATTACGCCCATTCCAGCGGGAGCCAGCAAGGGCTCGACAACGAAGAAAGCGCCAAGTCCCAAGGGCGGTCTTGAATTCGGTTGCCTTCCAATCGCATTCACATTGGCCACGCCGGACTGATGTCGGCTGGCTGCGTCGCAAGACCGGCAAGCGGCCTGCCAACCTCAAACCTCGCGGCTGACCTTGATCCGGATTTCTGCCACATCCCAGCCTTTGGATCGCAGTTGCCCCATTAATGCGGGCAGCAATTGGCGCACTTTGGACGCTACCGCGTTGTTGTCCACCACCAAGCACCAGACTGCCTCATCAACGGCTCCGGCCTTGACGCTTTTACGCAGGGCAGCAGGCAAAAGCGGGGCCACGCAGCGCAAGCGCGCACTGGAATCCGCGGCCAGTTCGGCCAATCGCGCTAAAGTCGGGGACTGTTGGGTGGCTTGCAACACGGTCCAGGACCGGGACGGGCGGCTTGAGTAATTCATTAGGGGACTGCGCGCATGCAATTGATTATCACGGATCCACGCCTGTCGAAAAGCTACGTACTGCAAATCAAGGGCCCGGCGTTGACAGCCACCTTGGCCGGTCTGTTTCTGGCCGTCACACTCATCTCCGCTGGCATTTACCACTGGATTTTGCTCAAAGGCGCGCGCGACGGCTGGCCTGTCATCAGCTCAGTCATGCGCCTGGTGGTGAAAGACGAATTTGACCAGCGCGACCGCTACATGCGTGAAAACATCGAGCTCATGGCCAAGCGCATGGGCGAAATGCAGGCCAAACTGCTGCAAATGGAGTCGCTGGCCGAGCGGGTGTCCGGGCTGGCGGGCTTGGATCCGGCTGCAGTGAAAGTTTCACCGGGTCAGGGCGGCACGCTGGTGCTCGGGCGCGACATGACCATGCAAGAGCTGGAAGCTACCCTGCAGCAGATCGAACAGACCACCGGCCAGCGCAACGACGTCATGACCGTGATCGAATCACGCCTTTTTGAGCAAAAAATCAAGAAAATGATGATTCCGACGCGCTCGCCGGTGCCCGATGTGGGCGTTGGCTCGGGCTTTGGTTGGCGCATCGACCCGTTTACTGGCCTCTCGGCCCTGCACCAAGGCTTGGATTTTCCGGCCGAGACGGGAACCGCGATTTACTCTGCTGCGGGCGGCGTCGTGGTGTCGCAAGAGACGCATCCGCAGTACGGCAACCTGATTGAAGTTGACCATGGCAACGACTTGCTCACCCGCTATGCCCACGTTTCCCGCAGTTTTGTGAAAAAGGGCGATTTGATTAAGCGCGGGCAGAAAATTGCCGAAGTCGGTAATACCGGGCGCTCCACGGGGCCGCACCTGCATTTTGAAGTGCTGGTGCGCGGCGTGGCGCAGGATCCGCAGAAATTCCTGCGCATGGGCGCGGGCCCAGTTTCGCGCACGGCGCAACGTTAAAATCCTCTCCTTATTGGTAGCGGCAGAGCGCTTGCCTGCGGGCGCGTCACCTGCTTCGCTACCATCACCTTGAATACCGACCACCAAAAGGACTGCGCTGTTCTGTGACCCACGGGGGTTGCAGGCCGGTCTCGTACCCATGCCATTTACATTCCTGACCAAGCTCTTCGGAAGCCGCAACGACCGTTTGTTGAAGCAGTACCGCGCCACCGTGACGCGCATCAATGCCCTGGAGCCGGCATATGAGGGCCTGACGGACGAGGCGCTCAAGGCAAAAACCACCGAGTTCCAGGCGCGTGTCGCGGCGGGCGAGAGCCTGGACGCCATCCTGCCCGAGGCCTTTGCGGTCGTGCGCGAAGGCTCCAAGCGCGTCATGAAAATGCGCCACTTTGACGTGCAGATGCTCGGCGGCATGTCCTTGCACCACGGAAAAATCTCAGAAATGGGCACCGGCGAGGGCAAAACGCTCACCGCCACGCTGCCGGTTTACCTCAATGCGCTCACGGGCAAGGGCGTGCACGTGGTCACCGTAAATGACTACCTGGCCAGCCGCGACGCACGCTGGATGGGCCAGTTGTACGAATTTTTGGGCCTCACCGTGGGCATCAACACCCCCAACGTGCCGCGCGAGGAAAAACAGGCCGCCTACCGCGCCGACATCACCTACGGCACCAACAACGAATACGGCTTTGACTACCTGCGCGACAACATGGTCTACGAGGCCAAAGACCGGGTCCAACGCGGCCTGAACTTTGCCATCGTTGACGAGGTGGACTCCATCCTGATCGACGAGGCGCGCACGCCCCTCATCATCAGCGGCCAGGCCGAAGACCACACCGCGCTATATATCGCCATCAACACCGTGGTGCCCGCGCTCAAGCGCCAGGAGGGCGAGCTCGATTTGCGCACAGGCGAGGGTGTCATTACTCCCGGCGACTTCACCGTGGACGAGAAAGCCCAGCAAATCGTGCTGACCGAAGACGGACACGAGAGTGCAGAGAAGCTGCTCGCAGGCCTGGGACTGATCCCGGTGGGTTCGTCACTGTACGACCCGGCCAACATCACGCTCATGCACCACTTGTATGCGGCGCTGCGGGCCAACCACCTGTTCCACCGCGACCAGCATTACGTGGTGCAAGAGGGCGAAATCGTCATCGTGGACGAATTTACCGGGCGCCTGATGACAGGGCGGCGCTGGAGCGACGGCCTGCACCAAGCGGTGGAGGCCAAAGAAGGCGTGTCCATCCAGGCAGAAAACCAGACCCTGGCGTCCATCACCTTCCAAAACTACTTCCGCCTCTACGGCAAGCTCTCGGGCATGACGGGCACGGCGGACACCGAAGCCTACGAGTTTCAAGAGATTTACGGCCTGGAAACCGTGGTCATTCCACCGAACCGCCTGAGCCGCCGCGAAGACCAGCTCGACCGCGTCTACAAGACCACGCAAGAGAAATACGTGGCCGCCATCGACGACATCCGCGAATGCTATGAGCGCGGCCAGCCCGTGCTGGTGGGCACCACCTCCATCGAAAACTCGGAAATCATCGCCGAACTGCTGGTCAAGGCCGAGCTGCCGCACCAGGTGCTCAACGCCAAGCAGCACGCCCGCGAGGCGGACATCGTGGCACAGGCCGGTCGCGCCAAGATGATCACCATTGCCACCAATATGGCTGGCCGTGGCACCGACATCGTGCTGGGCGGCAATATCGAAAAAGCGGTGCAAGAAGCCCAGGCCGATGACAGTCTGGATGATGCCGCCAAAAGCGCCAAAGTGGCTGCCATCAAGGCCCAATGGAAGACCGACCACGACGCGATTACCGCCTTGGGCGGTCTGCGCATCATCGCCACCGAGCGCCACGAGTCGCGCCGCATTGACAACCAGCTGCGTGGCCGCTCCGGCCGCCAGGGCGACCCGGGTTCGTCGCGCTTTTACCTGAGCCTGGACGACAGCCTCATGCGCATTTTTGCCGGTGACCGGGTCAAGGCCATCATGGAGCGCCTGAAAATGCCCGAGGGCGAGGCGATTGAGGCCGGCATCGTGACCCGCAGCATCGAGAGCGCCCAGCGCAAGGTCGAGGCGCGCAACTTTGACATGCGCAAGCAGCTGCTCGAATACGACGACGTGTCCAACGACCAGCGCAAAGTGATTTACCAGCAGCGCAACGCGATTCTGGACGCGCAAGACCTCAACGCCCAAATCGCCTCGCTGCGTGAAGGCACCTTCCAGGACTTGGTGCGCGCCTATGTGCCCCACGAGTCGGTGGAAGAGCAGTGGGACATTCCCGGTTTGCAAAAGCTGCTGGCCGACGAGTGGCGTATCGAGCTTGACTTGGCTGGCACGATTGCCGCGGCCCAGTCGATTACCGACGAGGATATTCTGAACGCCGTGACCGAGGCGGCCAACGCGTCTTTTGCGCAAAAGATCGAGCAAGTCGGCGCCGAGAGCTTTACCCACTTTGAGCGCATGGTGCTCTTGCAAACCATCGATACCCAGTGGCGCGACCACCTGAGTTCGCTGGACTATTTGCGCCAGGGCATCCATTTGCGCGGTTACGCGCAAAAGCAGCCCAAGCAGGAATACAAGCGCGAAGCCTTCGAGTTGTTTGGCCAAATGCTCGACGCGGTCAAAAACGAAGTGACTAAAACGCTGATGACGGTGCGCATCCAGTCCAGCGAACAGCTCGACGAGGCTGCCGAGGCCTTAGAGGCGCGTGGCGAGAACCTCAGCAACGTCACCTACACCGCGCCCACCGAAACCGGCGAGGCCCAAACCACCGAAGCCACCCCGGCGGCGCCCGGCAGCGACACCCAAGCGTTCTTACGCGTGGGCCGCAACGACCCTTGCCCTTGCGGCAGCGGCAAAAAATACAAGCAATGCCACGGAAAACTCGCCTGAGATCGCACCATGCCCGTCAACCTGCTCGCACCTGACCCTTCCACTCTGTTTCCTATTGCCGGCGTGCGCATTGGCGTCGTCGAAGCCGGCGTGCGCAAGCAGGGCCGCAAAGACGTGTCCGTGTTTCTGCTCGATGCGGGCAGCAGCGTGGGCGGCGTTTTCACGACCAACCGCTTTTGTGCCGCACCGGTGCAAATCTGCCAGCAGAACCTGGCCCAGGGCGCCGAAATCCGGGCCATGGTTATCAACACGGGCAATGCCAACGCGGGCACTGGCGCCGACGGTCTGGCGCGTGCCCGCGCCACCTGCGCCGCGCTGGCCCAGCGCCTGCAGATTGACGCCAGCCAGGTGCTGCCGTTTTCCACCGGCGTGATCATGGAGCCGCTGCCCAGCGATCGCATCATTGCCGCGCTCGACGGCGCCATTGCTGCGGCCCACGCTGATCGCTGGCTGCAAGCTGCCGAGGGCATCATGACCACCGACACCGTGCCCAAGGCCTTTGGCGCCCAGGTGCCGATCGGCGGCAAGACGGTCAGCGTTACCGGCATTAGCAAGGGCGCGGGCATGATCCGCCCCAATATGGCCACCATGCTGGGCTTTATCGCCACCGACGCCTGCGTGCACCCCGATTTGATGCAGCCCCTGGCGCTAGCCCTGGCCCAGCAGTCTTTCAACTGCGTCACCGTGGACGGCGATACCTCCACCAACGACTCGCTGGTGGTGGTCGCCACCCACCAGGCCGGCCACGCGCGCATTGATTCCCTGAGCAGCCCCGAGGGCCAAGCCCTGTTCGCTGCTCTCTTGGGTGTGGCGCAAAAGCTGGCCCACGCCATCGTGCGCGATGGCGAGGGTGCCACCAAGTTCATCACCGTGCAGATCGACGGCGGCGCTACCGCGCAGGAATGCAGCAAAGTGGCCTATGCCATTGCGCATTCGCCGCTGGTCAAAACCGCGTTTTTTGCCAGCGACCCCAATCTTGGCCGCATTCTGGCGGCCGTGGGCTACGCTGGCATCGACGATCTGGACCAAGGCGGCATTGAGCTGTTTCTGGACGACGTGCACGTGGCCACCAAAGGTGGGCGCAACCCCGACTACCAAGAGGCGGACGGCCAGCGCGTCATGCGCCAGAGCGAGATTGTGGTGCGGGTCGACCTGGGTCGCGGCAGCGCCAGCCACACCGTGTGGACCTGCGACCTGAGCCACGACTACGTCACCATCAACGCCGACTACCGGTCTTAATAGGAAATTCGCGTGGCTGAAGACCGTTTTGCCCCCTTTCTGGCGCGCGCCGTGCAGTTCATGGAACGGGTCGAATCGGCCCTGCGCCAAGACATTGAGCAGCCCGACTGGAACAGCTCCATCGCCTTTTTGTACCGCAAGCGCGTCTCCGGCCAGGGCTACCTGGTGCCGGTGCGCCAGGTCGGGGCCATGCGGCTTGACGACCTGAAGGAAATTGACGTCCAAAAGGAAAAGATCGCCCGCAATACCGCGCAGTTTGTGGACGGGCGCACCGCCAACAACGTGCTGCTGACGGGCGCTCGGGGCACTGGCAAGTCGTCTTTGGTGCGCGCCTGCCTGAACACCTATTGCGATCAGGGCCTGCGCCTGATCGAAGTGGACAAGGAAGACCTGGTCGATTTGCCCGACATCGTCGATATCGTCGCCAAACGCCCCGAGAAGTTCCTGATTTTTTGCGACGACCTGAGCTTTGACCAGGGCGAGCCCGGCTACAAGGCGCTCAAATCCGTGCTGGACGGCTCGGTTTCCGCCACCTCGGCCAATGTGCTGATTTACGCTACCAGCAACCGGCGCCATCTTTTGCCCGAATACATGGCCGAGAACCTGACCTACCAACACACCGAAAGCGGTGAGGTGCATCCGGGCGAGGGCGTGGAAGAAAAAATTTCGCTCTCCGAGCGTTTTGGCCTGTGGGTCAGCTTCTACCCCTTCACTCAGGACGAATACCTGCACATCGTCGCCCAGTGGCTGCAGGCCCTGGGCGTGCCCGCAACGCAGGCAGCGCAGTCGCGCCCCGAGGCGCTGATCTGGGCGCTGGAGCGCGGCTCGCGCAGCGGCCGCGTCGCCTGGCAGTTTGCCAAAGACTTTGCCGGGCGCCACGCGCTGGACTTCAACGCCGGTTCATGAAGCCTTTGTTGCGGGTGGCTGACCCCGAAATTGCCCGCCACGGCGGCGCAGACCGACCCGAGGTGCAAGTGGCCGTGGGCGTGCTGATCCGCGAAGACGGCGCTTTCTTGCTCACTTCCCGCCCGGCGGGCAAGCCTTACGCCGGTTACTGGGAATTTCCCGGCGGCAAGGTGGAGCAGGGCGAATCTACTTTGGACGCCTTGCGCCGCGAACTGCAGGAAGAACTTGGCATCGACGTCAGCACCGCCGCCCCCTGGAAGGTCGAGGTAGTGGACTACCCCCATTCGCTGGTGCGCTTGCATTTTTTCACGGTAACACTCTGGAGCGGCGCGCTGCAGATGCGCGAGCAGCAATCAGCCCAATGGGAAACGCTCCCAGTGCGCGTCAGCCCGGTGTTGCCGGGAACGGTGCCGGTGCTGGAATGGCTGGCAGCTGAGGGGAAAGCTGCGGGAAATTGAGCCGCTTGGGGCTGGGTGGCGGTGGTTTGGTGCGCCCGCCTTATGGGCTAATGAACCGGCCCGTGTTCAAGCTGCATGTCGTCTGGCTTGTCCACGGCGGGAAGCCGGAACTCTTCACTGGCCCAGGCCCCCAAGTCCACGCCTTTGCAGCGCGCACTGCAAAACGGGCGGTACACATTGGACGGCGCGTAGACGCTAGGGCCTTGGCAGCCCGGGCATTTCACCAGTTTGACGGCTTCTTTGGCCATACATCACGCCCGGATCAGGAGCACAAAGTCAGCTCAAACGCGATATCGGCGGTGTTGGGGTGCACCCGGTCATGCACCGACTGGTGCACAAAGCGGATCGACGCCACCAGGCGGTTGGCACTGATTTCCGGAATCGCACCCAAGGCGGGGTCCAGCGACAGGCGCAAGAGCTGAAAGGTCCGGCCCTGGGGCAGGTTTTGCTGAAATTGGCCGCCCATGGCGACGATTTTCTGGGGCGAGCCGGAATCTCGCAGCAATCCCAGCATGGCCTTGATCGCGTTGGACAGGGGCAGCAGGGTTTCAACCCAGCCACACAGGTCGCTGCGGCGTTGTTCTGAAGAATGGTGTTGCCACGCGTAATAAGCCGGCAGGTCAAAATTGCAGGTGCCACCCGGAATGCTGGTGCGGCTGCGCAGGCTTTTGAGCCATTCGTTTTCTTCCAGCGAGCGCCCAAGCTTGTTAGGCGCGCTGTTCAGCGCTTCGATGCAGGCGCTGAGCTGATCGACCAAGTTTTCCAGCAGATTGGCGGCAATATCAGGATTGCCACGAAAGTTGCACATGATCTGGCGCTGGCGTTCCAGGTCTTTGAGCACATCGGTTTTGAGCTCGGCGCGGGCGCTGACGCTCAAAATTTCAAACAAGGTGACCAGCGCAAAGTGGTGATCGAGCTCGTGAGGGCGGTCAATCAGGGCGAAAAGCCGCTCAAATAGCTGCTCCAGACGCAAATAAGTGCGAATTCTTTCGTTAAACGGGTATTCGTAGAGGATCACGCGCAATTTTCCAGTGCCGGGATCATAGCCCGAACTGCGGCCCCAATTGCCCCAATTCGCGCTCGATTTCAAACAAGTCCTTGCCTTCATTGAAAATAACGAAGTCGGCCGCCTGCAAGCGTTGCGCGCGCGTGCTTTGGGCCGCAATGATGGCTTGGACTTCGGGCGCGCTCAGGCCGCTGCGCTGCGCCACCCGTTCTACCTGGGTCTGCGCCTGGCAGTCCACGATCAGCACCCGGTGCAGGCTTTTGCGCCAGTGGTGGGACTCCACCAGCAGCGGGAGGTCAAAAACAATGCAGCGCACGCCTTGCGCCACAGCATCTGCGGCCTGGCGCTCCACTTCGAGCGCAATGAGCGGGTGGACGATGGCCTCTAACCGTGCCCGGGCTTGGGGGTCGGAAAATACCAGTTGGCGCATCTGCGTGCGGTCCATGGCGCCGGTGGCGTCGATAAAGTCCGCGCCAAAGGCCGCTCGTATCGCTGTAATCGCCAAACCACCCGCTGCGGTACTGGCGCGCGAGATTGCGTCAGCGTCAATCACGCAGGCACCCTGGCGCTCCAAAATCTGGCACACCGAGCTTTTACCGCTGCCAATGCCGCCGCTCACACCTAACCGCAGGCTGCGCGCGCTCATAGGCCTATCGCTGCACGCAGCGCCAGGGGGCTCCAGGCCAGGCAAACGAAACCGGCGCCCGCCAAAAAGGGGCCAAAGGGCATGTAGCCGCCTACACGCAGACCGCCGCCGAATTTAAGCGCCAGCCCCACCACTGTGCCAACGACGGACGACAGCAAAATTAGCGGAATCAGCAGTTGCCAGCCAAACCAAGCGCCCAGGCAGGCAAACAGCTTGAAGTCGCCGTAGCCCATGCCCTCTTTGCCCGTGGCCCATTTAAAAGCCCAGTACACCGACCACAGCGACAGGTAGCCGCCAATGGCGCCCCACAGCGCGTCCGGCAGGCTGGCCTGCGTCCAGTGGGCGTCTGCCGCAATCAAGCCCAGCCACAGCAAGGGCAGCACGATGGCGTCGGGCAGCAGCGTGGTTTCCCAGTCAATCACCGCCAACGCCAACAAAGCGGCGGCGAAGACGCACCAGGCGCCGGCTGTGGGGGTGACGCCCCAGCGCGCGACGCACAGGGCAAACAGGGCGGCGGTGGCCAACTCCACCAGCGGGTACTGGCGGCTGATGGGCGCCTGACATTGGCCGCAGCGTCCACGCAAGAGCACATAACTCAGCACCGGAATGTTTTGGTGCCAGCGCACGGGCGCGGCGCAACTGGGGCACTGCGAGCGGGGCACCAGCAGATTGAAGGGTGCGGCAGGGGTCGCCTCGGTGCCCGCCCACTCTTGGTAGTCGCGCGCCCATTGCTGCTCCAGCATTTTGGGGAGCCGGTAAATGACCACGTTCAGAAAACTGCCGATCAGCAGACCCAAGACGCTGGCCAGTAGCACGCCAGGCGGTAAGTCGAGAAAAGTCAAACCATTTGCCCCATTTTGAAGATCGGCAGGTACATGGCCACCACGATGCCGCCAATGATGCCGCCCAGTATCACGATGATGATGGGCTCCATCAGGCTGGAGATGCCAGCCACCATGTCATCGACCTCCGATTCGTAAAAATCGGCCGCCTTGCCCAGCATATAGTCAATCGAGCCAGACTCTTCGCCAATGGCGCACATCTGCAGCACCATGGGCGGGAACAGCTTGGACTGGGTCATCGCTGAGGTCAGCGAGGTGCCAACCGACACCTGCTGGCGTATGCCTACGGTGGCTTCGGCGTATTCGGCGTTACCGGCAGAGCCGCCGACCGAATCCAGCGCCTCGACCAGGGGCACGCCAGCCGCAAACATGGTGGCCAGGGTGCGGGTCCAGCGCGCGATGCAGGACTTGCGTACCAAGACGCCAAAAATCGGCATGCGCAGCATGAGTCGATCCATGACCGACTGCAGATGGGTGCTGGTCTTCAAGGCGCGAAAGAAAAAGAAGATTCCCCCGCCCAAGCCGCCAAAGATCAGGTACCAGTACTGGATGAAAAACTCGCTCATGGCGATCACCATCAGGGTGGGCGCCGGCAGTTCGCCGCCAAACGAGGCGAACACCTGTTTGAAGGATGGAATCACAAAGATCATGATGACCGCAACCACCACAAAGGCCACGACCAGCACGCTAATGGGGTACATCAGCGCGGATTTGATTTTGGATTTGACGCCTTCAATTTTCTCCATATAGGTGGCAAGGCGGTCGAGCAGCGAGTCCAAGATACCGGCGGATTCTCCGGCGGCCACCAAATTGCAGTACAGCGGGCTGAACTGGTTCGGGTATTTGCGAAATGCCGCGCTCATGGAGGAGCCGGTTTCAATGTCAATGCGCAAGTCGTTGATCAGCTTACTGAGGCTTGGGTTGGGGTTACCTTGGCCCACGATGTCAAAAGACTGCAGCAAGGGCACGCCGGCCTTCATCATGGTGGCCAATTGGCGGGTAAAAGTAGCGACCTCTTTGGGTTTGATGGACTGCGCCCAGCCCATGCGGCGCTTTTTGATCTTTTTGGGCGTGATTCCCTGGCGGCGCAGCATGGCGCGCACCAGGGTTTCTGCGGTGGCCCGGGTTTCGCCGTTGACGATCCTGCCGTTGCGGTCGCGCCCCTGCCATTCAAAGACGGACTCGGCGGCTGCGCTTTTGCGCCTTGCCTGCTGTGCTTTGTTGTTGGTGGTGGCCATAGGTCCCTGTATCTGCGCTTATTCGTTGGTCACAGCCATGACTTCTTCGATGGAGGTCAGGCCCAGTTTCACTTTGTGCAACCCCGAGGTGCGCAGGGAGCGCACACCCTCTCGCTCGGACTGCTCGGCAATGTCCATGGACGAGCCGTCGCGCAAGATGATGCGCTGGATTTCTTCGCTGATGGGCATCACCTGGTAAATGCCGACGCGGCCCTTGTAGCCGTTGTTGCAGGCGCTGCAGCCCACCGGGCGGTAGGGTTTCCAGCTGCCGTCTACATCAGCGGCTTTGAATCCTGCATCCAATAAGACGTGTTTTGGCACTTCGGCCGAAACTTTGCATTTCGCACACAGGCGCCGGGCCAAGCGCTGCGCAGTGACCAAGACCACGCTCGAGGCAATATTGAAAGGCGCCACGCCCATATTGCGCAGGCGCGTGATGGTGGTGGGCGCGTCGTTGGTGTGCAGGGTGGACATCACCATGTGCCCGGTTTGCGCGGCTTTGATGGAAATGTCGGCCGTCTCCAGGTCCCGAATCTCGCCGACCATGATGATGTCGGGATCCTGGCGCAAGAAGGACTTCAGGGCAACGGCAAATGTCAAGCCGGCCTTTTCGTTGACATTGACCTGGTTGACGCCAGGCAGGTTGATTTCCGACGGGTCTTCGGCGGTGGCGATATTGACCCCGGGTTGGTTCAGCAGATTCAGGCAGGTGTAGAGCGAAATGGTTTTGCCCGACCCGGTGGGACCCGTGACCAGCACCATGCCGTAGGGGCGGGCGATGGCTTTGAGCAGGCGCTCTTTTTCCTCGGTTTCGTAGCCCAGCGCCTCGATGCCGAGTTTGGCGCTGTTGGGGTCCAAAATCCGGATGACGATTTTTTCGCCGAAAAGCGTGGGCAGGGTGCTGACGCGAAAGTCAATCGTCTTGTCCCGCCCCATTTTGAGCTTCATGCGGCCGTCTTGCGGCAAGCGGCGCTCGGAGATGTCCATGCGCGAAATCACCTTGATCCGGGAGGCCAGTTTCTCCTTGATGCTGACAGGCGGAGTGCCGATTTCCCGCAATTCGCCGTCAATGCGAAATCGCACCCGGTAGGAAAATTCGTAGGGCTCAAAATGCAGGTCCGACGCACCCATGGCGTAAGCGTCAAACAGCATTTTTTGCAGGAAGCGCACCACCGGGGCATCGTCAATCTCATTGTCTTGTGGTGCCGCGTCCAACGGCACATCGCCTGTCACCTCGAGACTCTTCTCGTCAAATTCGCTATTGAGGAATGCTGTCGAAAATTTTTCGTTTGCCTCGGTAAACCGGGTGGCGTTGAGTTTCATCAGCTTGTCAAACTCAACCACCACCCATTCCACGGACAACTGCGTGGCAAATTTGATTTTCTCGGCCGCTTCCCGGTTCGATGGGTCTGCGGTCGCGATCACCAGCACGTTATTGCGCTTGCCCAAAGGCAAAAGCTGGTAATCCCGGCAAATTTTTTCGTCCAGTAAATTGGCGGGCAGGCCCTCAATATTCAGGGCGCTCAGGTCAACAAGCGGCGCGATGAAGGCCTTGCAAAGCGTATGTGCCAGGGTGATGGACGAGACGGCACCCGAATCCACCAGTTCGGCCACAAAGCTCTTGCGGCTGGCTTGCGCCTTGCCGTAAAGCATCTCCGCCGTTCTTTGATCCAAAGTGCCCGCCGCCACCAGCGCACGACCGATGCCAGACAAATTGCCTGGCGCGGCGTCATAACTGGAGACGGCGAAGTCGTTCATTGCGGTTCGAAAAGGTGCCCGAGTGCGTCTTTGGCAGACACCACCGGCACGAGCCCGTCCAGCGGCCAGGCGATGTTGAGGTGGGCGTCGTCCCAGGCCAGGAAGCGCTCGAATTCGGGCGCGTAGTAATCTGTGGTCTTGTACAAAAATTCGGCGGACTCGGACAGCACCAGAAAACCGTGCGCCAGCCCCGGTGGTATCCACAATTGGCGCTGGTTGCTGGCCGACAGGTGTTCCCCGACCCATTGGCCGTAGGTAGGCGAATGCGGGCGAATGTCGACCACCACATCAAACACTTCGCCGGATACGACCCGCACCAGCTTGCCCTGGGGGTTCTGCACCTGGTAATGCAGCCCGCGCAGCACGCCGCGCGCTGACTTGGAATGGTTGTCCTGCACAAAATTGACGTCCAGCCCGGTGGCTGCCGCAAAGTCGCGGGCGTTGAAGCTTTCATAAAAAAAGCCCCTGGCGTCGCCAAACACGCGCGGCTCCATCAGCAAGACGTCGGCAATGGCGGTAGGCGTTGCCTTCATCAGTACACCTTTTCCGTCAAAAGCCGCAGCAGGTACTGGCCGTAGCCGGATTTGGCTAGCGGTTTGGCCAGGCGCTCGAGCTGCGCATCGTCAATCCAGCCGCTGCGCCAGGCGATTTCTTCGGGTGCGGCCACTTTCAGGCCTTGGCGGTTTTCAATGGTGTGGATGAATTGGCTGGCCTCCAACATGGACTCGTGCGTGCCGGTATCGAGCCAGGCGTAGCCGCGGCCCATGGTCTGCACATCCAGGGCGCCGCGCTCCAGGTAGAGGCGGTTCAGATCGGTAATTTCGAGTTCGCCCCGCGCCGAGGGTTTGACGGTTTTGGCCAGCTCGACCACCTGGCTGTCGTAAAAATACAGGCCGGTGACGGCGTAGCGTGATTTCGGGGCGATGGGCTTTTCTTCGAGGCTGATGGCCCGACCGGCGGCATCGAATTCGACCACCCCATAGCGCTCCGGGTCTTGCACCGCGTAGGCAAAAACCGTGGCGCCCACGGTTTGCGCGCAGGCCGAACTGAGCAGGGTGGCAAAGTCGTGGCCATAAAAAATGTTGTCGCCCAAGACCAGGGCGCTGGGTGCGTCGTCCAAAAACGCTTCGCCAATCAAAAAGGCCTGCGCCAAACCGTCGGGGCTGGGCTGCACTGCGTAAGACAACTGCAAACCCCACTGGCTGCCGTCGCCTAGCAACTGCTCAAAACGCGGGGTGTCTTGGGGCGTGGAGATGATCAAGATTTCCCGAATACCGGCCAGCAGCAGGGTGCTCAGCGGGTAGTAAATCATGGGCTTGTCGTAAATCGGCAGCAATTGCTTGCTTACCACCTGGGTGGCGGGATACAGGCGCGTGCCCGAGCCGCCGGCCAAGATGATGCCTTTGCGCTGCGGTGTGCTGGATTTACTCATGTGGGCTTGGCTCCTAAGGTTTCTTGCAACATGCGCTGCACTCCAATTTGCCAAAGTGGCAAGTGTAATGAAAATGCGGACCGAAGTTTCCCGGTGTCTAGGCGCGAGTTGAGCGGGCGCTGGGCGGGGGTCGGGTACTGGGCCGTCGAGGTGGCTTGCACTTGGTCGGGCCCGGCCTTAAGCAGCACACCCATTTCTTGTGCCTGGGTCAAGACAAACTGGGCGTATCCGCGCCAGCTGGTCTGGCCGTCGGCCGCGCAGTGGTAGGTGCCGGCCAGTTCGGGTCGGGCCACGGCGGCGCGCATTGCGTGGGCGGTGACGTCGGCTAGCATTTCGGCAGAGGTGGGGGCGCCAATCTGGTCGTCGATGACGGTGAGCGACTCGCGTTCAGCCGCCAGGCGCAGCATGGTTTTGGCAAAGTTGCCGCCGCGCGCGGCATAAACCCAGCTGGTGCGCAAGATCAGGTGCTGGGTACAAGCGGCCACTGCCAACTCGCCAGCGCGCTTGGTGCTGCCGTAAACGCTCAGCGGCGCGCAGCGGTCGTCTTCTTTCCAGGGCGTGCTGCCGCTGCCGTCAAACACATAGTCGGTGGAATAGTGGACCAGCCAGGCGCCCAGGCGTTGTGCCTCAAGCGCCAATACGCCTGGCGCCAAGGCGTTGATGGCATGGGCGCGCTCGGGCTCTGTCTCGGCGCGGTCCACGGCGGTATAGGCGGCGGCGTTCACGATGATGTCCGGCCCCACCAGGCGCACCGTGCGCGCCAGACCGTCCAAATCAGCCAGATCGCCGCAAAGGCCACCGTCGCCTGCGGTGGGCGCAGAGCCCAGTGCGACCACATCGCCCAGCACCGCCAGGCTGCGCTGCAGTTCCCAACCTACCTGCCCGTTGCAGCCCAAAAGCAAGATTTTCAGCATGGGCCCACCTTCAGGCCTGCGCGTACTGCGTCGCCACCCAGTCGCGGTAGGCGCCGCTTTGCACTTGGGCTACCCAGTCCGGGTTGTCCAGGTACCACTGCACGGTCTTGCGAATGCCGGTCTCAAAGGTCTCGGCGGGCTTCCAG
>Ga0194037_1001108_pt1 | contig 20043 bp, 15 predicted proteins | sample JunL306m_MetaG_FD_148653 | JGI IMG/M metagenome (GOLD analysis project Ga0194037, IMG submission 148653) | Anoxic zone freshwater microbial communities from boreal shield lake in IISD Experimental Lakes Area, Ontario, Canada - Jun2016-L304-6m | ecosystem: Environmental > Aquatic > Freshwater >...
TGATGAACCGTCGGTCGTGTAGCGGATAACGATGCCATTGGCCTTTGGCAGCGCAAGCAGTTCAACTTCATAATGGTCGCCAAGGTTATGCAACTGGTGCTTGAGCCGGGGCTTGGCAGTCCATTCTTTTACTTCGCTGACCCGTGTCGTATCGGCAGGATCAAAGGCCAAAAAACGATAGCGTAGAGCACTTGCTTCAAAACGGGTCGGTGTCGGCACCGGACTGGATGCAGGCGTTGGATCAGTATCACCGGTTTCGTACGCAACCGCTGGAGCATGGAGCGGTTCTATCTTCAAGTACGTGTACCCTTCACCATCTTCCTGAACAGAGAGTGGGCGAATGTCAACCGTTGGGTCAGGAGGAGGGAACGGTCCGCGCCGGATATAGTTACCCTCTTCCCGCCAAATCCCCCTTCTGACGCAATCGGCTTTCAGATCATCCAGGGCAGACGGTTTGTGAAGTTGCCAGTTGGTCAGTACCGCAGCGGTACGTTTGAAATCAGCCCAGAGGATTACTTTGGTTTCAGCTGATCCGAACAGCTTGGCTTCAGCCTTCATGCGGAAAGCGTCTTCATCAATTTTCGTCGTAAATTTCTGGGCGTCTTCAAGGGTTTTACGGATGGTGGCTTCGCCGTTCTGATTTCCGGCAAAAGCCAGGACGATACCGGTCGCCCGCAATGCGGTGTTTATGGAAGGATAGACGATCTGATCAAACGCTTCTTTCAGAGCTGAGGTGAATTGCAGGCCAACTCGGTCGCTCAGGGCATCCAGCGCCCGCCATTGCGGGTCATCTGCGGGGGTGCCCTCAGATTTCAGATCATCTTTTATACTTTGCAGTGCGCGAGTCTGCCGTGCCGAATCTACCACTTTCTGAAACGTATCCTTTGATCCGGTGAGAAAAAGAATGCGATTTTTGTACTGCTGCTGTCCCCACCACGCCTGCCAATCAGCTGATATCGGCAGTTGATTGGCCAGTCCCCCGGGGCGGACAATTACCAGTGTGGTTTTTTCCTGCTCAACCTGCACCTGATCAAGAGGTGGCAAAACTTTTACCACCTGAAAACAATCCCGCATTGAGACTGAAAAGTATTGTTCAAGATGGTCGCGGAGCATGCGGTCAACGGTTTCGGGATGCAGTGATTGGGCGGTGGAACGGAGCTTGGCAGCAAGGTTCTGCTGGTTTTTGAAAAAGAGACGCCCATCTGCCGAGCTGTGAAGATACCAGGCGCGGACCGCCAACTTATCAAGCACATTGGTCTTGAAGGTGGAAAGGTCGCGACCGGGGCGCTGAAGGCAGTCTACGAGCTGATGCTCCCGCAGGCCATGAATAGCGCCGGGAGTCGTTGATAGCGATGCTACCAGTATCAGGCGCGCGGCATCCGAGGCGTCTGAATTGCCATTGGCACGGTCGATCTGCTCAACTTCCGCATCGCCACAGTGAGCGATATCGTGGGCGATGGCCTCGCTGAGCGACGGGTTTATTGTCCGAATCTCGGAGGCTATCTCGTCCTGATTCAAATCGAGATCGTACGGGTGGATCAACTCCATACCTTTTGCTTTTTCGGTACGCCACAGGCTTGATACCACCATCTGCATCAGGCGGATTACACCTCGTGTCTGCTGAAACCCTTCATTCTCCTTGAACTTACCCACCAACTCGCGCAGATCGGGATGGAACGGGTAGGAGTCAATGACTCTTGTATAAAGTGAGTCCGGCGTTGTCGTTGTGAGGTTCATACTGTTCGCTTCACGCAGCGCATCCCGATAAGCGGAAGCAACCCGCTGAATTTCAACTTCCGGCGCAACATGCTCAAAGAGCCGCTTGCGCAGGATGTGGTACAGCTCATCACCGTTCGGGTTGACCGGAGTGATCGGGACAGCTATGCGACGGGCTTCGCCGGTAATCCCTTGAACCGCCCGGTTGAAGGCAGATTCAAGGCTTGCCTGGCCGATACTGAAATTAGAGCCCGCCAAATCGGACAGAACCAGGCAGACGTTATCCATATCGGCAACTGCAACAAACAGATTGGCAAGCGCTGTGGTCGTTACAATACTGAGATCGCCGTTACCGACCGGAACAGCTACAGCGTATTCCAGATACGGCGGTAGTTCGTCAAGGAAGAGAACGAGTGGATCACCACCAAGCAGTTGCTTCCACGCTTCCGGTCCCGGCGCCTGGAGAAGCGGCGAGATGTAACGGGCAAATTGCTCTTCCTTGCCAAGCTGCTTTGCGATTGAACCCCAGATACCACCAACTTCATCGGTGCTTCTGCCGTTAAACCCGACAACCCGGCAGCGGCCAAGCCGTGGAGCCGGGTCCTGATCACCAAGGACCCGCTTACGCAATTCGGGGTCACGCGCCAGCAGTCCCACGGCAATCATGCTGTGTGTTTTACCGCCACCCATCGCCTGTGAGAGCAGGAAGACCGATGAGCCTGCCCCGACTCCGCCCAACTGCCGGAAAGCCCGCTCCACCAGCGTGGACATACCGCTGGTGAAATAGTTTTCCTCAAAAAATTCAGGCCCATTTACCTGTCCTTTCAGGAATGTATCAAGGCTGAGTACGGTGGCTCTTCTGTCGGCGGCAAAGACTGACTGGCGGGGTGTACAGAGGGTCTGAAGGCTCATAGGTGTCCTTTAGTTACAGTTTCCGGGTTGATCGCAGTAGGCAGTCACCTCGAATGTGCCTTATAGCACACTTCAGGTATACAATTAAAGCGTATTTAAGGTGTGTTTTACCAATATGTGCCTCGGGGTATGCTCCACCCCAAAACGAGGCGCACATGGCAACGATTCGTACCAGTAAGGAAATAGGATTCAGGTTGAAGCAGCTACGGGAACAGGCTGGTGTTAGTCAGGAGATGATGGCGGAACTCGTGGGGGTTTCAAGGGGCCAGTTGCAGAAGTACGAATCCGGTAAAAATATGATGAACACGGAGAAGCTGCAGCTGGCGGCGAACTCGCTCGCTGTATCGGTGCAGGAGTTTTTTATCGACGAAGGGGAAGATGTTCTGCCGTTGGCAGTTTCTGAAAAGCTGCTGATAGATTCCTATCGGGCTATTCCCAATAAGGAGATTCAGGCGAGTATTCTGAAGATTACTGCTAATGCTACGCGGGTTGATGAAAAGACATCTTGAGCAAGTACAAGAGCCGCTGCGAAGGAATTCTCGATAACCAATCCGCGCAACGGCCCCATTTCAAATAAGATTCTTACTTTATGCAGTTGATTACATGACATCCGTGCATCAGCCAGCCATTTAAGCAATGCTTACGTTCAATTTCAGCAATAGCATCTTTTTCCTGCCGGGGTAGGCCACGCAATACCAGGTACCCTTCTGAAAAATATTCATTCTTACCCTGCTCGGCACCACGTCGGCGAGCAAACTCTTCCAGTTCGCTGCAGGTAGGCAGTGTTACATAGGTTGCGTCCTGCCCGGGCTGCCACGAGGGGTTACCCATTTCAATGCCTATCCAGCCATAGAGGGACTTTGCCCACGCTTTGCCCATTCCCGGTGCCTGAGGGCATTTCCAGCTACCATACAGTCGTATTCTTTCAGCAATTTTATGATCAATATCCGCCTGGCTTGATTCCAGCGTCTTCAGTATTTCTACGACGCGGTTTTCTATTAACGTACCCAAACGCCTGAATATCGGACCGTCATCGCTGGAATTTCTCAGTCTGTCCGGCATAGTGGGTAACAACTTTCTGAGACGGTCAATTGTCTGTGAGTGAGATGCGGAAGAAATCCCTCTGCTGCTTTCAGCTTCATCCTTCAGTGCTTCAGGTATCGTTTGAATAGTCATGGCTTTTTCCCCTTTGGGGCTTTAGAGATCACGCTGCTGCTACCCTCTAAGGTAATCTGTCTCAGTACCTCATCAGCAATCGGATCGAGCACCACCCGCACGTCAATGTCATTCATAAAACCCGTGAAAGCCTCATGCTGATTTACCATATAGTAGAAGTGCCGGTTGATAGTGCCACCGGGAGCACAGATTTCAATGTCATGCTCCATCAGCTGCTTTTCCAGGTAGCGCAACATGAAACTGAATTTTCCGCCATCTCTGCGTAAGGTAAGAATGGGTCGGTCAAAATTCCCCCTGATACGCTTCAGTCTGTTTATCCTTGGGGCCACCGGTTTTGTATATGTGGCAATCCATTCACGATAAAGCTGCAAAACGACTTCCATCCAAGTACATCTGCCATCTGCTTCCGCAGACAAAGTACCTTGACGCCCGGCGCTGATCCTGTAGGCCATGGCTGCCATCTTATAGAGGTATGCAGCCTGTTCATGATCACCGGCACTGCCTGCAGCGTCACCGCGCTCCATAAGTTCCTTCTGTGCTTCACTATCTCCACAATCAGCCTTGCCGATTAATGCTTTAAGTTCATCGTTCATAACGCCTCCTTGAGGTCAGCCAGCTGTTCTGCCAATGCAACCAGCTCATTGTAAACATCGCGGTCAAGCACATCCAACCACCGGGCAGGTATGGCGTCCAGCGAATAGAACGCTCCTGCCAGACCGCCAGCCATGGCTGCACAGGTGTCCGAATCCTGCCCATTGTTGGCTATAGCCACTACGCAATCTTCCAGCGAGTCGGTTTCAAAGAAATAGTGCAGAACGGTCCGCAGCGTCTCTACGATATGGCCACCCGACTTACCGTCAAACCTGTCGGGAGCAAAGAGCGGATACCTGTCGGCAATCAAGCGGAGTTCATTTTTGCCGGCACCATGCATGGCAGCGGCTACAAGTTCTGCATAACACCGGCACCCCGCATCAGATTCCTTGTTGTTATGGGTAAGCCTGGATTGAGCTACGACCGAATTCAGCATCAACTCCCTGTCATCGGAGTAGAGTATTATCAGCGGCAACTCGCGCATGGCTCCACCATTTCCTGCGCCCCGCTCATCATAAGGGGCCTCCAGGTTGCCGGTTCTGATATAACGATGGATACCGGCCCGGCATGTGCTGCCGATATCAACGGGATCCGAGTTGTACCAATCCACAAATTTATCTGCGATGTCCTTCAGGTTGAAGCCACGACACTCCACCAGAGATCTGGCAACGCACAATGTCATCATTCCGTCATCGGTAATTTCTCCCGGTTCCAGTTCCAGCCAGCCGCCTCCGGTAAGATCCCGGTGTATGCCGATCTCTTTTCTGATATCCTCAGGTGACATGAATTCAGTTGTAGCACCGAGGCTTTCTGCACACACAAACCCGAGTAAACTACCCTGTATCCTGTTAATTGTGTCCTGTGCCGTTTGATAGTTTTTATCCATAAGACTCCTTTTCGATGTATGTTCTGTTTGATAAAGCCCAGGTCGATCTCTGTTCTCAGACAGATGCCTTTCTTTTTAGTGTCCACAGCAGTAACGCCGTTGCCAGTGTACTGTCAGTATCGCCACCTACCCAAACGCCGCGCCTGATCACATCCATTTCTGAATCTGCATCTGAAATAAATACCGCTGTCAATAACGTGTTGTATGCAGTCACTTGCGGTTCTCTGCAATAAAGTTGCTTCAGCTCATCTTCAGTGGGTACCTGAAACTCTTTCAGCATCTGCGGTGACTTGATGAAATTACACAGCAGTGTTACCGCCCTCATCGCTTCATCGTGGGCATGAGTGAAGGATGTCACCTGTTTGACAAACTCTGTCGGATCACCACCAATACCGGTACCGTAATAATATGCGGGATAACAAAGAGCCAGCGAGCCATTGCCAAAGGAGTTGGCGTCATCGGAAATCTCAAAAACCTTGGCAAGTTTATCATCGAGGCTCATTTTACCGCCGTACTTCACTAAATGTCTGATCAGTGAGAAATGGTCACGCATGGTCCGCCCGTAACCAGTGCCGTGATGCTCCTGATGATAAACAAACCAGTCCCACATGAATTGGTTCCTTGTCGCGTACTGGTAATTACCGACAAACTGCAGAAAACAATCCACGATGCTGCTTTCATCGGACCCTTGATTACTACGCAGAGCCATAAGAAGGCGCTGCTCATCAACAGGCTGGAACATGGAATGCCCCTCAAAGGGCAGGCCCACCCTGTCGCCGCGCTTGAATGCCTCAATGCAATCCATGTCAAAGTTACTCATCTGCTCTTTTGCTTCCTGAAATATCATCTTAACCGCCTGATCCATGCCCGACGATGAATCCGGTACCAGATGGCTTGACGAATCTGACTCTTTCTGCGAAGGCCTTGGGCTGCAGAACGCTACGCCACCCCGGCCCACTACTTCCTGAAATAATTTTGGATTGTATCCGCAGTCGATCACTCTCATATTAGCCTCCAGCCTCTAATAACGTATGTGCCCTTGTGTTTGCGTGAATGGTTCGAAAATAAGGTATTCATACGCGTTACCTCTGAAGTTTGGTTGTCGTAGTTTCCTGTCTGCTGTCAGCTTTCTTCTGTGAACCATCTTCCGGCTTCATAAATCGTCCTGAAGTAATGGTCACCGGCTCTCTGAAGATCGGATCGTCGGGACCGGGCCTGCGGATCGTCGCGTTGGGATAGGCCCGAGCGAGCTTTTCTGATAGTGTCTCTGTATTCTGTTCCATAAATTACTCCTTCCTGAATGTTGTCATGGCTTTCAAGACCACTGGGCGAATAGAAATGGGCGGGAGCCCCTTACTATTCATTGATTACCTGTTTCATTGTCCAGAGCAGCAGCGCCGTTGCCAGACTTGAATCAACGTCACCGCCGATTCTGATGGCTTCGCGGATAACATCCATCTCCGTGTTTTTCATAGCGCACTTGACAGCCGTTACCAAAGTGTTGAAAGCCGTGGCGTGGTCGCCACAGTACCGTTCCCGGAAGAGCTCATCATCAGCAACACCGCTGTCCTGGTAAAAGTCCGCTATCGTTGTCGGGTCTTCGATGAATGCGCATAGCCGGGTAACCGCTTCCATAGCGTCCGGATTGGAATGGGTGAAGCTGGTCAGGCCGCGTACAAACTCTACCGGTATTTCGCCGATGGACTCTGCGTAGCAATATGCCGGGTAGCAGAGCGCTAAGCAGCCATTCCCGAAAGAATCTGCTTCAGCAGAAATCTCGGACAGCTTTTTGGTCTTGCTGCGAAGATCCGGGTACGTGTCACCATGCCTGATGATATGGGCCACCAGATTGAAATGATCCCGGTATGTGCGCCCATACCCGGTTCCGTGATGCTGCTGGTGGTAGCAGAGCCAGTCCCAGGTAAACTGTTCATCGGTGGTGAATGCGTACCCCTCGGTAAATTTCAGGAAGCAGTCAACGATGCTGCTCTCATCCGATCCATGATTACTCTTCAGGGCCAGGGCAAGCCGCCTGTCTATCAGTTTCCCGGCAGCTTTGTCCCGTATCTCCTGACTAAAATCACTGAGTACTTCCATCAGGATCCCGCTGACGGCGTCACTTTTATCAATCTGATGGAGCAGATTAAACTGCTGCGGGAAGAGTGTGCATCCTTCAAACGGTAAACCGGCCCGATCGCCTCTTTTGAATGCTTCGATAATGTTCATGTCCATATGCGTTACCTCCGTAATTTTAGTTGTCGTAGTTTCCTGTCTGCGATCAGTTCCCGTCTGCTGATACTCTTTCGGCTTCATAAATCGTCCTGAAGTAATTGTGATCGGCTCTCTGAAGATCGGATCGTCGGGTCCCGGTCTGCTATGGGTCGCGTTGGGAAGCATCCGTCTGGAAACTTCTAATGGTGTCTCTGTAGCCTGTTCCATAAATGACTCCTTTCAGAAATCTGTCGTGGCTTTCAAGGCCACTTTAGTGAATTGAATAGAACGTTAACCATGCCGCTGCAGTTGCTACGGTGGACGAATAACCACAGCACTGGCAGGCATCAAAACAGCAATATGCAGATAACAGCATAGGACGAAGTACGGAGTGTATTTCATGAGAGCCCCCTGAAACGTAACAACCCCTTCCGATGATCTGGAAGGGGTCAATAGTTCCAAGAGGAATTGTGACGCGCTTCCTTATCTTCCGGATTTCTCCGCTGGAATTAGCACCTACCCTTAGGGTGGTTGCTGCAACTTCAAAGGGCCAGTCCCTCAGTTGCTCTTGATAAGAAGGGGTGTTTCGATATGTTGATTAGCTTATACTATTTAAAAATGGGTCTGTCAATACCCCCTCCCGGACTTCCCCTTTCATTAAAAATCATACTATTCCTTCTGCAATATCACTCGCTGGTGCCGGCAGGATGCCAGCAGTTTGCAGTGCCCCGAAAAGGTGGTTCAGGATCACCAGTCGCACATACTCCGAGATAGTCTGGTATTTAGTCCCGGCCAGTGTGTCCAGGTCTTTCCGCATCCGCTCGGGTATGAAGACCTTAACCCCGGCAACCTTTTTGGGAGGGGGCGGTGGTGGCGTGCCTGGAGCTGATGGAGCAATAGAAAACCGTATTCCATCATAGGGGATTTCTTCCGGGTTAAACTTCTGCCGTTCTACCAGACCGATCAGATCGTAGCGGCCATACAGATGCTGGAAGAGAATCTGCCTGATCAAATCCGATAGTGAGGTGTTCAGGTATGAGGTCAACTCTCCAAGTTGCTGTTCGACTGATTCCGGAAGCCAGACCTTGAGTGTGACATCATTACGCCGCATTTCTGAGTAGTTACTGCCGGTCATACTGACTTTATACGTGGCTTTCTGTTGTCTGGCTGTCTCGGTCGGTCGAGCATTGTCCTTACTGCGAAAAAAGAAATTCATAGGCAGGCCCTCCTTTAAAATCATCGTCGCATTATCGTATGTCAGAATATGTCATTTGAGTTCCGGTAAAATCGGGTCACAACATTTATTTGGATAAGTTCCAGGGAAAGTAAGTTCTGGCAGATTCGGTAATCAAGAGGGTTATAGGAAGATAGACAGACGTAAATCCAATATGAGTTAGGTCAGCAATGCAATATTGTCTGCTTTGAAAACAGATAGAGGGGCTGATAATGATCAATATTACCAACCCCTCAAAATATATCTCGTTCAAATTTTTGTATGGTCAACGCCTTTAATGGGAAAAAATATTATCTGGATCACCTTGCAAAAATACGGAAAAATCACTAATTGGGAACACATCAACTAAATCAGTATGTTAAGTTAGTGCCGTACGAAAAAATCAAGTTATGGGTAACAAAATATCAATAATTGGGCGCGCGTACAACACCCCCTACATACTATATGTCCAGATTGACCACATTAAGCGCGTTCCTCTCAATAAAATCGCGGCGTGGCTCAACTTGATCACCCATCAGAATGGTGAAAATCTCGTCAGATTCTACCACGTCCTCTATCTTGACCTGCAGCAGAACCCGGTTTTCCGGATTCATGGTGGTTTCCCAGAGCTGTTCAGGATTCATCTCACCCAAGCCTTTGTAGCGCTGAATGCCAAGTCCTTTTTTTGCATTTTCAAGGAAAAAAGTCAGTAAGTCCTGATGGTTGGATGTCTCCAATAAAACTTTTCCTCCCTCCTGTTCTACAAACGCACGACCATTAGCCATGGTATCCTCAATCCGGCGGTGGTTGTCTACCAGGAGATCGTATTCACGGGTAGAAAGTACCGACAGAGTCTGCTGGTCAATTATGGAGCGGATATTGCCGATGCGAAACGAAATCCGGTGCTCCTCAATTTCGTACTCCGATCCTGCTGCCAGAGATTTCATAGCTTCCAGATGCGGTAATAACTGGGACATCTCTTCCAAACCGGCCGGGACGTTGCTGCGGATGACGATCGAAAGCAGTTCAGGGGAAATTCCCTTCTTGACTACTTTATTGAATATGGCCCGGTTTTCAATAAATTGCTTGATAACCGGAATAATCTGTTTTCCGTTGTAAGTTCGATCACCCTTTTCAAGGCGCAGGGTCAAATCTTCAGAGCCTTCCTCCAGCAGAAACTCCTGCATGGCATGTTCATCACGCAGATACTGTTCACGTTTGCCGCGCTTGACCTTATAGAGCGGTGGCTGGGCAATGTAGAGGTGTCCGCGTTCGATCAGTTCGCGCATGTTGCGATAGAAGAACGTCAGCAGCAGCGTAAGAATGTGTTGACCGTCGACGTCGGCATCCGTCATGACGATGATGCGATGATAGCGCAACTTGGCGATATTGAAGTCATCCTTGCCTATACCGGTACCGAGCGCAGTGATCAGTGTCCGAATCTCCTGTGAAGAGATCATCTTGTCGAATCGGGCCTTCTCGACATTGAGAATCTTTCCCTTGAGTGGCAAAATCGCCATATTTTTACGATCACGTCCCTGTTTTGCCGATCCGCCGGCCGAGTCACCTTCGACCAGATAGAGTTCGCAGAGTGCCGGATCCTTTTCCTGACAGTCAGCCAGTTTTCCCGGAAGACCGCCCATATCAAGAGCCCCTTTGCGACGGGTCAGGTCGCGGGCTTTACGGGCCGCTTCACGGGCACGGGCTGCTTCAATAGATTTGTTAAGGATATCTTTGGCAATCTTGGGGTTTTCTTCCAGGTAAACTGCCATGCGCTCATTAAGCAGCGATTCGACATAACCTTTAACCTCGGAGTTACCGAGCTTGGTCTTGGTCTGCCCTTCGAACTGCGGCTGTGGGATCTTGACCGAGATGACGCAGGTCAACCCCTCACGCAGGTCATCGCCGGAAACGGTTACTTTTTCGTTTTTGAGCAGGTTATTGGCGGCAGCATACGCGTTCATGGTACGAGTCAAGGCGGCCTTGAATCCTGCCAGATGCGTGCCACCCTCATGCGTGTTGATATTGTTGGCAAATGCGAATATTTTCTCGTCGTAGGAGTCGTTATACTGCATGGAAACTTCCATCTCCACGCCCCCTTTTTCACCTTTGAAATACATTGGCTTGGGGTTGATAGCGACCTTATTGCGGTTCAGATACTCAACAAAGGAGCTGATACCACCTTCATAATGAAACTCGTGTGATTTTCCATCCACCCGCTCGTCACTGATTTTAATTCGAACTCCGGCGTTCAAAAATGCCAATTCCCGAATACGCTGGGAGAGAATATCGAAGGAGTATTCGGTTGTTTCAAATATTTCCTCATCCGGCATAAAGGTGATCTTGGTACCACGCTTTTTAGTTTCGCCGGTAACAGCCAGCGGAGCAACCGGGTCACCACGACGATATGACTGGCGGAATACTTTGCAATCGCGTCTGATTTCAAGTTCAAGCCATTTGGAGAGTGCATTAACAACTGAAACACCGACTCCATGCAGACCGCCGGAAACTTTGTAGGAATCATTGTCAAATTTGCCGCCGGCGTGCAGCACGGTCAAGACGACTTCTGCCGCCGATTTTCCTTCATGCGGCATGATGTCGGTCGGAATACCGCGACCATTGTCGACAACCGTTATCGAACCATCAGTATTGATTGTTACGGAAACTTCGTCGCAGTGACCTGCCAGTGCTTCATCGATCGAATTGTCAACAATTTCGTATACCAGATGATGTAAGCCGGCACTGGAAGTTGAACCGATATACATTGACGGGCGTTTACGAACCGCTGACAACCCTTCCAGAACTTTGATATTCTCGGCGCCGTACTCTTCGGAGACCTGTACTACATTTTCCTGTTCATTCATGCGGTTATTTTCCTTCAATCATCAGATTGCCGTTTTCCATATGGAAAACAGCGTAGTAGGGAGCCGTCGACAGCATTACTGAAGAACGATCCGTGGTTGTAATAAATACCTGAACTTCCCTGGTTGTGAGGAACTCCATCAGGTTATGATTTCTGACAGCGTCCAGTTCAGAACTCATATCATCAAGCAGAAGCAGTGGCGCTTCGCCGAATATTTCTTGAAGATTGTCCATCTCGGCCATCTTCAACGCCAGTACATAACTCTTCTGCTGCCCCTGAGAACCAAACGTCTTAAGCAACCGTTCATCAAGAACAAGTGTTAAATCATCCCGGTGAGGCCCGGCAGTTGTCGTACCATATCGTTCATCAGAACGCTGCTGACGATTGAAAAGTGCCAGTAGTTCCTCTCGAATCTGCTGCCGTTCCGTTGACTGAATACCGCTAGGCAGATAGCGTAAGCGTGCCGTCTCACCATTTCCAGCAATAGTGGCATAATATTTCTGCAGTTTGCCATCCAAAGTCTCAACGAAACAGAGGCGCCGTTCAATCAGTTCAGCCCCTGTTTCAGCCAGCTTTTCCGTCCAGATTTCCAGACCGGCTTTCTCTGAATTTTTTAATAGGTGGTTACGCTGTTTGAGTATGCGCTGATAAGCGTGCCAACAGTGTAAATAGCAAATATCACCAGTATAAACTGCCCGGTCAAGATAGCGGCGACGTGTCTCCGGCCCCATTCTGACCATATCAGTATCGTCGGGAGAAAACACCACGGCGTTCAACTTGCCATGTAATTCTGATGCTTTATGCACCCCTTTTCCGTCTATTTCGACCTTACGACCGACCGCTTCAATGGCCAGTCTCACGTTATTGTACATCCCGCCTGATGCAACCGTTCCGGATATCTGAGACTGTAGTTCACCATGTCTGACAAGATCCGGCATTCGTGACGCTCTAAATGAGCGGGGACTTCCCAGCAGGTAGATTGCTTCGAGCAGATTCGTCTTGCCCTGGCCGTTACAACCATGAATAAGATTGAATCTGTCTCCCGGTTCGATAGCAGCGGAGCAAATGTTTCTGAAGTTGGCAATAGCCAGAGAGCAAAGGCGCATCAGCCGTTTTTAAAGCCTCATCGGCATGATAACGGCCAGAAAACTGTCTGAATTTTCAGGTACTATAATCGAGGGAGAAAGCTCATCCTTGAACTTCATATTTATCTGATCTGTTTCTGCCACTGCAAGCACATCCAGCAAGTAGCGGGCATTAAACCTGACCGAAATAGGCTCACCATCGTAACTGACATCCAGCTCTTCCATAGCATCGCCTAATTCAGGGTTACTTGATGATATTCTGATCCCACCTGATGTTATTTCGAGCATGATCCCCTTGAATTTTTCGCTTGAAAGAATCGCCATACGCCGCACCGAGTGACTGAAATTTTCCTTGTTTACGGTTACTATGCGCTCGTTAGCTACTGGTATGACACGGTTATAATCAGGAAATTCTCCATCGACGAGACGCATGATCATGTAAGAATCACCACGTTTGATAACTGCACTGTTATCCATAAAACCGAACAACAGGGTGCCCCCTTCTTCTTCGGTGATTTTCTTCATCTCAAAAACGCCTTTTTTCGGCAGGATGACACCTTTAAGGAGTTCCGGACCGGCAGTACCTTTAAAAAATCCGGATGCTATCGATAAGCGATGACCATCGGTAGAAACCATTTTGAGCCGGTTATCATCGTCCGGACCGGTTTCTACTCTGGCAAATATTCCGTTCAGGTTGTACTTAGTTTCGTCTGTACAGATCGCATATGCGGTACGTTCCAACATTCCCCGCAGTAGTGGTCCCTCGATTTCGAAAAGATTTTCTTCTTTTACATCGGGAAAATACGGAAATTCGTCTGACGAAAGGCCGACGATGTTAAATTGAACTTTTCCGCATTTTATTTCGACCCAATCGTTGTCTTTTGTTAAAAATTGAATTGGCTGATTTGGGAGCTCCTTGACAATTTCGTACAGTTTTTTAGCAGAAACGGTTATTTTCCCCGTAGATACGACCTCCGCCTGGTAGCTGCTTTTCATGCCGACCTCCAGGTCGGTTGCAGTCACCAGTAGGGATTTTTCAGTGGCTTCCAGAAGGACATTTGAAAGAATCGGCATGGATGTCCGCTTTTCTACAATACCCTGTATTTTTTGAAGGGCTTTGAGAAATAACTCTTTTTCAATTCTGAATTCCATGCGTCACCCCTTATGACTAGTAATATATTCTTTTAAAATATTAAAAACCTAGTAGTAGATAGTAGGTACTGTTGAAAAGCATAATAACTCTGTAACATGCAGTATTGTATAATTTTTACGCAGTATAAAGGCTGTTGATTCAGACTGGCGATTCTAAAGCTTATACACAGGTGTTCAAGATATTCACAGCTTTCCACAGGCAGTTAACAGGTTTTACCTACTTGAGAATGAGACGTCTGATTTCTTCAAGTATCTTAGCTGTTTTTGGATCACCCGGTAATGATTTATCCACTTTTTTAAAAGAGTGGATGATTGTGGAATGGTCTTTACCACCAAATTTTAATCCTATATCCGGGTAGGATGCTTTTGTCATATCTCGGCAAAGCCAGATTGCTAGTTGACGTGCATGTACTATGTTTTTCAGGCGCTTATCAGATTTTAAATCAGCTATTTTCATATCAAAATAATCAGCGACGGTTTTTTGAATCAGCTCAACGGTTACTTCTTTGTGCCGATCCCCAAGTATGTCCTTGAGGTTTTCTTTCGCCATATCCAGAGTTATAGGTACGTTCTGCAGGCTGCTGAAAGCTCCTAGCCTGATAAGCATACCTTCAAGTTCCCGTATATTTCTCGTGTCGCTTGAGGCAAGAAAATAGTACACGTCTTCAGGTAGTGTGACATGTGTAATTTCCGATTTTTTCTTGAGTATAGCTATTTTAGTTTCGAGGTCTGGCGGTTGAATATCAGCAATAAGGCCCCATTCAAACCTGGACCGCAGACGTTCCTCAAGATCGGATATTTCGCGGGGAAATTTATCAGATGTAATTACGATCTGTTTATGGGCATCATGCAGTGCATTAAACGTATAAAAAAACTCTTCCTGAGTACCTGTTTTTCCGGATATGAACTGGATATCATCGACCAGTAGTACGTCTACATTTCTAAACCGGTTTCTGAATATCTCCATCTTTTTAAGCCGCAGGTGATTTACCATCTCATACATGAACTTTTCCGCCGAACAATAACACACATTCATTTCGGGGGAATTCTTTCGAATAGTATGACCGATTGAGTTCAGAAGGTGACTTTTCCCCAGTCCGACGCCGCCGTAGATAAAGAGCGGATTGTACGTGTCGGCAGGATTATTTGCAACTGCCATGGCGGCAGCGTGCGCAAACTGATTACCGGTACCACTGACAAAAAGATCAAACGTATATTTGGCGTTAAGCGGTGTGAAGATAGGTTCGATGGATGTAACAGCCTGCTGTGGTAGTGTTATCTGACCAGCTTTGTGATCAATTGTTTCTGACAGAGGTGGCTGTAGTTCTATTTCATCCCTGACGACAAAATGCAAGGATACTGTTTGACCGTACGTAACCGACAGGGTTTCAGTTAAAACCTTGAGATAATGATCTTCCAGCCATTCTTTAACAAATGAATTTGGAACCGATAAATAGACGGTTGATTCATCGTGGTGACTATAGCCAACCGGTTTTATCCAGGTAGCATAGTCATCAGCAGATATGACTTTTTCGATATTTTCTGTTGCTTGTTGCCATGCTTCGAGCATTTGATCAGGTATCACAATCACATTCGTAGTACGGTTATCAACATAACTAATCTGGCGTAACCGGTTTTATTGCAATTATTTTTTAGCCTAGCGGATCTGTTTTTAAAAAGTTATCAACATTATTTTCAACACCTGTTGATAACTTTTTTATTTATAGAAAACAGACTTTTAGATCTTATTCTGGACAATATAAGGTTTATTTCGACTGCAGGGTACCAGAGCTGTCCCTGTTTTTCAAGGCAAATCAAATTTGCTTCTCGAATGTAGAGTTGCAATAATAAACTTGACACACACAGGCAGTTATGTTTAATAACTCATTTCTGAAAACTTATACTATCGAGGTAAACGAAAATGAAACGTACTTTTCAGCCCAGTAACGTATCACGGAAACGCACTCACGGATTTCTGGTCCGCATGGCTACCAAAAACGGTCGTCTGGTTATCAAACGCAGAAGAGCAAAAGGTCGCAAGAACCTTTCCGTGCGCATTGCTTCAAAATAGCAGTCTGCTGTGTGTCTTGAGCTTGGTGCTGTAACATTTCCCAAAACGGCACGATTACGAAAAAGATCTGAATTTATTCAGCTTTCGCACGCTCAATCTAAAACGTCCGTACGTGGTTTTCTTGTAGTATGGCAGCCAAATAACCATTTGGTGGCCCGACTCGGCATAACGGCAAGCAAGAAAATTGGGTGTGCTGTTGTTCGTAACAGGGTCAAACGTTATCTTCGAGAGGTTTTCAGGCACAACCGCCTGGCTCTGGAAGCTGTCGATTTGAATGTCATAGCTCGCCGGGAATCTGCACAAATGGATTATTCTGCTGTTCAGCGGGAACTTACCAAGGCCTTTCGGCTCATAGGCATTTCACCATGTTCAAGAGCTTCATGCTCCTTGTAGTCAAGGCGTATCAGAAGATGCTTTCTCCGCTTCTTCCGCAGACCTGCCGTTTTTATCCTTCCTGTTCCGAGTACTCCCGTGAATCAATAATCCGGTATGGTGTAGTCAGAGGGGTGGCACTGAGCCTTATACGGCTTGCCAAGTGTCACCCGTTTCATCCGGGCGGTTATGACCCGGTACCCTAAACCGTAAGAGCACAATCAGGAGCCTTCATGGAAAAGCGTGCGTTTATAGCTGTAGGTCTTTCAATCGCAGTATTTTATTTTTTTTCGATGTTCTTCGGTCCAGAGAAAAAAGTTCCCGAACCAGTTACCTCAAAGAGTGCGGTATCAACTGCCGCTCCAGCTACGAGTATTGTCCCATCGCAATCTGCCGGTAGCGCCGCTAATCCAGTCCAATCCCTTCCAACGGTTGCTCTCCAAAAGGAAGTGACGGTTGATACTGATCTTTATACGGCAGTGTTCTCCTCCCGTTCCGCCAGTCTGAAAAGCCTGACACTCAAAAAATATCGAGAACAAATCAGTCCTCAAGCCCAGCAGGTAATGCTTGGAAATGATTCCGATCCGAATCTGCTCGCATTTTCTAGCAGGGCGACCGGTATAAATTTTCCTGAAGGAACCGTTTTCATGGCTGACAGCGAGAAAATATCGCTGATAGACAATAGTTCCAAGCAACTGACGTTCAATTATATTTCCGGTCAGGGCTATACAATCAGAAAAATATATACGTTCACTCGTGGATCGTATGGCATCAAACTTGATACACAGGTATTCAATAACTCATTGGCTCCGTTAAGCGGGACTCTGCAGCTGGTTATGACGTACCCTGCCGAACCGAAGGTAAAAGACAATCGTTTTGACACGGCAGGTTCGTATCTCTTTTCTGACAACAGCCTTCAATCTAACAAGATTAAAGACGTTATCACGTCATCTAAACGTTATGACAAGTCGATCCAGTGGTCAGGATTTGCTGATAAGTATTTTATGAGTGCTGTGCTTGCCGAAAAGGGGAGTATTGCAGCGGTAGAACTTAAGAAAAATAACGCCGGCTTTTTTGAATCTATCGCATCTTCTCCTCAGTTTACGGTCAATCCGGGGCAGTCGGTTACTGTTAGCAATCGCCTTTTCGTCGGGCCTAAGGATATTGATATTCTTAAGGCGCAGGGTAATATGCTAGAGCAATCACTCGATTTGGGCTGGTTCACGGTTATTGCCAAGCCTTTCCTCTATACGCTTAAATTCTTCTACAATTATGTTGGCAATTATGGCCTTGCTATCATTATCATTACAATTATTCTCAAGGGCCTCTTTTTTCCTCTAACTCACAAGAGCTATAAGTCGATGAAAGGGATGCAGAAAATACAGCCTGAGATGAACAAATTGCGTGAAAAGTACAAAGATGACCGTGATTCAATGAACAAAGCTGTTATGGAATTGTATAAAGAGCATAAGGTTAATCCGATGGGTGGCTGTCTGCCGATGGTTGTGCAAATTCCGGTTTTCTTTGCTCTCTACAAATCACTGATGTTCTCCATTGAGTTGCGACACGCACCTTTTTTCTTCTGGATCATGGACCTCGCTGATAAGGATCCTTATTATGTTACGCCGGTTATTATGGGCGTTACCATGTTTGTTCAACAGAAAATGACACCATCGCAAATGGATCCGATGCAGCAAAAAATGATGTTGGCGTTGCCGGTTGTGTTTACTTTTATGTTTCTAAGCTTTCCTTCCGGGCTCGTGTTGTACTGGCTGGTAAACAATGTACTGACTATTGGTCAGCAGATGTATATCAACAAACTGGTCAAGGATTAGAACCGGAATCTGGGGTATTTATGTATGTCCGCGATACGATAGCAGCGGTGAGCACTCCTCCCGGTAGCGGGGGCATCGGGATAGTACGGGTGAGTGGTGATCGGGCCGCTGCTATAGGTGACGCAGTTTTTAAACCAATACATGACGGTGGCCTTGTGAGCCACCGTTTTTCATTTGGCCGTATCTTTGATCATCATTCCGATGTGATAATTGATGAGGCTATGGCAGTTCTTATGCGCGCACCACGTTCCTATACTCGAGAGGATGTGCTGGAACTTCATTGTCATGGTGGGTGGCTGGTTGTGGAGCGGATTCTGACTCTGGTTCTACTCTGCGGAGCGCGATTGGCTGATCCAGGTGAATTTACGCGACGCGCTTTCCTTAATGGCCGAATCGATCTTATTCAGGCAGAAGCGGTCATGGACATAATATCCTCACAATCTGAGGCAGCTCTCAGGTTAGCACAACAGCAGCGTGAGGGACTTCTCTCGTGTAGTATTGAGAACATCCGTCTTCGGCTGCTTCAATCGCTGGCCCTTGTAGAAGCTTATATCGATTTTCCTGATGACGATATTGGAGATACCGATCTGAATGCCATTCAAAGTGGTATTGATGAGTGTCAGTCTGATCTCGGCGCATTACTGATCGGCTTCGATCAGGGAAGAATCGTGCGCGATGGTGTTTCTGTCCTGATTATCGGTAAGCCCAATGTTGGAAAATCGAGTCTACTTAACCGCCTGCTCAATGAAAACCGCGCTATCGTCACGCATATTCCCGGTACAACCAGGGATATAATCGAAGAGACAGTTCTCTTTAATGGACTCGCAGTGCGTTTGCTTGATTCAGCCGGGATTCGCCATACGCTCGACGAAGTTGAAACGGAGGGCATAAAACGCACGCTTCAAAAAATACCATCAGCGGATCTTGTATTGTTTGTCATGGATACTTCTCATCCGTTTAGTCCGGAGGATCAACTTATTCTTGATGCCGTTACCGGTTGTAGCGTGGTGGCTGTTTTTAACAAATGCGATCTTCCTCGTAATCTCGTAGTTCCGGATGGTTGTTCTTTCGTGGATCAGGTTTCTATAGCAGCCATATCAGGTGACGGTATAGATGCACTTAAAACTTCAGTCAGCAGTTATTTTATGATTGATGCTCAATGTGACAACCGTGATCTAGTATTGATTTCTCGTGCCCGTCATCGAGATGCACTGGTTTCTGCTGAACAGTCCCTGTTGCGTACGCATATTTTGCTCACGGATGGTCACCTTGAACTAATGGCGGTTGAGTTACGCGATGCGCTTGCTGCTGTTGGTAGCGTGACCGGGCAGACCACCCCGGATGATGTACTTGATGCCATATTTTCATCGTTTTGTATCGGAAAGTAACTATGCTGTTCCACGTGAAACATAGATCAGTCAGGATTGGAATATGGTGACCTACGAACAACTCTACGATGTAATTGTAGTTGGGGCAGGGCATGCCGGTTGTGAAGCCGCGTTGGCAGCTTCCAGGATGGGGTGCCGCACCATGCTTCTTACAATCAACCTAGATGCGATAGCCCTGATGTCATGTAATCCTTCCATAGGTGGTCTGGCTAAAGGACACCTGGTTAAGGAAATTGATGCACTGGGTGGCGAGATGGCTAAAAATATTGATGCCACCGGTATTCAATTCCGGATTCTCAATACCAGAAAAGGTCCCGCTGTCAGGGCCTCCCGTGCACAGGCTGACAAACAACTCTATCGCCTGCGGATGAAAAGTGTGCTTGAGAAGCAGAATAATCTGGACCTTAAACAGGGCGAAGTAACCTCTTTATATCTGCAAGGAGGCTTTCTTAAGGGTGTTGAGCTCCGCTCTGGCATACGCTATCTTTCCACAACTGTTATTGTAACAACCGGTACATTCATGCGCGGCCTGATCCACATCGGTCTCAATCACTATCCCGGCGGACGGGCCG
>Ga0194037_1001109_pt1 | contig 20041 bp, 14 predicted proteins | sample JunL306m_MetaG_FD_148653 | JGI IMG/M metagenome (GOLD analysis project Ga0194037, IMG submission 148653) | Anoxic zone freshwater microbial communities from boreal shield lake in IISD Experimental Lakes Area, Ontario, Canada - Jun2016-L304-6m | ecosystem: Environmental > Aquatic > Freshwater >...
TAGGGCTAATCTCACCCGTATGAAGACAATCCTGGATGCAATCGGCAATACACCTCTCATCAACATTGAAGGCATTTACGTGAAGATGGAATATCTCAATCCATCGGGATCCGTGAAAGCGCGTATCGCCAAGTACATGATTGAGCGTGCCGAAAAAGAGGGCTTGCTTAAGCCGGGGGACACCATCGTTGAGGCAAGCAGTGGCAACACTGGAAACGCGATGTCAATGGTCGCCGCCGTCAAGGGTTACAAGATGCTCGTCGTCATGCCCGAAGGTTTGAGCATGGAACGGACTGCGATCTCGCAGGCATTCGGTGCAGAAGTGCGCACGCTCGGTGATTTCCATGTAAATAAGGCCTTGGATGAAGTACGTCGCTTAGGCGCACTTCCAGGTTATTACGCGCCACAGCAATTTGATAACGAGTGGAACGTCATTGAAAATTATGAGTGGCTCGGCAAGGAAATCGTCGCCCAGCTTCCGACAAAACCAGACTTACTGATCTCTGGAGTTGGCACCGGTGGAACTTTGGTCGGAGTCGGACAGGCCTTTAAAGAGGTAAATCCCAATGCAAAGAGTTATGCCCTCGAACCTTCCGAGTCATGCACCATAGCTTGTAGCGAAGTCGAGAAGCACCTCATCGAAGGTATCTCCGATGGTTTTGTACCTGGCATCATTGAACGCCATGCCAAGCAGATCGATGGGTTTGTGCATATTCATTCATACGATGCTATCGAAGAGACCAAACGACTAGCTCGAACTCATGGAGTCTTCGTGGGCCCCTCTTCCGGCGCCCATATGTTGGCCGCTAAGAGATTAAAGGAAGAGCTTGGCGCCGAAACTGTTGTCACAATCTTCTGCGATGAGGGCGAGAAATACATTATGGATCACTGGCTCAACCCTTAAAGAGACCCATTTGGGCGATTTAGGGGGATATCGAGCCAGCCAAATCTCCAGATTCATGGGCAATCCCTTCTATTTCACTTGGCGACCGACATACAACCTATCTAGACTCCGCAACAGTGTTCGCGCGGAACATCTGAACTGACTCGGGGTAGATAGTGAAAAACAGATTCTTTATTGTGGCAGCTGGATCAGCGGCTCTTATTTTGCTCGCCTCAGGCATCAGCAGCGCCGACGGAAACTTCACTTCGCCATCTGGTCAAGAAAATCAGCAGAACCAACAGGATGGTCAAAAGTATTGGGGCACGCCCTCACATGAGATCGCTGGCGACGGAGATCAGCAAAGCTACGACCAAAGCCAAGCCGCAATTCCTGGTGTGGCAGTAAGTGGAGCTCGCGTCTTCTCGTTTAAGGGAGGAGCAACAGCCCCTGTTAAGGCAGCGACCGCGGTCAATTTACTTCTCAATCATGGCGGCCCAACGCTAGCCGCTCCAAATATTTATGCCATCTGGTGGGGTCCAACGGCATCATTCCCAGCTGGTTATAACTCCGGAATTACTGGATACCTTGCAAACTCAAGTTGTGTAAGTGGTTCATGCACTGGGCTCTCTGCTCTTGTAAATCAGTATTACATCGCGCCAACCAAAACAGCGCTGACATACTCTGGTACGTATTCAGATACATCAACGCCTCCAAGCAGCGCACCTACTACTTCATCAATTCTCTCAGAGGCGTACAAAGTCGTTGTAACAATGAATAAAGGCAAGATGGACCCACAGGGCATCTACTTGGTTTACACCACAAATTTCCCCGCTAAAGCTGCTTACTGTGGTTGGCATGGAGCAGGTTCTGTTAATAAGGCACCGTTTACAGTTTCATATCTGCCTAACCTCACCACTGTTGCAGGATGTGCGGCGACGTATCTTCCTTCGTATCTCTCTTCAACAAATACCTTGGGCGTCGATTCAGTCGTGAACGTAACTTCTCATGAACTTTATGAAACTGTTACTGATCCACAATTGAATGCTTGGTATGACTCTACTGGCCAGGAAATTGGCGATAAGTGTGCATGGACTACCTCTACGAAGGTTGTAGCCGGAAAGACATTCACCATTCAGCAAGAGTGGAGCAACATTGCTAAGGCCTGCGCTAGCAACTGATTTAGCGCTCGCTCTTCCTCGTTCCTTGAGCCATGATGGCATCATGCACGTATTGCGCTAATCCGCGGGCTCGCCCGTCGTAATACGCTTTGAATCTGTCGTCGTGGATGTACATGACCGCGAGGTTCTTCTGCATTTCGACAGAACACTCGTAGAACCATTTGGAAATGGCGTTGCGGTGCGCGACCACAATCTCTTGTACAACGGCTGACCGCACACCAACGCGATTTCCGAAGGCGATGGCGAACTCCTCGGTTACCGCCTCTTGATCTATTTTGGCCGCCGCGAAATCGGCGTGGGAGTACTTGGAAGTCCTTGATTTTGACTCCCTATAGGCGGCGGTGTCACCCCACCGGTTTTGAACTTCTTCGTCGTATTGATCCACAGAATTATGATAATCCTGCTGCCTCGAACTTGCGGGCATATGGTCGAATAGAAAAGGCCCCGTGATTGCTCACGAGGCCCTTTAAGAATTAACTGTTAGACAGCAGCTGCAACTGTTGCGATTGCTGAAATCTCGAACTCCAGCTTGACGGTCTCTGAAACCAAGATCCCACCAGTCTCAAGAGCCGCGTTCCAGGTTAGGCCAAAGTCCTTACGGTTGATCTCTGAAACCCCTTCGAAACCGAAGCGAGCATTGCCATAAGGATCGGTTGCTGTTCCTGTGTATTCGAATTCGATTGAGATCGACTTTGTGACGTCCTTGACGGTGAGGTCTCCTTCTACAACGACCTTATCTGCGCCAGCATCTTTGACAGATGTTGAAACGAATGTGATCTTTGGGAATGTTGATGCATCAAACAAGTCAGGAGATTGCAGGTGACCATCGCGGTCTGCGCTGCGAGTATCGATTGAACTCACTGTGATTTCAATGCTGAGTGATGCGACGCCGTTATCGACGGTTCCCGAACCTGCGAACTCGTTGAAAGATCCGCGGACTTTTGTCACCATTGCGTGACGAGCACTAAAGCCAACGCGGCTGTGTGAGGGATCGATGTTAAACGTTCCTGCTGGAAGTGTTGAAAGAACTGACATGGGTTTCCTTTGCTAGATATTCGATAGTTGTAAATGTGACAGTAGATGTCTGAGATGAACTATAGGGGTAATTAGTTGAAACTTCAACCAAATCTTTGTGTTTTAGGTCGCAGTTAGTTGCCTATTCTTTGCAAGAGCGACTAATTATGAAGGCTTTCACACAGGCTCGAATATCCAACTCGGTGTGCTCCGCAGAGATTTGAATGCGAATTCGAGCCTTTCCCAGGGGGACCACAGGATAAGAGAAAGCAACAGCGTGAATTCCCTCAGCGTGCAATCCCTTAGCGCAGGTAACTGCATCTGCCTCTGAATCAAACATCACCGGAACGATTGGATGCTCTCCTTGTAACAGGGTGAACCCCTCGGCTTCCATAAGGGATCTAAACAATTTCGCATTTGAGTGGAGGGTTGTGCGCAGAGTCGCACCTGATCTAACTAATTCCAGCGCCTTGAGCGAACCTGAAACAACCGAAGGAGGAACGGAATTTGAGAAGAGATAAGGCCTCGCCTTTTGCCGCAAGATATCGACGATCTCTTTGCGTGCACTGATGTATCAACCAGATGCACCGCCCAGCGCTTTGCCAAGAGTTCCAGAAATGATGTCGACCTGATCAGAAACGCCAAAATGCTCTGGAGTCCCCGCACCCGTTGCTCCCATAAATCCCACCGCGTGAGAGTCATCGACCATTACTAACGCGTTGTACTTGGAGGCCAACGCGCAGATCTCTGGGAGTGGAGCTAAATATCCATCCATGGAAAAGACACCGTCTGTCACGATTAATCTACGCCGGGCTGATTGCGCATCAACCAATTGCACTTCTAAATCCGCCATATCGCGATTTTTGTAGCGATAACGCTTCGCTTTAGAGAGGCGGATTCCGTCGATGATTGAAGCGTGGTTTAGCTCATCCGAAATGATCGCATCCTGTTCTTTCATCAACACTTCGAAGATTCCGCCATTGGCATCAAAGCATGAAGGAAAGAGGATGGTGGACTCTTGACTTAAAAATTTGGTTAGTTTCGCTTCAAGTTCCAGGTGGAGATCTTGCGTGCCACAGATAAATCGCACGCTAGAAAGTCCATAACCATGTTCATCGAGACTGACCTTTACCGAAGCGATGATCTCTGGGTGATTCGATAGCCCCAAGTAATTATTGGAGCAGAAATTGAGAAATGGCTTCCCGTCAATTGTCACATGAGAACCCTGGGCTGAGGTTATTTCCGTTTCAGACTTGGTGGTCCCAGCCTTCTCTATCTCACTGAGTTCGCCGATGAGTTGTTCGCGAATACCTTTATACACGCTAGCTCCAGTCCAAAACTATCTTGCCTGCGTTAGACATTGCCGCAATGCGGAACGCCTCTTCCCATTCGGTGTAGTGCATCTTGTGGGTGATAACGGGCGAAATATCGAGCCCCTTCTTAATCATCGCAGTCATTGCGTACCAGGTCTCGAACATCTCGCGGCCATAAATTCCTTTGATTGTCACCATGTTGGTGATGACCTTGGCCCAATCAATCTCAATGGGCTTGCTCGGCAATCCCAGAAGCGCGACTCGTGCACCGTGTCCAACAAATTCCAAAATTTGGGGGAGCGCGGCTGGACTGCCACTCATCTCAAAGGCAACATCAAAGCCTTCGGTCATGCCCAGCGTCTTCATAACATCGCCCAGGTTTTCGTGAAGCACATTTACCGCGACATCTACTCCCATACTTCGTGCCAGCGTAAGGCGATCCTCTGAAATATCGGTTATGACGAGGTAACGCGCGCCGGCAAAACGAGCTACCTGGGCCGCCATAATTCCAATCGGGCCTGCTCCAGTTATAAGTACATCCTCGCCTACAAGCGGAAATGAAAGTGCCACGTGGACTGCATTGCCGAGGGGATCGAAGATCGCTGCTAAATCAGGGTCCATGCCTGCTTCATGCTTCCAGACATTTGATTCTGGCATGCAAATAAATTCTGCAAATGCGCCATCGCGATTAACGCCAATTCCTACGGTATTCATACATAAATGTCGTCGCCCGGCGCGGCAGTTGCGGCAGAGATTGCAGACGATGTGACCTTCGCCAGATACAAAGTCTCCGACCTTTACGCTCGTGACTTCTGCACCAACATCGACAACACTTCCGCTAAATTCGTGGCCAGGGGTGATGGGAACTTTTATAGTTTTGCTCGCCCAGGCGTCCCAGGATTGAATATGTAAATCGGTTCCACAGATGCCCGTGCGAAGTACTCGAATCTTTACCTCGCGAAGGTTTGGTGAAGGCTCCGGCAAATCAACCAGTACAAATCCTGGCTTCTCTTCAACTTTGCGCAGAGCCTTCATAGAAACTCCTTCGGTTGCCCGAAGTCTACTTTGCTTACATAGGGATTGCTTCGAAGATCCTGATTCCAGCAGCGTTTGGGCAGCTCTTAGCCAGCTCTGCTGCTTGCTCGATATCCGTTGCGTTGATCAGAGAGTAACCGCCAACGAAATCCGCAAAGGAAGATAGTTCCGTGACGGCCCCACCCTTGACCAGAGTTCCGCCATCAAAAGGATTGCCAACGTCTACGAGGTGCTCGCCGATTTTCTCAAACCAAGCCATCCAATCCTCGTCTGTATCTGATCCCCGCTCTGGCGTCGCGTTGTAGATAAATAAGAATTTCTTCATTTCTACTCCTTCTCCTTTTTAAGTTTCTTCTTAAATTCAACGGTTTGCGCATAATTCTCCAGCGTCTCTGTTCCACCATCCCAGTGAGCTTGAAATTTGGTAACCCAATCCTGGATTCCCCGCATCGATGCGCGATTTAGAGTGAGGAAGGTGACCCTTCCCGACTTCTTGCGAGTGACCATGCCAGCTTCTACGAGCAGGTTTACGTGTTTGTGAATCGCCTGCAGCGATATCTTGCGTTGTAATGCAAGATCGCTAATAGAGACCGGTTGCAGGCCGAGCATGGAAATGATCTCGCGTCGATGGGCATTGCCCAGTGCATCGAAGACGAGATCTAAGTCGAGGGGTGCCGCGTTGGTCTTCATCAACACTTAACTTAAAGGTTAAGTGATTCGCTGTCAATGGATTCAGCAATTAGCTTTCGCAGATTTTGCTGGGGGGCTAGAAATATTTAGTGATTCAAGAATATCTTGGGCGGTCGTCGTGAGGGAGTAATACGACCACTTTCCGCGTTGCGAACGCTCGAGCAGCCCAGCCTCAACGAGAATCCGCAGGTGATGGCTTACCGTGCCTTGAGTGAGACCCGTGTCTGGGGTTAAATCGCAGACGCACGCTTCCGCACCGGCGCTCGCCGCCACATTCATAATGAGGTCGAGTCGAGTTGGATCCCCCAGGGCTTTGAACTGAGCTGCTAGCGAGGTGACCTCGGCAGGGGATTTGGTGAGCGACACGGCGACCGACATGTGCAGATCATACATTGACATCTATCAATATGGGCACTAATTTACGCATTGACAAACATCAATAGGAGGAAATCGTGGCTCAAGATATCGAAATCGGTTGCAAGTGTCAGGTCTGTAAGTGCGATCCCTGCTGCTGCGCCACCCCCTGCTGCTAATTGCGCAGATCTAGTTACCTAGCCGAGTTTCTCGGTACTGGAATATTGGTCGCAGTCGTTGTCGGTTCCGGCACGATGGCGACCAATATGAGTTCGGATCGCGGAGTCGAGCTACTCATCAACACTATTTCTACGGTCTTAGCTCTGGGCACTTTGATTTTAATCTTAGGACCTGTGAGCGGCGCGCACTTCAACCCAGCCGTGACTCTGAGCGAGTGGGCACAAAAGCGGTTGACTGCAATAAGTGCACTTGGGTATTTGCTCGCGCAATTTTCTGGCGGCATCGTGGGCGTGATTCTCGCGAACTTGATGTTTAAAAACCCGGCGCTCTTCCAATCGCATCATGTGCGCAACGGCCTGAATCTCTTGCTTGGCGAAGTAGTCGCTAGTGCAGGGCTCTTATTCCTGATTGAGATGCTACGCAGCCAAAAAAGGTTGGCGCTCGCTCCTGTGGTGGTAGCTGGCTGGATCGGAAGCGCATATTTCTTTACCTCCTCGACATCTTTTGCTAACCCCGCTGTGACTTTGGCGCGGGGATTTACCGATACTTTCAGCGGAATTGCACCCCGCTCCGTTCCACTCTTTGTGCTGGCTCAATTGGTTGGTGCAACTTTAGGCGTTCTTTCAGCAAGCATATTTAGACCTGGAGAAAATAATGGAAAATAAGAAGCCAACCGTGCTATTTGTCTGCGTCCATAATGCCGGTCGCTCACAGATGGCTGCAGGATTTATGCGCGAACTCGGCGGTGATCGAGTAGATGTACTCTCTGCTGGATCCGAACCTAAAGCTTCGATAAATCCCATTGCCGTAGCAGCGATGCAAGAGGTCGGTATTGATATTTCCAATCAAGAGCCCAAGATCCTAACTACGGATGCAGTCTTAGAGTCCGATGCGGTTATCACAATGGGATGCGGCGATGCCTGTCCGATATTTCCGGGTAAGCGTTATGAAGATTGGATTCTGGAAGATCCTGCGGGACAAGATATTGAGTTCGTACGCAGAGTTCGCGATGACATTAAATCCCGCGTTGAAACCTTGCTGAACGAGATCCTTTAACTCCTCGTCACTTTCTTAACCGAGGATTATCAGATCCAACTGCCAAGGGGCGTTACCAGCTGGCTCACGCAATTCCATTTGAAAATATTTTGCCGCGATATCTCGCAACTCGTGCGGACTTTTCGGAGCCCGCCCTTGCAGCAATATTCGGACGAGTTCTCCGCGATATTTTTTGGACATATGGGTGTTAACTGATCGAACCCCATCTATCTCTTGAAATACTCGCACTGCAACGGTGATCTGCGGATCGGATTTCCACGCGTTGATATATGTTGATGATCGGCAATCGACGATAAGTTCCTTTTCCAGGCTATCTAGTGCCAACGCGAGAGAATCTTTCCAGTCCGAGCTTGTGATCTTCATTCTGTAAAGGGGGATACGGTCGAGTGGACGCAGCACACCAAAGAGTGCCGAAAATATTAATAGTTGAGATTGAGCCCGTTGTTGTGCGCGCTTAGTGAGGGTGTGGTACCCGAGAGCCTGGTAGAGCACCCCGGAGTAAATATCGATGGCAGGAGCAGTTGGCTGGTCAAGTATTTCGACTCCGTACTTCTTTATGACAGAGAGTCTAGAAGCCTTGAGTTGTTTGATGAAGCAAAGTGCATCGAGATCAAGGCAACCTGGACCCGATGCCGGTGACTTTCCTTCGCTCGGGGGAAGGAGTATCAACACCAGGGAAGGTTAGTGGCGATACCGCAGGCTCGCTCAAAGAGAATAATTCGGACACTAACCCTCAACACGACATTTAGCTTGTGCGCTCAATCATGGTCTTTTCATGCTCTCGCTGATACTTTTATCCCATGAGCTTCCTCCGCAAGAACAAGGATGACTTGCGCGTGGACATTTACGACGATGAAAATGATTTTGATAATGAGTATGAAAATAATTTTGACGATGATTTCGATGATGAAAATGAGATTGAAACTTTCCGGAAGAAGAAAGAACTCTCACGAAAAGAGAGAAAAAAGGAAAAGAAAAGAGAGAAAGCAGCAAGAGGTTTTGCAGATCCTGAATTAGCGGCTCGGCTGCGCGAGTATGGCGAAAATTATGGACTAGAAGAAGATCCCTACTTAGAAGGTTTAAGCAATGCCATCGAAGATGGTAAAAATCTAGCGGTCTGGGCATCCAACGATGTAATGACTTTGATGCCACATCCCGATGTGGATTCCGTCGAAGGTCCTGTCTATTCCGCGATGGTCCTGCTTCGAAATGTACTTGTCTTCGTACCAGTGGCCCTAACCTGGCTCGCCGTCGGAAAGGCAACAACCGCTTTCTCGACCTACACCGCACAAAGCGCCGCGACCTCGATCGTTAATTTCTTGCAGTTCTGGCAGAACGGTTATGGCCTGCTCTCAAAGACTTGGACCCTTAGCCATGTTGCCCAGTTAGACTTTTTCGTAATTGGGACCGTTATTTTCCTGACCTTTGTAACGCCCTTTATGAATCGATCAGCGGTCAAAAAGGCAGCGCGTTTTGAACAAGACGCTCTGCGCGAGCGGTTAGCACTTGTCATCGAAGTGGAATCATTCTTATTCGATAAGCGTCGCCTAACCCCTCTCACCATTGATTCTGCTCTCGCCCAGTCATTTGAGCGGGTCGTTGATGCAACACACAATTTGATGGTTGCTTCTAAGCGCATTGAGGCCGGCCTTAAAGCGCTACCTCGCATGATTGATGAATTGCGCGAAGCTCAGCGCCCATCAATTGAGGATGAAGATGAATTTCGTCAACTGAAGCCAATCACTCAAGAGTTCGACAATGAAGATGAGGTGGAAACCCCTCAAGACTCCGACCCCTTTGATCGCTTTGACCAATATGAAGAAATTCCAGTGACTCCCGTGGAAGTTGAGTTTGGCGATCGTGATTCCGAAGGGGTTGCTCAGGCAGCCGATACCCTCGACGACATTTCACGCCGCGTCGACATAATTGTCCAATCTCTACCTCAACGTGCACATGCGCGCAAAGAGCTGAAGAAGGTCGAAGCTGAAATTGGCAATACCCGTGCGGACTTAGAACTATTGCAGGAAAAATTAAAGAAGCGACAGAAGAAAGCTTTGAAGCAGACCGACTGGAAAGCTGAAAAGCGCGAAGCCGAACGCAATAAGGCTCTGGGTCGCCCCAAGACTTTAGGCAATGGCGCTCCCCGTTTTATCGAGGGTGAATGACCGCCCGTAAGGCCGCGCTGGAAGATGCCTCACACCAGGCGGGCTGGATGTTCGCAGATCTCCTGCTAGCCCTCATGGTTATCTTCTTGGCGGCGCAGTCATTCGTTCCGAAAGAGGCGAGTTTGCCTACATTCGCGGGCTTGCTCAGTAATAAGACGAGTTTGAATGGCAATGCCAGTCCACTCAAGACTTCAATCACATTGACTTCGATTGATGAAGCAGCACTCATCATCGCGCTGCAGAATTATGGAGCGATTCAACACCTACCAGCCGAATACACAATTGAGAGCATGGTCATAGCTGGGGGATTTAACCCCAAGACCGAGTCCTCAGATCGAGGTACTGCTACCGCATTGCAATATGCCGCGGCCATTGGCTCATTTAACCTGCCCTATTTCAAAAATTCGGCAACCCTTCTTGCCGCCAGCCCGGAGGTCCCAGATGGGGCGGTGGTCTTGAATCTCCAGATTGCTCCTACAGCCCACGCCGCGGGTGGTAGCGGGTCAACGACCTCAACCCCAACTCCAACTCCTACCAAATAGGCACAAAACCTACTGTTTTCCCTGCTTTTCTAACCTCACAAACGGGGAACTTTCCAGGTAACTATCACATTACAGTTTGGTTAAAAGTCCGGACTTACACGGCGGGCGCTCAATTCTCTGCGTAAACTAAGACAATGACTGGTCATTTCAGCGGGGGGTTCGATACTTGCTAGCCCCGACCCCTATGACTGCCGCACGCATTCCCCGCGAGCACTTTGCAAAGGGATTGCGTTATTCCATTTATTCTGTGTTTGCTTTGCTATGCCTGGTTTTCTCTTTTTCAGTTGGTGAGAGCCAAGCGAACGCGGCTAATACGATTGTTATTGATTTAACCTTCACAACCACTGGTGCTGGTCAGACCATTGTTCTACCGATCAGTTCAGGTACGGGAAACACTTATGCCGCGGGCGTTTCCGTAAACTGGGATGTGGGCGTAAGTAATTACACAACCACATTGACTTCCGCGACCGACGTTACGGATGCAACTTTTACTCCATCACTTGTCGGAGGTTCAACTCCCGCATTTGGAACGTATCATGTTCAAGTGTCGGCAAGCTCGGCTGCGCTCCCCCTCTTTACGCACTTTGGTTATACCCACACAGTCACTGGAGTCGGAAAGCCATGGGGATCCGGTGCTTCCTACCTCATGGCAGTCAATTCTTGGACCAACTTCACCAATTTAGAAGGCGCCTTTGTTGGCGCAACCAACTTGTTCAACCTTATTCCAGCTGCTCTTCCAGGCACAGTAACAAATTTAAGTTACGCCTTCTTTGGAGATACCAGCATCAATACTTCAAACATTTCAAGTTGGGATACCAGTTCAGTCACTGACATGTCCTTTATGTTCACTAACGCTACGAGCTTTGATCAGACTCTTAACTATGGTGCGACCCCAACTACCCACTGGGATACCACCAATGTGCTCTCAATGGCGGGAATGTTCTCTGGAGCTATTAAATTTAACAATGGTTCCGTTGCATCCAACTGGGGTACCAAAACCGCCAAAGTAACGGACATGTCTTATATGTTCATGGGAGCTACTAGCTTCAATCAGAACATCTCAGGATGGAGTACCGCGGCAGTAACAACAATGGCCTACATGTTCTTTGGCGGAACCTCTGGTGCCACGGTTCCAATTTTTGGCACCCCAACGATTTTTAACGATAACGGTGTATCCCTAAATACGGTAGGTGCGGCATGGAACGTGTCTGCTGTCAGGGATTTCAGTTATATGTTCGGCAACGACAGTTTTATAAATAGCGCCCTAGCCAACAGTAATTGGTCAATTGATACTGCCCAAAGTGTGCTCATGAAGGGCATGTTCGAGATGGCCTCGATCTTCAATCAGAACATTAGCGGTTGGAATACATCGAGAGTGACTGATATGTCCTTCATGTTCTTCGGGGGAACTCAATCTACCGCTGCTCCAACGACCGTGATGTCTACACCGACTGTCTTTAATGACAATGGAACCAAGTTGGCTTGGAACGTCAATTCAGTAACTACTTTTAACTACATGTTCGCAAACAACAGTGCGATCAGTTCAGCTCTCAACGCAACCACATGGGCCCCCGGCGGTTCTTCGACAATGCAAGGAATGTTCGAACTTGCAACGAGTTTCAACGCAAATATCAGCGGATGGACTACCTCAGCTGTAACCGATATGTCATTCATGTTTTTTGGAGGAACACAAAACGCGGGATTGCCACCCACTTTGACTACGGCAATGGCATTTAACGATGGTGCAACTAGTTTATCTACCTGGGTAGTAACCACTGTTACTAACTTCAACTATATGTTTGCTAATGACACAAGTTTGAATGTGGCGATGACTTCTTGGGCCCCCAATAATGGGGCAGCCGTGACCATGCAGGGAATGTTCGATAATGCAACAACTTTCAATCAGAGCATTAGTGGCTGGAACGTCTCGCGCGTAACAGATATGTCTTACATGTTTACTGGAGCCAGCGCTTTCAACAAAGATCTCAGCACTTGGGGCGCGAACACCTTCCGCGTGACAACTATGCAGTCAATTTTCCAGAACTCTGGCGAAACCTTTGGAATTGGTGCCTGGAGCATTGTTGGAATTACTGGTGCTGGATTAACAAATTGGGCGGCCCCAGCAACCGTTCTTAGCATCGCAAACTTCAGCCACACTTTCTACCAATGGTCACAAGAAGCTATCGTCAATACCGGTGTCACCGCCACGGCGCCAGGTCTTTACTACAATGAAGAAGGGCGGCAGGCTTACGTCTCTTTAACAGGCGCAGGTCGTCTGTGGACCCTTTCGACTTATCAGTTCTATGCAATCACTGCGACTGTGGGATCAGATGGCACAAATGGCCTGGGTCTCACAATCAGATTTACAGCCACGGTAACGGGAAATGCCACATTAAATGCCATCACTCCCGTGGTGAACCCAGCAAATGTCATGGTGCCCAATACTGCCAGCCTCTGGACCATAACCGCTCCGGCGGGAGCGAACACAACCTGTGTAACGAACACCATAACCCCCGCAATGACCGTCACGTATACCTGCGACATCGTTGAGAGCGTGGCCGGTACCTATAGCGCGGCTTTCAAAACCTCGAATTTCCCCACAAATTCGACAGACAATAATTACATTCAAACTGCCGCTACGACACTTCCGCTGAATGCCGAAACTATTGCAAAAATTACTCCTACGGATGTCGCAACCAGTGCAGCGAGCGCAACACTGGGAAGCACGATTACCTTTACTGCCACCGTATCTGGAACCTTGACGACGCAGGCCGCTCCATCTGGCACTACGGGCACCTGGGCAGTCACGCTGAACGGATCGGCGATTACCACGTGCAGCGGCGCAGCAAAGAGGGGACCGACGGCGACTGCATCACCTGATGCAGTTACATATGCTTGCGACATCGTTGCAACAAAAGCTGGAACATACGCAGCGACCTACACCTTTGTCACGGATACCAGTTACAACGGCGTGACATCAAATTCAACGTCGACTGGCGTCGCACTTTATGCGCCGACGATCGCAGTGACAGTCTCTTCAGCCACCTCGCTTCCCTATCAGACGGTTGGAGTCGCCACCAACCCCGTTACTTTTACGGCGACTCTCACTGTGCCAGCCACCGCTGTGGCTCCAGTCCTCGCCACGTTCGCGACCGGGTGGACGATTAACGCAGTAGCGACCTGCTCCAGTTCCACGCTAACTTTTGTATCTGCCACGACATATACCGCTACGTGCGTCTCGCAGACAGCGGTGTTAGGCACGTACGCGGCGACCTTCACCTATCCAGGAGATTCCGCTAACTACGCCGCGGTTACCGGCGTTACCTCACCGAACGTTATTGTTAAAAAATTCCCGACCGCTGTTGCCTTCACAACTACTGCGGCTACTGTCGCCGTGGGTACTCCGATCACATTTACTGCGACGGTGACTCCAGATGTAACCGTACCACCGCCGTTGTGGCCAACCCCAAGTGGAACCTCGTCTGGTACCTTCACTTTAACGATCGCTGGTACGGTCACGCCAGGCGTCTGTACTTCGACTGGAACGCCAACAAGTGGTTCTTCCTCAATTGTTAATAACACCGCGGCTGTGGCGACATTTACTTGTACGATCGCCAATCCGACAATTCCTGGCGCGTATCGAATTTCTTCCTTCGCGTATGCAGGGGATAGTAACTATTTGGCATCCAGTGGCACTCTGTCGCCGATTATTACCGTCTCTCAATATTCACCAGGTCTTTCGGTGACGTCAGTTCCTGCCGCACCAACTTTGGGTCAAAGTGTTACCGTGACTGCGACCGTTACAGGCGTGGCCAACGGAGTCGCGCCAACCGGAACTGGTACCTGGACCAATACCGGAGCGGCAGGACCTGCTTGCACGACAGCTACCGGCACAACGTCAATCGGCATTGGATCGACGACTTTAAACGTCACTTCGTACACGTGTACATTCACAGCCGCTAACGCCGGGACCTATAGCCTCAACTTTGTCTACCCAGGGGATATTAATTACACAAACCCAGGTACAGGATCTTGGTCTTACACAGTCGTCGCGGTGCAACCCACAATTTCAGTCACAGCCAATGCTCCCACCGGACTTCTTGGCTCTACAGTGGTATTCACTGCGACTGCAACCCCGCCACTTTCGACGGCGGCAGGTCCAACTGGCGCTGGCACCTGGGTTATAACAGGAGTTCCTGGAATTACCGCATGTACTTCCACAACTGTCCCAAGTATTGATTCAATATCCCACGTAACTACATACACATGCTCAGTCACTGCAACATATATGGGCGTGTACGGTGCCACTTTTTCTTATGCAGCCGATGTAAACGGTAACTATCTTGCCAAGCTTAATACCGCCTCCTCGACTCAGACTTCGGTGGGTCAGGTGGCGCCGCTCATCACCGTCACTCCAAGTGTAGGCACCGCAGTGCTCGGAACTAGTTTCTCATTTAATGCCCGAGTAAATCCCGTAAATGGCGGTGCAACGCCAAGTGCAGCAGCACTCGGAAGTTGGGCAATTTACCTCACTGGAAATCTAATAAGCAGTAGCGGTTGCATAGCTGCAGGTGGAACACCAGTCTCTACCTACATTTCGTACACCTGCACAGTTCCCGCTACGAGCGCCGGAACCTATACAGCGACATTTACATATGCTGGGGATACAAACTACATTCTTACCTCTGTCACCTCTTCAACTTCCCTCACTGCAAACAAAAATACGATTGTTCTTCCGGTCACTCCGACGATTACCGTGGCAGCCAATCAGTCAAACGCGGGATTGGGAAATCAGATCAGCTTTACTGCCACCGTCAACGGAACTGTAAATGCTGTGAATCCAAACGCCCCCACCATTCAAGGTGACTGGACTATTACCGGTCCGGGAATTTTACTGGCTAATCAAACCAAGATGTGTACGGTTACTGGTCCTACACCAGTCAATACAACGACGCTCTATACTTGCAGTTTTAATGCAACTCAGGCTGGAACTTACGGAGCTTCATTTAAGTTCGAGGGAGATACCACCTATAACCCCGTCCTAAACACAACGTCCACCACCACCACAAATGTAGGCCAGTTCCTGCCCTCAGTTTCCGTCACTACAAGTACGGCGACCGCAGTGTTAGGTTCCACATTTACTTTCACTGCAACGTTGCAAGGCCCGGTAAATGGCGCAGCACTGGTGGGAGTAGGCAGTTGGACAATCGCAGGTGTCACGGGGATTAGCTGTGCTTCTACAACCGGCCCAGCAAATATTGTGGTTCTAAACGCCATCACAACCGCGACTTACACGTGCGTGGTCAACGCAAATACTTCTGGCGTATTTATCCCCGTCTTTACCTTCGTAGGGGATTCAAATTACTTGGCAACTTCGCCGACATCTGGAGCAACGACAACAATCGGTCAGGCCACACCCACAGTTGGTGTTGTCAGCAGTGCAACTCCGGCTGCGTTGGGCTCCACACTTACTTTCATAGCAACAGTTACTGGTCCTCCTGGGGCAATAGCTCCAACGGGACTTGGCACCTGGTCGATTTCTGGCGTCTCAGGTATCACGACATGCACAACCACATCTGGTCCGACCGCCTCTATTCCGGCTGACAACATCTCTACCTACAAGTGTTTGGTTACAGCAGCGGTCGCTGGAAGTTACACCGCTATCTTTACCTTCCCTGGGGACACGGCTTTTTTCCCGGTAGCGCCAGTATCTTCAACGGCGATTGTTGTTAATAAGGCAACGCCAACAATTGCGATCTCTGAAACACCTGCGACCCTCACTCTGGGGTCAAGCGCTATTTTTAAGGCGACCGTTACTGGAGCCGTAAATGCGGCAGCTCCAGCCGGTGTTGTTACTTTTACTATAGGAGGTAATGCGGGCGCTACGGCATGTACGGCAGCTCCGGTGGTTAGCTCAGCTGGAAATGTCACGACATACACCTGCACCGTCTTAACGCCGAAGGCGGGAACATACTCCGCGCAGGCAACCTTTGCACCCGATTCAAATTATTTGGGAGTTACGAGCAACACCCTTTCGGTGGCGCTGTTACTTGCGCTTCCTACAATCACGCTTACCAACACAACTGCGACTTTGGGTAACTCAACGACGCTGATAACCACCGTCACCGGCGTGGCGCTACCGGCGGTTCAACCAAGCGGCGCGGTTACTTGGGCCATCCTTGATCCAAGCAACAATCCTGTGACCTGCACTGCCGCGGGGATTGCAACTTCTTCAAACGTTACGACCTATCAATGCACCTTTGTGACGGCCAACCCAGGGGTTTATCACGTCACTTCTACGATAGCTGCAGACACAAATTATTCGACGGTGACTTCATCCATCCTCGCGATCAACCTTGGCCAAACAGTTCCTACTATTTTTGTAAGTAATACGCCTTCCAATCCAACAGTTGGACAGTCACTAACATTTACCGCTCTCGTTTCTGGCACATCGCTCTTGCCTGCGCCAACAGGTGCGCTCTTGTGGAGCGTGACTGGATCTGCCACTAGTTGTACCTCGACCATTCCAGGAGTAACGGGCGCCACTTCCACCTTGTACACCTGTCAGATAGCAACCCCAGTTTCTGGCCACTACATCGTCACCGCGACTTATCAAGGTGATGGAAACTTTGCTGCGCTACCAACGACAACGGCCATCAATGTCTTTGTAGATAAGGCCACTCCAACAATTGCGGTAACCGCATCTCCGTCCATTCCGGTATTTGGTAGCACGACCACTTTCACGGCAACAGTTACTGGAGTGGTAGGCGCTACGCAGGCGACCGGCTCGGTATTATGGACGATCAACGGCGCCACCTCAACCTGTTCTCCTTTGGGGCCGCTTGGACCAATTGCTGGAACTAGTGCAGAGAAGGTGGTTTATACCTGCACAATCCCAGCATCACCCGTAGCGACTTACAGCGCGACGGCAACATATTCTGGAGATGCCAATTACTACAACCTCCCTGCAACAACGGCGGTTGCTGTAACCGTTGCACAGGTAACGCCATCTGTAGTCCTCAGCTCCGGTGGCGGGGGTTCAAAGGGCGGAACTCTCACCTTCACTGCGATCGTCAATGGAGTGCCGGGAGCAACTGCCCCAACTAGTCTCAATGGCGGGGTCACTTGGAGCGTTACTGGAACTGGTACCGCATCGGCGTGTACGACTGGCTCCACTACTTCTGGTTCGAACACTTCGTACACGTGCACTATTACCACCTCGACGTACGGTAGTTATATCGTGAGGGCAACTTACCTCGGCGACACGAACTACACAGCATCTGCCTCCAATACCGTCACTGTCGGTATTGCAAACGCCACTCCTACGATTGGTTCCGTTTCGTACTCCGCCACAACGCTAGGCGGCTCGTCCACACTCACAGTTGTTGTTACCGGAACTGCGGCATTCACGCCGACTGGAGCTATTACCTGGCTCATTACTGCGCCCGATTCAACCGCTATTTCTTGTTCATCACCCACTATCGTGCTCAATAGTCCCGCGACTTATTCGACGACCTACACCTGTGCAATTCCGACGGCAACGGCTGGCAATTATTTGGCCGCCGCTACCTTCCCTGGTGACACCAACTACAACCCAGTAACTTCAGCAACAACGACAATTCCCGTCGCAAAGGTAGCTCCTACATTAACGGTCACCGGTATTCAGTCGAGTACAACTTCTGGAGAGATTATTACTTACACGGGCACAGTTACTGGAGTAACGGGATCGGTCGCGCCTACTGGAGCCCCAACTTGGTTGGTTACTGGGCCGAGTGCCGCTAGCGATATATGCGCAAGCACTACGGGGCCGGTTACAAATGGAGTGAACTCGATCTATACCTGCGTTGTTCCAGCAACACTTGCGGGTACTTACACTGCAGTGATTAGCGTCGGTTTGGATACCAATTACCTCGCCGCGGGTCCATCATCTCCAATATTCTCGTTGTCGATCTCCAAGATCACACCTACTGTCACCGTAAATACTTCGTCAGGGACAGCAACCTTAGGAACCACCTTCACTTTCACCGCGACGGTAGCTGGGGCTGTCGGGGGAGCGACGCCAACCGGCACGGGCACTTGGTCGATCGTCGGATTAACGGGTATTACCTGCAGCGGCCCTACTGGTCCAACGACTTCGACCCCTACTTCCGTGGTGACCTACAGCTGTCCTGTTGTCGCGATATCTGCAGGAACATATGTTCCAGTCTTTACATACGGCGGGGATTCCAACTACTCTCCCACTGCCCCAACGTCTGGCTTCACCACAACAGTGGCTAAAGCGAATCCAACCGTCGGGGTTACCGCTGGTGCTACCCCAGTACTGGGCGGGACTATTACATTTACTGCAACGGTGACGGGACCTACTAATGGTGTTTCACCGTCTGCCCCTGGAACATGGGCAATCACTGGTGTTACTGGAGTAAGAGCATGCGGCACGATTACCGGCCCAACTCAGTCGGGCAATATTGCAACGTACCATTGTACTGTCGTTGCTACCCGTGCAGGTTCATATGTTGCTTCATATACTTTCACTGGAGATAGCGATTACAACGCTGTAGGGGCGGTTTCTTCACCATCGGTACCGGTGCTTGTTGCCACACCAACTGTTGTTCTCACTTCGAGTGGCACCCCAATACTGGGCACCTCAATCACATTTACGGCCACTGCCACTGGCTCTGCCAATGCGGTTGCACCAGCGGGAGTCATGAGCTTTACCGTTTCAAGAACCACGACGACATCCGTTACGACTCCGGTAAGTTGTAATCCGCAGAGCGGACCCACTTCAGTTGGCGCTATTTCAACATGGACCTGTGTGATTTTAGCTCCAGTGGCTGGCACTTACACCGCGGTCGCAAACTTAGCTGCCGAAACCGTCTCCCCTAACTATTCTGCCGCTGCTGCGAGCAATTCGCTCACAGTAACTTTGCCAGCGCAGGCCCCGACAATTACCTTAGCTGCGTCAGCAATTCAGAAGTTAAACACTGCGATCACGCTCACTACTACGGTCACTGGTATCTCGGGTGCTGTGCAATCAACGGGCGCAGTGACATGGGTAATTACAAATCCTAATCACACAGTTGACTCGAATGTTTGCTCTTCCAGCCCAACCTCGCAGTCATCGAACGTTTCGATCTACACCTGCATATTTACGCCAACTATTAATGGTATCTACAGCATCACCTCGGCTATTGCTGCTGACTTAAATTACCTCACGGCTTCGACCGCAGCTCTGCCAATCAATCTTGCGACTATCCAGCCAACAATTAGCGTGGTCAGTTCAGGCACGCCTGCGACACTTGGAACGCCTGCGACATTCACCGCGCTTATCACGGGAACCTCTACCTACCCAACTGGAACAGTTACGTGGACGATTAGTGGAAGCGGCGGAGCAACTTCTTGTGTGCCGGGTACACCAACCCATGACACGCTCACGGCAACTTATACCTGCCAAGTCGCAACTCCAGTTGTAGGTACCTATATTGCTGTTGCCACGTATAACGGAGATAGCACATACTCACCCGTTACTTCATCACCTGCCACACAAGTTGACATTACCAAGGCAACCCCGAGGATCAGTATCGTTGTAACGCCGGCAGCCCCGGCACTCGGCGGAACCATTACTTATACGGCA
>Ga0194037_1001110_pt1 | contig 20020 bp, 12 predicted proteins | sample JunL306m_MetaG_FD_148653 | JGI IMG/M metagenome (GOLD analysis project Ga0194037, IMG submission 148653) | Anoxic zone freshwater microbial communities from boreal shield lake in IISD Experimental Lakes Area, Ontario, Canada - Jun2016-L304-6m | ecosystem: Environmental > Aquatic > Freshwater >...
CCGCCCCCTACAAGGCGGTCATGACCCACGGCTTCGTCGTCGACAAGGACAAGAAAAAACTTGCGAAATCCGATGCGGCAAAAGCCGGCAAACCGATCGATGCCGCGTATTTTTACAACCAATACGGTGCCGACATCGTCCGGCTGTGGGTGTCCTCGGTGGACTGGCAGAACGAGGTGCCCTTCGGCGAGGAGCTCTTCAAACAGGTCGCAGAGCCCTACCGCCGCCTGCGCAACACCCTGCGCATCCTGTTAGGAAACCTCGACGGGTTCAAGGAGGGTGGGCATCCTGCCCGCTTGGAATTCACCCTGCTCGACCGCTGGATCCTCGAGCGCCTCCACGAGGTGGTGGCCGAGTGCCGCAAGGGCTACGAAACCTACGAGTTCCGCAAGGTCTTCAATGCCCTCAACCAGTTCTGCACCAACGACCTGTCCGCCATCTACATCGACGCCACTAAGGACCGGATGTATTGCGACGCGCCCGACTCGCCGCGTCGGCTCGCCTCGCAGGCCGCGATGTTCGAGATCTTCACGGCCGTCGCCAGACTGTTAGCCCCGATCCTCGCCTTCACCGCCGACGAGGCCTGGGACCACGCCGGCTTCACCACCGGCAGCGTCCACGAGCAGGACTTCCCCGAGCCCGACCCGGCGTTCGCTCCCGGAGCGGCCACCCGCGAGGCCGCGCGCCTGTTCGAGATCAAATACGTCATCCAGACCGCCATCGAGGCGCGCATCCAGGCCAAGGAATTCACCCGCAACAACGAGGCCGACGTCACCCTAACGGTTCCGGCGGGCGACGCCGCCCTGCTGCCCATGCTCAACGACCGCGACTTCGCCACCGAGTTCTTCATCATCGCCGGCTTGACCGCCACCACCGGCGAGGCCCTGCAGGCCTCCGCCCGCAAGACCGACTACTGCCTCTGCCCGCGCTGCCGCAAACATGAACCGCTGCTTGCCAGCGGCCTGTGCGGGCGGTGTGACAGTGTGGTCAACAGTCATTAGTCATTGGGGAAGAGTGCCCTCTGTCCTCTGTCCTCTGTCCTCTGTCCCATGACCTTTCCCCGCCTGCTGCTGTGGCTCACCCTGCCGCTCTACGTGCTCGATCAGCTCACGAAGTTCTGGACCATCGCGACCTTCCCGCCGCCATGGATCGAGCACGGCGCGAGCATCCAGGTGATCGCCAACTTCTTCTATCTGGTGCGCGTCCACAACCAGGGCGTCGCCTTCGGCTTCGGCAATGGCACCGCCTGGGCACCGGTGGTGTTCCTGCTGGTGCCCGTCGTCGCACTCACCCTGCTACGGATTTTTTGGAAAAAGGGCGTCTTCGACCACCCGCTGTCACGGGTCGCCGTCGCGCTGCTGGTCTGCGGCATCGCCGGCAACCTAACCGACCGTCTGGTCCAGGGGTTCCTGCTAGAGCACGCGCCGGCGGCCAGCCTCTGGCAGCGCTTGTCCACGGGCTACGTCGTGGATTTCATCGCGATCAAACTGCCGTATTACGACAAGCTGGTCCCATCGAGCGGCGGTTGGTGGCCGGCCTTCAACGTCGCGGACTCCTGCATCTGCGTCGCGGCGGCCCTGCTCTTCTTCGGCGGCTTGCGCGAGGAGAAAGCCAAGACCTGAGACAGGTGGCTACGGCCTCGATGAGGCCGCAGCCAACGGGTCGCCAAAGAGCCGCCCAAGCAAGATCCGGGTCGTCCACCCTTGGACTGAACATTGATGATGCTTTCGCCTGCGCTCTCATCGTAACATGCCGGTCCTTGCGCGTTAACCCTAGACAGGAAAATGGGAACCACGGATTACACGGATTTAACGGATTATTAGAGAGTTATGAAGATTGAGCCGTTAACCCGCTGAGTGAGTCCGTAGTCTGATAGAACATAAAAATATTCTCCGTGAAATCCGTTAAAATCCGTCTCATCCGTGGTAAAATGAACCGCCCTGCCGTTTTTCATTTTCCTATGTAGGTTAACATCAGGAACGGAAAACCAACCAAGGTGGCCCGATGATCCAAGCATCCGTCTCCGCGAACCCCTCCGCGACCTCAGCGCCTCCGCGTTTCGATCCAAGCTCTCCCAGACAAAACACAAACACATGAAATACCGATACCTAATCGCTCTCGCGACGACCGTCACTGGCAGCGCGGGCGGGACGTGAGGCATGTGGCGGGGCGACGGGACCAAGGCGGGAGGCTCGGCTTTCCCTGATGTTTCGGTTTTCACCTTGGCGTGTTTGCTGTGAAAACCGGCGACCACGGTGGCGGCTGACAACCAGGAATGCGGGCGCGGTCACGCTCCCCACGTTCAAGGCCAAGCCCGTCTCCACGGTCGTTAAGGCGCGCACCTCTCAAGGACATGGTGCTCTGAGCGCCTGGCGGGCATCCTGATGCTCATGGAGCCCTTCCTGGTTTGCGTCCAAGTGGGCGAGTCTGGACTCACGGTCTGCGTCGAAGCGCCGCGTGAGTCATTCCGCCGCAAGGAGATGGCGATGCACTTCTTCGGGGAACCGGGAACGGTTCCAAGGCATGCTGCGGGTGTTTCCCTTATTTCCAGCTCGCAGAGCCATTAGCCGTCACATCGCAGTTGCTAGGAAATCGAGGATTTCGGATGAAATACATTGCCGGGCCACGCACGATCACCTATCAGAGCTTTCAATTCCAATGAAAGCACTCCCCCTTGTGTGGGCGGCCGTCATGGCCACCGCCGCATCCGTTTGCTCCCAGGAGGCGGCATCCACTTCACCCGGGGCGCTCATCGTGGGTCGTGCTGGCCCTGCGGCGGCCTCGACTCCCACGGTGTCCCCTGTGGCTCCTTCAGCAGTCATTCACACCACCGCACACATTCTGGGGAATCTTTCAGACGGCACGCCCCCACCACCTGCACCGCCAAAAATTCCGTTCATCGTGCCCCGGCAGGACATCCTTGCCACGACCATCCATCAACAAGGAGGTCGCACCATCACGATCCAGAAGATCAAGCCCATTGCCCTGCCATCGATGCCGGAGCCCGGGTTGCCTGCCTCAGACGTTGACGTTGCCGCATTTGTAGTGCGTGCCGCTGCATATCGGGCGACGCACCCCAGCATTGAGCTCATCTGCGCCGGGGCGACGGTCTATCACAGCAAAACCTCACCAGCCCGCTCGCTGGTGCGCATCTGGCCCTATGGCGATGAGGAACCCGTGGATTTCTGGTCATCGGCGGACTTTGGCTATTTGTCAGGTTTCCCCTCCTTCATCGGGTCCGACGGCAATGCCCGCAGCCTGTTCATGATGTGGACCAACGCGGATATGGACCGCGAAGCTCGCAGCAAATCCATGCGCGGACTCACCTACAATCCACCTGAAATCCCAGAATTTCCCGCTGGACCTGCCAGCTTCGCCTTCGTCGGCAAGCTGCCATCCGATCGAATCATCGCCTCCGTCCAGTCGCTCCACGACCTCTACAACAACGAGTTCGGCCGCCTGAAAGCCGCCTACGAGGGACGCCAGCGTGCCAATCTCCAGCGCGAGGCCGATCTCAAGGCCCATCCGCCTCAACCCAAGAACATCGTCCTCAATTACTGGCGCACGGAAACCCCCGCGCCAGTGAAAGGAGCGGCCAAGTGAATCGCGCTCTTTCTCGCGGCATCCTGATCTACGCGCTGTGTGTGTTGCCCGCCTCCGCGATTCTGGACACGAATTCTAACGGTCTTAGCGACCTTTGGGAAAGGGCATACCATGGCGGCGAACTGTTCCCTATTGACGTTTACCCCTACCGTCCTGGGGATGACCCGGACAGCGACGGATGGACTAATGAACAGGAAGCCGCAGCGGGCACCGATCCCTTCGATCCCAATCTGCCCGATGGTTTCATCCGCCCGCAAACAGTCCACATTCCCGAATCATGGACCGACATCAATGGTGACGGGATTGAAGAGCACACTCTCGAAGCGATTCAAGTCACATGGCCGCAGATTTCTGGAAAACTTTACACCTTGATGTTCTCGCCTGACCTGGCCGATTGGCTTTCTGTAGGTGAGGCGTTTATCGGCAGCGAATCCCAAGAAGTCTACAATTTCCCTCTCTCCCAGATCGAGGGCCAACCCCCGCCCCCTGACAAGCAGTTCTGGCGCGTCAAGATCGAGGACGTCGATTCCAATGCCGACGGACTGACCGACGCTGAGGCACATACACTTGGGATTGCGCCGGGCTTCACCGATGCCAATGCCAATGGCGTGCCGGACGAGTGGGAGGTCGCTCAGTCCGGGGCATTTGCGGTGTATCCTCCGATTCTTGCCACACGGATTTCGCAAAATCAATCATCAGCGCAATCCATCTATCTTAATAACGACACCGGAAATATCGCAAACTACAGCGTGGCACTCAGCGGCAAAACTGGCCCGGCCTATTCTTCACGGGATTCCCTGACGGGTAATGTCGGATATACGTGGGAGGACATCAGTGCCTCGGGCACGTTGCTTGCCGTTGTTTCCAATGCAGATGACGCATCTGAGGCGGTGGACATCACCGGGTTCACTTTTCCGTTTTACGGCCAGAATTTCACCCAGGTATTCGTCAGCTCCAACGGTTTGCTGACTTTCGGGCAGGGCAGCAGCAAATATTCCAATTCAGTGCTGCCAAGCATGTCCTCGCCAGGCAATCTCATCGCCGCGCTGTGGGACGATCTGGATACCCGCACCACCGGCGACATCTACTTCAAGCAGGAACTCGACCGGCTGATCGTCCAGTATCAGGACGTTGCCAGACTCGGCGGTGCCGACACCTGCACCTTTCAGGTGGTCCTTTTTTCCGATGGGCGGATCCAGATCCGCTATCAGACTGTGCCGACCGAGGCGGATTCATGCACGGTGGGAATCCAGAATTCTACTGGAACATCCGGACTTGAAGTGGTGCATAACGCGCCGTATTTGGTCAATCAAATGGCCATCGAGATTCGCCCCGTACCCGAATTCTTCACGATCACTCCGCTCAGCGGGGTAGTGCCCGCTCATTCGACAGCCACCCTTTCCGGCTTGTTCAAATCCCTCAATCTACCGCCAGGTGTTTATTATGCCAACCTTGCGGTTTCCCACGACTGCGCGGGAATCAGTCCGCAGCCAGTGACGGCGCGCCTTGAGGTGAAAAATACCCCTTCCACGGTTGCGTTGGTTTCCCCAGCAGACGGGCTTGTCGTAATGGAGGGACAACCGGTCAACCTCAACGCCACCGCGACTGACACTGAGGGAATTACCCGTGTGGTGTTTTATGATGGCGGAACCAAACTTGGCGAGGTGGCAGGCAATCCCGATGGCTACTTTTTTTACTCAAACACATTGTCGGTTGGCCCCCACCTTTTTATCGCCCGCGTGGTAGATGTTTACGGCACGGTGACAGATTCTCTTCCGATCCATCTTACAGTTCTGGCGGACACGGATCGTGACGGCATGCCGGACGATTGGGAAACCGCCAACGATCTGGATCCCCACGACTACGCGGACGCCGCGACCGATACTGATGGCGATGGATACACCAATCTTGAAGAATACCAGTGCGGCAAGAATCCCCATCTCGCGGAGGACTCGGACCTCGATGGTATGCCGGATGGCTGGGAATACCACAACGGGCTGGATCTCCTCAACGACGACGCTGGCGAAGATCCTGACCAGGATGGGCTAACCAACCTCGCCGAATACCAAGCCGGGACCGATCCAAACAACGCCGACTCAGACGGCGACTTCCTCCCGGACGGCTGGGAAATCCTGCACAACCTCGTCGCTGTCTATAGCATCCAAATCAACGGCACTTGGGTTTACGGAGCCAGCGGAGCCAACGGCCGAACCGGCGACCCCGACGGCGATGGCATCGAGAACCAGCATGAATACGTCCTCGGTCTAGATCCCCACAACGCCAACACCGGCGGCACACCGGACACCACCAAAGACCGGGATGGGGATGGAATGCCGGACGTATTCGAAGCCAGATCCGGCTCCTTCCAATACAACTACAACTACAACTACAGCTACACCTTCCAACGCAAGCTCGACTGGGAAGTTGCAGACGGCTACCAGGATTTCGATCAAGACGGCCTATCCTGCTTGACCGAATATCAACTCGGCCTGGACATATTCGCCTACGATACGGATAAAGACGGCCTTTCGGACGGCTACGAAGTCGAATATGGCTTTAATCCCCACCTCCCGAATCCAGCAGGACAAGACACCGACCACGACGGCATCACCGACCTCGATGAGCAGATCTACGGCACCTCGCCGCTCCTGGCGGATACCGATCAGGATGGCACCGCAGATGGCACCGAAATTGCACAAGGCTCCAACCCGAACGACGCCACGGACGGCGGAGCCGCCCCCCCTGCGGAAGAAATCGTCACGGTTCAGTTCTCCATCGGCGCGGGAGAATACGATGGAAATTCGGAAGACGCCTTCCAGGCCTATCAGATGAAGATCTACGAAAAGCCCCCAACTGGCAGCGAGTCCCTGCGCTACACCCACGCCTCCGACGGGCCAAGCTCCACCGCCAAAATGAAGTCCTACATCCTCAAGCGGAAAAACAGCTACCGCATCGAAATCACCCCCCAACAACCCGGCACCGCAGACAACAAGGACTTCGACTACCATGCCGAGATCACCCTCCCGGAAAAAAGCAATTTCGTCAAATACGACCCGGACAACATCCTCGGCTCCCACGAACAAGACGAACAACCCGGCACTCCCTTCCCACAAACCGGCAAGAGCGCGCACCTCCTGCCGGTGGAGGTTGAGGTCATACATACCGAAATCGACTCTGCGACAGGCCAAGTGGTGAACCCAGGAGCCAACACGATGCTTCGTGATGAGATCGTGGACATACGAATCAAAGTTCCACCGATTGGAACGACGGATTGGACTGTTGATTTGACCGTTGAACCGGAGGCTATGCGCACCCAAAACCTGCCAAACCGGGGCGACGTGCAGATGTATGACTTCGGCCAGGTCGAAACTAACGGAACAGTCACCCCGGACAAGACACAGTTCGTTCTTCAAGCTTCTGCCGGAGGTGAGCGGACAATCAAGGCTGTGTTCAACAAGGAAGGAACCCTTAAGATCAAGATGAAGTCCACCGATGGCAAAATCGACTTCACATCACCGGATGACACGATCCAGAAGCGAATGAGGAAGTATGCTAGCTTGCCATCGAGTCAGAATCACGACCTCAACCAGCATGACAAGGCGTTCGTTGATGCCGCCAACCATTGGGGCGGCGTGTATCAGCACCAAGTTGATGACGTGGAGCGGCTGAAAGCAATTGGGATGGCGGAAAGCGAGCTTGGGCTGACAGATGCGACTGACATCATGACCGTCGGCAATCCGGGAGACCATGTGCTCGACACATTCCGAAACGTTCCGCCCTATGACAGGCTCCCCGGTGTGGCCCCTTTGGGAGGAAAGGCTCTGCGTGAGGTAGATGTTGCGAACAACTCAACGAGGATGCTCTCTTATCCGGGAGCCGACGAAACGCCTGCTGCAACTGCAATCCATTGGGGAGTTTGCTGGCTTTATCAGAAAGCATCGTCGATAGACGACAACCCCAACCCTCCGCAGCCACCAAACCCGTCCAATCCCTACATACCAGGTCCGTGGAAATCATGGGATACTGCAGTTAAACGGTATGGCCCTCCTAATGCTTATCCAGACGGTTTGTTCTATTTGGATCGTGTGAAAAGACCGTATCTAGAAGGAAGGCATCCCTCCATAGCGACACTATATGTATGGCCATTGAAATCAAACAAGAAGGCGAGGGGGAACTGAAATGAGAATACTAATACTAGTAATGTGTCTTTTGGGTGCTGCAAATGCACGCGCCCAAGAGCAAGATTTTTTGTCGGCTCTAAAGAATTACAAGGAAACTTTTCAGGAATCAGCTCCACCCGATCAGCATCTCCAAGCATCTGACAGTCTTCTCGAAAAATGGAGTCAATTAGATGGCGTCAACAAAGCACGATGGGCGGAGAAAGTGGCCCTTGTGCATTTTCGAAAAGCGCAAATCTACGCGAATAGAGACAATTGTGGTCTAGCGGCTCAAGAACTTATTGAAGAAATAAAAATTCAATCGATCTTCGGAGGTCGGATAGAGCATTCGACCAAAACGTCAGATGCATTCTTTGAAGAACTTGTCGAACTGCAAGCATTGGTGACGGCTGAAACAGGCAGCGATCCGTTGGCGGGTCAAGTCGGCTACTATTTTGCGAAGAATGGGAATGGTTTCACTGCCGCTAGGTTGGAGCTTGGCGATGACATCGCAGGCATCACAGTCCCAGAAATTGGAGCTGATGAAGCGTTGGCCCTGGTGTATCGGCTCAATAGACAAGGCGGCAAGTTCGTAGCGACAGCATCAAGATGGCTTGTTGTACCCAAGGGGCAGCTCCCCGATGTATTGAAGCAGGCGACCCGTGAAGTGGCCTTCGAGTCAAGCGGCAAGATGATGGTTCACCGTTTGAAGATGCAAGGCGATTCATCCCCAAAGGCGAATCCATCGGCTGCAACCAACACAACTAGCCCGCAAGTTCCTGCACTTGTGCAGCCCTCAGCGCCAAAGCGGGTAATCGAAGCAAAGCCCTCGTCCGTGACACCGAGCGAGAAGCCGACATCATCAACTCCGTGGGCAGGAGTGGCGGTGTTGATCGTGGCGGCGATTGGCCTGCTATGGTTGTTATTGAAAAAGCGAAAGTGAGCGGCCTGTGAAATTTCACTCAGCTCTCTCGAAGATCGTCGCTCCGCACCGCCAAGCATCCCACTGGCGGTCTGTCACGAGAGATGCTGGTCCTATGTGTTTTTACAATCTAGGCTTCAACTACGTCGCCAGAGTCTGTGGGGAGGTGCAACCATGAAATCAGTCTTCGCTTTCCTAGCATTTGCCGCTTTTGGATCATCGGCCTGTGCCGATTCATTGGCTCGGCAATTTGCCGAGACTATCATTCGACAGAACATACAGATTCCGGACGATGAATTAGACTTATCAGAATGGCGACTATCCATTTCGGGGGGGTATGTCCTGAACTTTTCCTTCGACGTTGATGCTGATGGGAGGGATGAGCAATTCTTCACTTCCTCCTTCAACGCCGACAAGCTGATCTGCTATTGGACTGTTTATGACGGTGCCTCTGGTAAAGAATTGGGAATAGCTTCATCCCTAAGGGCATATGGATTCTGGTGGAGTGCGTCCACCTCTGAGATGTTGGATTACGCTCGATTTGGAGCGGAGGGCGGTGCCGCTGTATTTTCTCGTTTTGATAAAAATGGATTGACTACACGCACTGAAACAGCTTTGCTGGATGAAGTTTCCTTGGGTCTTGAAAGCGGAACCCCACCAAGAGCAGGTTTTCAACGATTCAAGCCGGAAGTGAAAATCTGCTTGCTTGCTGACATTGTCTCGATTGAAAACCCTTCTTGGCGTCCGCTCATTCTTGATGATGTAGATAGTAATTACAAACTCTTGAACGACCGGTTACTCTTGAAGGAGGATGCTGCCCGGAAAATAGAACTAAGCAACTTCACGCCACATGATGCCCTTCGAGCTATTGAGAAATTAAGAGAACAGAAAGAACCAAAGCCTAGAAATTTTCAGGAGTCAGACGAGCCGCCAAGCCGAGGAGTGCTCCCAATGGTCAAGACAGATTCAAAGCAGACAAAGCCACACGAATCCACACCCATCGCACTTTTCTGGCCGTGGATCGCTGGAACGTGCTTAGTCATGCTCGCCGCGTGGGTGATGCTTAAACATCGTCCGTGAATCGGGTCAGCTCACGCACATCACAGAACCACCTTTGAGCCCACTCCAGCAACTCCCCCGAAGAAACGCGCTCCGCACCACCAAACAGCCTCGCCGACAAGGAGCCCCGCTCGCTTTGTCCTGTCGGGGCCACGCACGATCACCTATCAGAGTAGCAATTCCAATGAAAGCACTCCCCCTTGTGTGGGCGGCCGTCATGGCCACCGCCGCATCCGTTTGCTCCCAGGAGGCGGCATCCACTTCACCCGGGGCGCTCACCGTGGGTCGTGCTGGCCCCACGGCGTCCTTGGCTCTCACGGTGTCCCCTGTGGCTCCTTCAGCAGTCATTCACACCACCGCACACATTCTGGGGAATCTTTCAGACGGCACGCCCCCACCACCCATCTCTGGGGTCCTCGCGTGGTAACATCGGCCCGAAAATCAACGAAGCCAATCCTATGATCCAAGCAAGCGCCTTCGTTCTGGGCCATCGCGACCTTCCCACCCCCGGCCGTCGAGCGGGGCGCAAGCATCCAGGTGGTGGAAAATTTCTTCTACCTGGTGCGCGTCCACAACCAGGGCGTCGGCTTTGGCAATGGCACCGCCTGGGTGCCGGTGGTGTTTTTACTGGTGCCCGTCGTCGCACTCACCCTGCTGCGGATTTTTTGGAAAAAGGGCGTTTCCCTCACCCGCTCTCCAAGGTCGCCGTGGCGCTGCTGGTCTGCGGCATCGCCGGCAACCTAACCGACCGGCTGGTCCAGGGGTTCCTGCTAGAGCACGCGCCGGCGGCCAGCCTCTGGCAGCGCTTGTCCACGGGCTACGTCGTGGATTTCATCGCGATCAAACTGCCGTATTACGACAAGCTGGTCCCATCGAGCGGCGGTTGGTGGCCGGCCTTCAACGTCGCGGACTCCTGCATCTGCGTCGCGGCGGCCCTGCTCTTCTTCGGCGGCCTGCGCGAGGAGAAAGCCAAGACCTGAGACAGGTGGCTGCGGCCTCGATGAGGCCGCAGCCAACGGGTCGCCAAAGAGCCGCCCAAGCAAGATCCGGGTCGTCCACCCTTGGACTGAACATTGATGATGCTTTCGCCTGCGCTCTCATCGAGAGCGCGCCACCTTGGAGCGGAGCGCATCTTAAAAACTTTGCTTCAGCGTCGTGGACTATCGCCGAAACACAGCTAAAATTGCTGTGGATTTGCTGTTGACGCTACCCAAAGCGGGGGTATTCCTAAAGCCGTCGATCCCATCAGCTTTCATGCGTTGCGTTCAATGTGGTTCACTTAAAGACAAGGTCCTCGATTCCAGATCCTCAAAGGATGGAGCGGCGATTCGGCGGCGGCGCGAGTGCACGCAATGCGGCTACCGCTACACCACCTACGAGCAGATCGAACGCACCGAGCTGCGGGTGCTCAAGCGCGACGGCACCCGCGAGGCGCTCAACCGCGAGAAGCTCATGAGCGGCTTGGTCAAGGCCTGCGAAAAGCGCCCGGTGTCGATGGAGCAGCTCGGGCGCGCGGTGGAGGAGATTCTAGCAGACCTGCACAAGGACCACCTCAGCGAGGTGCCCTCCGCCATCATCGGCGGCAAGGTGATGGACAAGCTCCACCAAATTGACCCGGTGGCCTACGTGCGCTATGTCTCGGTTTACCGGCAGTTTGAGGACGTCAACGAGTTTGTGCAGGTGATCCAATCGCTGTCGCGCCGGGTGGCCCGCGATCCGTTCCAGCGCCGCCTGTTCAAGGATTGATTTCAGCCGCAGCCGCATTACACGTCTCCCATCCCCGCCCACCCACCGTGATTTCACTCATCGGCAATCGCCCCGCCCTGCAAATCGGCCGCTATCAGGTGATCGACTACGGCACCGCGTGGTTGGATGACGCATTGCGCCGCGCCGCGCGGGCCGCCGCGCACGAGGATTTTCCGTTTGTGGCCGACATCCGCGGCGGGATCGTCAAATACCTGGAAACCAAGTGCCCGCTGACCCTGCTGCCACTCGAGGACCTCTATGACCGGATGCGCCGGATGTTGGTGAAAATCGGCTGCGAGAGGATTGCCGCCAACCTTGAACAACTGGCACCGCCGGTGACCGTGCCGCTGGTGCGCGCCGCTCTGGCGGCGCACAACGGGTTCGAGTTGGCGTTTTTCGCGACCCTGCGGGTGGAGTTGCGCGAACTCCGCGCCGCGGGGGTCGAGCAAATCTGTTTCACCGGCCTGCGCGAGAGCACCCTGATCCTGCGCGGCACCGCCAAGTGGAACAAGCCGTGCGACAGCCTGCTAACCGAAATCCAGGCGTTTCTGCAGGAATGGGAGTCGGCCCCGCCGGACCGCGCGTGCCAGGTGACGCTTGGCGTGGACAGCGAGCACTGATTCGGCACCTCCCGCACAGCGTTGCCCCGGTCCGAGGCATCACCCTACATGGGAAAATGAGAACCGCTGATTAAACTGATTGTTAATAAGTTGCAGCTCCGATCCCGCCCCCAAAAAAAAGATGGACCCGTTAACTGATGCCTCAATTGAATTCTTTCAGTGAAATCAGTGAAAAATCAGTACAATCAGTGGTTTAAAAAAGGCAGGGATTCCGTCATTCATTTTCCCTACTAGGATCACCGCGCGGTTGGTGCGGCCCCCTGAGGGCGGCGGCGCGGCGGAACGAATTCCAAGGAGTAGGGACGTCCCGTTCAGGCCCAGCCCAAGGGGCTGGGGAAATGGGCGAGGATTTTGGCGGCGGCGGCTTCGGGGGTGAGGCCGTGAAGCGCGCGCAGGGTGTCCTGTTTGCCGTGTTCGATGAATTCATCGGGCCAGCCGATGCGTTCGACGGGCGTGTGAATATTCGCCGAGTGGAGGTGTTCGCTGACGCCGGCGCCGAAGCCGTTGAGCAGGACGTGATCCTCGAAGGTGCAGAGCACGCGGCATTTGGCGGCGTAGGCATCGAGCACGGCGGTGTCCATCGGTTTGATGAAGCGCGGGTTGATCAGCGCGACCGACAAACCCCGGGCTTCCAACAGGAGCTTGGTGCGTTGGGCCATTTCAAACATCGAACCCAGGCCGATCAGGGCGACGTCGGTGCCATCGGCCACCACTTCGGCCTTGCCGATTTCCAGCAGTTGGGGGCTCGCCGTGAGCGCGGTTCCGGTGAGGGCTCCGCGCGGGTAACGGATAGCGGAGGGGCCGGCGTCGTAGGCGGCCATGGTGTGCAGCATGGCCACCAATTCATTCTCGTCCTTGGGCTGCATGTGCACGAGGCCGGGGATGAGGCGCAGGAAACCGATGTCAAAAAGCCCGTGATGGGTCGGCCCGTCATCGCCGGAGAGCCCGCCGCGGTCCATGCAGAGCCTAACTGGCAGACCCTGCAGCGCCATGTCGTGGATGATCATGTCATAGGCGCGCTGCATGAAGGTCGAATAAATCGCGAGGAACGGGCGGAAGCCGGCGGTGGCCATGCCACAGGCAAACAGCGCGGCGTGTTCCTCGGCGATGCCGACATCGAAATAACGGTCCGGCACTTCGGCTTTGAAAATATCGAGCTTGGTGCCGCCGGGCATGGCGGCGGTGATGGCGACGATTTTCGGGTCGGCCTTGGCCAGGTCGGTGAGGGTGCGGCCGAAGATTTCCGAACAGGTCGGGGTGGCCGTGGTGTCGGTGGAGCCGTCGTTGATTTGATAGGTTCCGAGGCCGTGGAACTTGCCGGGATCGTCAAGCGCGGGTTGATAGCCGCGGCCCTTTTCGGTGATGATATGCAGGACGACGGGTTCGTTGAGGGTCTTGAGGTGTTCGAAGGTGCGGACTAACAACGGCAGGTTGTGGCCGTCGATCGGGCCGAAGTAACGCAGCCCGAACTTCTCGAACAGGACGTTGGGAAAGATCAGGTTTTTGGCGCTTTCCTCGACCTTGTGGGCCAGGGTGCGGACGGCCTTGCCGGCGACCTTCTCGACGAACTCGGCGGCCTTGGCGCGGACCGCGGCATAGGTGGCGTGCGTCTGGAGGGCGTTGAAATAGCGGGCGATGGCACCGACGTTTTTGTCGATGGACCATTCGTTGTCGTTGAGCACGACGATGAAGCGGCGGGTTGTTTCGGCGATGTTGTTGAGGGCCTCGAGGGTCGGTCCGCAGGTGAAGGCGGCATCCCCGGCAACGGCGACGACGTGGTGGGACTGGCCGGCCAGGTCGCGGGCGGCGGCCATGCCGAGCGCGGCGGAAAGTGCGGTGCCGGCGTGGCCCGCGCCATAGGCATCGTGCGGCGACTCGGAGCGCAGCAGGAAGCCGTTCAAGCCTTTGAAGGTGCGGATGGTCTGGATTCGATCCGCGCGCCCGGTGAGCATCTTGTGGACGTATCCCTGGTGGGCAACGTCGAAGAGCAATTTGTCGGTCGGGGTGGAAAAGACCCGGTGCAGCGCGATGGTGAGCTCGACCACGCCGAGGTTGGGGCCGAGGTGGCCGCCGGTCACGGCCAGCGAGGTGATGAGCGAATGGCGGACTTCCGCCGCCAAGCGGATCAAGTCCTCGTCGGCGAGCTTTTTGACATCGTCGGGGGAGTGGATGGACTGGAGCAGCGGGCCAAGGGCGGGAGGCTCAGAAGAGGCGGATATCATCGTCATCGTGGTCGGAATCGTCCGGCGGGCCGGACGGGAAGGAGAGACCAGGAGTGCCGCTGGATTTGGCTTCGGTGACCGGTTCGTCTTCGGATTTGGCGCGCAGCGTGATCAACTCGATGCGGTCGCGCGCGGAATGCAGGATGGCTTCGCAGCGATCCAACAGTGCGGTGCCGTTTTCGTAGTAGGTCACGAGTTCTTCCAACGGAAGTTGTTCGTGTTCCATCGCTTCGACGATGGCTTCGAGTCCCGCCAGAGCCTCCTCAAAGGTGGGTGCGGCGGCGGCGTCTTCGGCGGTGGTTTTGCGGCGGGACATGGGATTATTCAGTCGCGGCACGGTTGGTGGCACGGATGGCGCGTTCGCTGTAATACACCATATCCATTCCGACCAGCGGTTGCCGATACGGGTAACGTTTGGCGATTTCCTGGATCTTGGGACTCTTGTCGTAAATGGTGAATCCCGGAGGATAGGTGGCAAGCAGCACCCGTCCGTCGAGCACCAGCGCCGTGAAGTCGCGGTAGCGGGCTGCGACTTCCGAGATCGGGCCGGACCCGTGAGAGGAGGGCGAAATCAGGATGCCGACCACCGGGGTTTGGAGATCTGCGGCCACGGTTTCGAGTTTGGCAAACCCTTCACGCGTCGGCGGCAGCCAGATGCTCACCCGGTCGGCATACCACGCCACCGCCCAGGGCTGGTCGGAGAACACGATTTGCTTGTCAGTGACCCAGCCTTTGAGGCCGGAAATCTTGCTGTTGAGGGCCGGGGCATAGTAGGGCGGCCAGTTGGGGACGCCCCCGCGGTCACGCAGTTGCATCCCGACGCGGACCCGCGAGGGCAGGGAGAGCACCATCGGCAGCGCGCAGATCGCCAGGATCACCATGTGATGAACGTTCTGCAGCGCCGGGGTGGAGGCGACGAATTCAAGACGGCTCCAGAGGATCGAGATGAAGGCCAGGCCATAGGCGGTCATGATGGGCGCAAACAGCAGGTGGAGCTGGTTGGGATCGAGCGGCTCGATGGTGATGCCGAAAAAGGCCAGCCCGAACGCAGTGGTGATCCACATCAACAGGATGGCCCAGCGGAAGGTGGCGATCGCGCTGCGTTTGAAGGGGTGGAGCAGGGAGATGAAAAACAACGGTGCCACGATGATGCCGCCAAGGAAGGGAATGATGTTGGTGGCTTGCAGCAGCGTCACGCGGAGGATTTTCGCGATCAAGCCGTCGAGCACCAGCGGCTCGGCGGTGAGATCGATGTTGCGCATCACGGCGTCTTCCGAGCCATTGCCCAGGCCGTTGTAGAGGGTCAGGAACGCCGTCCCGAAGGGTGAGCCGGTGATTCCCTGGTTGCGCAGCATCGGCCCGATGGCGGCGACCAGCAGAATCGCCAGCACCGAGAGGCCGACAATGCCGCGCGGGCGGAAGGTGATTGCCGCGAAGATGATGTAACCCAGCGCAATCCAGACGGTCATCCAGTGGGTGAGGGCCAGCAGGGTGAAGAAGACCCCGGCGATGATGGCCGGGGTCATGGCGATGCGGCCTTCGGTGGCGGCCTCCACCGCTCGATAGACGAAGTAGATGCCGCAGGAAAACAGCAACAGCATGAGCATTTGCGGCAGCCCGCTGAGCGAATAATTCCAGAAGGTTTCGCAAAACAGCATCAGGATGGCGCAGACCCCGGCGATCTTGGCGTCAAAGATCCGCGAAATGAGCAGATAGTTCACCCCGATGGCCATCAGGAAAAACAGGGTCGAGACCGTGGCGATGACCCGGTCGAGCGGATAGACCATTTCGTTTTCGCTCATTTGCCAGGCGTTGGTGTTGTCCGCGCCGATGAGTTTGAGCACGGCGGCGTTGAGCAGCGGGTTGAGCGGCGAGTGGTAGGTGTCTTGGAATCCCAGCAGCGACACCGAGCGCTTCTCAGCCTTCTCGGCCTGGTAGTAGGCGACCGGGCGGATCATCTTGGTGGTGAAGCCGTTGCCGCGGGCGATTTCGCGGGCGATCTGTGCCTGATCCATCGCCTGCGGCGAGTTCAGCCCGCGGAACAGGGTGAACAGGTTGCCAAGCGTCAGGATGATGAGAATCAGGAAAAACAAGCTGCGGCGGATCAGGATGCCGGCGTCGAGTTGCAAGGGTGAGGTGGTCATGGGAAAGGGTGCGAGGGAATGGGTTGATTCAGAGGCCGAGTTCCTGGAGTTTGCGTTGAAGGGTTCTGCGGCTGACGCCAAGAAGATCCGCTGCACGGGTTCGGTTGCCATGGGTGGTGGCGAGGGCCGAGCGGATCGTGTTGGCTTCGAGCGCATGCAAGTTGAATTCCGGCGTGGCAGCAAGGGAGTTTTTGGGGGGCTGGCCGGCCGGGCTGGCCGGTTGCGCTGGCAATAGCAAGAATTGCGGCAGATGCGGGGCGTCGATGACCGCATCGTTGCTCATGACCACGCCGTGTTCGATGGCGGTGCGCAGCTCGCGCACGTTGCCCGGCCAGTTATAGGCAAGCAGCAGGTGCAGGGCGGCGGCGGTGAGCGGTTTGACCGGGCGGTCGTTTTCCTTGGCGAATTCCTGCAGGAAGGCGTTGGCGAGCAACACGATGTCCTCGCGCCGCCCGCGCAACGGGGGCATGGCGATTTGAACCACGTTGAGCCGGAAGTAGAGGTCGTCGCGGAATTCCCCTCGATCGACCATTTCGCGCAGGTTTTTGTTGGTGGCGGCGATCACCCGCACATCCACCTTGACCGGGGTGTTCGAGCCGACCCGTTCCAGCGAGCGCTCGGACAGGACGCGCAGCAGCTTGATCTGGGTGGTGGCATCGATCTCGCCGATTTCATCGAGAAACAAGGTGCCGCCGTCGGCTTGCTCAAAGCGTCCGATCCGGCGTTGGGCGGCACCGGTGAAGGCACCCTTTTCGTGGCCGAAGAGTTCGCTTTCCAGCAGCTGCGGCGAGAGTGCGGCGCAATGCACCGTCACCATCTTGGCGGCAGGCCGCCCCGACAGATGGTGCAACAGGGTGGCGACCACTTCCTTGCCGGTGCCGGATTCGCCCTCGATGAGGATGGTCGCGCGGGTGGCCGCGACCTGTTGAATCAGCTCGGAAACCTTGTGAATCTCAGGCGACTGGCCGATGAGCCGGTCCAGCTTGTGGGTTTTTTTGACCTGCTGGGTGAGTTGGGTGTTTTCGGTTTCGAGGGTGCGGCTGCGCAGCGCGCGCTTGAGCAGCATCTCCACCTCGTCGAGGTTGAGCGGCTTGGTGACGAAGTGCCACGCCCCGCGCCGCATCGCCTCGACCGCGGTGTCGACCGAGCCGTAGGCGGTCATCATGATCGCCACCGGCGGGTTCGGCAGCGCCAGCGCCGCATCCAACAAGTCCATCCCGGAATCACCACCCAGGCGCAGGTCGGTGAGCAGGAGCTGGATCGGTTCGCTCTGCAAGATCGCCAGCGACTCGCGGGTGCCCGACGCGGTATAAACGTCGAACTCCTCTTCCAGCGCGCTGCGCAGGCCCTCACGGGTCGAGCGCTCGTCATCAACTATCAGCAGGGTCGGGAGCATGGGGATAAAAGCGGAAATACTGAAATACTCAACGGAAGATGAGACGCAAGACACAAGACTTGAAGACCCAAGACGAAGAAAAGAGCAGACTCGGCCACCGAATGCTTCTCTTGGGTCTTGGGTCTTGAAGTCTTGCGTCTCATGGGAGTTCGATGACGGATTTGGGGGCTCCCAGCAACCGCACCGCGCGTTCGGCGCGCGGCAAATGAATGACAATGCGGGTGCCGTGGTTTTCCTCGCTTTCGATGGCGATTTCGCCGCCGTGGGCGCGCACGATGCGCCGCACGATAAGCAGGCCGAGGCCGGAACCGCCGGCTTTGGTGGTCAGGTAAGGCTCGAAGATGGCGCCCATGTGTTCCGGGGAGATGCCGGTGCCGTTGTCCTCGATGGCAATCACGTATTCGTAATCGTTGACCTGGGTGCGGATGGTGATGCAGCCATGCTCGCCGGGCAGTGCCTGATAGGCGTTGCGGATCAGGTTGTAGAACACCTGTTGGAATTGCCCCGGATCGAGAACCGCAGCGGGCAGCGAGCCGGCCAGTTCCAGCGCTACGGAAACTTTGCGCGCCGCCAGTTCCGGTTCCAGCAGGCGCAGGGTTTCGTGGAGCAGCGCGTGAATGTCCTGCCGTTCGCGGCGCGGCACCGTCGGCCGCACCGCGTGCAGAAACTGCTTGAGAATGCTGTCCAGGCGCTGGATTTCGCCGCGGGCGGTGGCCAGGTGCTCTTCCAGCGGTTTGCGCTCGCCGGGCGGCAGTTTGCGCAGCTTGCGGCCGAGCAGTTGGAGGTGGATATCGAGTGAGTTGAGCGGGTTGCCGATCTCATGGGCGACCCCGGCGGCCAACAAGGTGAGCGCATTGACACGCTCGGATTCCAGCGTTTCGGCGGCTTCCGCCCGGGTGCGGGTCAGATCGCGCACCAACATCACATAACCGAGCACTTCACTGGCGGGCGCGCCCTCGTCGATCGGGGCCAGATAGAAATTCAGAAACCGGTTTTCCGGGTAGAAGACCTCGAGGTCGCGGCTGATCGTGCGGCCCGGCTTGCCCATGGCCTTCCAATCCAGCCCGCGGACCTGCGAGGACAGGGTTTCGCCGGCGGCCTTTTCCGGATCGAGCCCGAAAAACCGGCTGGCCGCGTGGTTGACGAATCCGATCACGCCGTGCGGATCGAGGATGATGACGCCTTCCTGCAGGGCCTCAAACACGTTCTCCAGAAAGCCTTTTTCGCGGATCAGGCGGGTGACAATCTGTTGGACCTCGCCGTGTTCGACGCGATCCAGGCGGGCGACGAGTTTTTCGAGGAAGCCGGATTTCACGAAGGGGTGGCGTGGTGGAAGGTTGGACTTGGCTCGCGGTGTGTTGCGTGTTCAGAATCCGACATGAACGAGGTCCGTATCGTGTTCTGCACCTTTCCCGATCTGGCGTTGGCGCGACAGATTGGCACAGTGCTGGTGGAAAAGCAACTCGCGGCATGCGTGAATCTGATCCCTGCGGTGGAGTCGATCTATCACTGGCAGGGCCGGCTGGAATCCGCCGCCGAAGTGCTGGCCATTTTCAAGACCAGTGCCACCGCCTGGCCCGCCTTCCAGCGCGCGCTCGCGGAACACCATCCCTACGCCGTGCCCGAAATCGTCGCCCTGGAACCCACCGCCGTCGCCCCGGCCTATCAGGCCTGGCTGCTCGGCATGGTGGCACCGTAGGGCAAGGCGGCCCGGCCCGGGGCCGCGGATGGCTCCGCCCTGGCGGGCGGGGTGGGCCGTGGCGCGGTTTATCCTGGACCGGAAAATGAGACCCACGGAATTGCAGGTGGGGTTCACGCACCTGGCTTGAGCTTGTTCCAGACGCGCTCCAGGGTGGCATCGCTGAAACAGTCCCAGCCGACCCGCTGCATGAAGTCGAACGCCGCCTGATAGTCGCCGGCGATTTCGAGCACGGCGAGCTTGTCTTGGTAGAAATAGTTCCAATGGAGCTGGTGCGCCACCGGATCCAGGTTGAGACGGCGCATATACCCTTCCAGGCGGTTGATCTCGCTCAGGCCGGCGGCCGGGCCGGCGACGTGGGCGAGCGCCACCGCGCAATGGCCCGCGCACGCCACATCCGCCAGGGCGAAGTGACCGCTGGGCAGCTCCCGCCGTGGGGCTAGGCGGCGGTT
>Ga0194037_1001111_pt1 | contig 20002 bp, 31 predicted proteins | sample JunL306m_MetaG_FD_148653 | JGI IMG/M metagenome (GOLD analysis project Ga0194037, IMG submission 148653) | Anoxic zone freshwater microbial communities from boreal shield lake in IISD Experimental Lakes Area, Ontario, Canada - Jun2016-L304-6m | ecosystem: Environmental > Aquatic > Freshwater >...
TCTCATTAATGTTCTATTGTTTTTCTGAAGATCAACCCTGGCGCTGCTTATGGCTGGGATTTACTTTGCAAATCACATATCTCTTGCCTTTGCGTTTAACAATGCGGCAATGCTCACAACGCTTTTTAATAGAAGAATATATTTTCATAATAAACCCGACATGCAATAATTAAATCAACTCATTCCGAAAGGTGAAAAGGCCTGTAATGTAATAAATATAGATTACAAAAACAATATCCGCACCACTTGTTCTGTCACTTATTTATAACGGTATGTAATACGTCCTTTGGTGATATCGTAAGGAGATATCTGTACCTTAACCTTGTCACCGGGAAGTATTCTGATATAATGCATTCTGATTTTACCCGAAACATGCGCAAGCACTTCAAGACTGTTTTCAAGTTTTACCTTGAAAAGCGCATTAGGAAGTGCATCCAGAATCACTCCTTCAATTTCAATTGATTCTTCTTTAGCCAAATTGTCTGCTCCTTTATTCGATAATGTGTTGTACGCAATCAATCAAGCTGTTTCCCCATATAAAAAAGTACGAGTCAGTATCTCAGCTTTTCCGGGTCTTACAACTATTGTATGCTCAAAATGAGCTGATGGCTTTCCGTCCTCTGTTACTGCTACCCAGCCACCTCGCTTACTAATTGCCCTGCGTGATCTTCCCAAGGCAATCATAGGCTCGATAGCCAGCGTCATGCCCTCACGCAGCTTCACCCCTGTATTTTTTTTCCCATAATTGGGTACAGCAGGGTCTTCATGTAATTCGCTGCCGATACCGTGGCCAACCATATTTTCAATGACACTAAAACGAAAAGAACGGGCATAATCTTCTATCGCAGATGAAATATCATGAAGGCGATTTCCTGCTACAGCCATGGCAATTCCCCTGGAAAGACACTCGTGTGTTACGCTAACCAGTTCCTGTATCTTTTGATCAATCGTGCCAAGTACAAAAGTTCTTGCAGCATCACCGTGATAACCTCCTTTATAAACGCCACAATCGACGGAAACTATGTCTCCCTCCTTTATAACTCTCTTATTATTCGGAATACCATGAACGACCTCTTCATTAAGTGAGACACAGAGTGTTGCCGGGTATGGCGTTGCTCCAGGATCTCCTTTAGGCGCATAATTCAAAAAACTTGGCTCCGCGTTATGATCCCTGATAAACTCCTCAGCCATCGTATCGAGCTGCTTCGTCGTCATTCCCGGCATTATTTCTGTTTCAATGAGATCCAGTACCCTGGCGACCAAAGCGCCAGACGCTCGCATCAGATCAATTTCCCGCTCTGTTTTTATCGTAATCATAGTGATGAGTTACCTGCTCTGTCGTCCGCGCGTTTTGCCTGACTTCATGAAGCCATCATAATGACGCATGAGCAAATGGCTCTCAACCTGCTGTAATGTATCGAGGCCTACACCAACAATGATCAGAAGACTGGTTCCTCCGAAAAACTGGGCGAATCCCTGCGTGACATTACCAAATTTCGTCAAAAAAGTAGGAAGAATCGCGATTATCGCCAGTGATATTGCTCCCGGTAACGTAATGCGCGTCAAAATATTATCAATAAAGTCGGCAGTACTTTTTCCGGGTCTGACACCAGGTATAAAACCACCCTGTCGGCGCATGGTATCAGCTACTTCCTTTGGATTAAATGCTATCGCTGTATAAAAATAGGTAAAAAACACAATCATGGTGCCAAACATAAGTGCATACCACCATGAATCGTAAGCCAGAAGTCCTGCTATTCTTTGCATTAACTCATTTTCAGGAAAAAAGGAGAGAAAGGTGCCTGGAAGAAACATGATTGACTGCGCAAAAATAATTGGCATCACACCCGCAGTATTAATCCTCATAGGGATGTACTGAGTACTACCACCGTATACCTTTCGCCCTACAACCCTTTTGGCATGCTGGACTGGTATACGACGAGTTCCAACGGTCAGTATGACAACAAAAGCCACAATGGCAGCCATCATCGCAAGAATAATTATCTCTATAATCCAGTTCTTGCTTCCCAAAGAAACTGAGCGGAATTCTGCAACAAGAGCCTGAGGAAACCTTGCCAGAATACCGATCATAATAATGAGTGATATGCCGTTTCCGATACCCCGTTCTGTAATCTTTTCACCAAGCCACATAACGAAAACCGTAGCGGAGGTTAAAAAAATCACAACGGTTATGGTAAAAAATATGCCGGGTTCAGGAACAATAACCTTGCCAAATGAAGCCGGACTTGCAAGACTGACACTCACCCCCCATGACTGGAGAATCGCTATCAGTACGGTTCCGTACCGGGTCATCTGACTGATTTTCTGGCGTCCATCTTCTCCCTCTTTCTGTAATTTCTGAAAATAGGGGGTCACTGCGCCAAGAAGCTGAACAATAATCGAAGCGGAAATGTATGGCATGATACCAAGAGAAAAAATAGACGCTCGCGCGAAAGCACCGCCTACAAAAAGATCAAACAAACCAAAAAGGTCGTTCGCATGTGTCTGCGATGCGCCTGACACAGCAGCCGCATCAACACCTGGAATGGTAATGTGTGAACCAAGCCTGTAGACAAATAACAACAGAAGCGTATAAAGGATCCTCTGACGGAGCTCAGGGATTTTATTAATGTTCCTTATACTTTCAGTAAGCTTCATAGCGTCCTTTTAACAAATTCAGGGCTTGGTTGATTTTTTGGTTCTCTTCACCAGCTTCGCTTTTGGCTTCAAGAGTGCCTCTTCAAACGGCAGATCCCTGACCTTTGATGCCTCTTCAAGCGTCCGGGATGCCTTAACTGCTTCCCCGCCCGCTGCGACAATCTTTTCCTCAGCACTTTTACTGAAGGCATGAGCGTTGATTTTAATCGCGCTCGTCAGCTCTCCGTTACCGAGAACCTTAAAATAATCAGCTTTACTGGCGTGAAGAAGAGACTTAAGATCGAGAATGGTAATCTCATTTTCTACAAGACCATCCTGTACCCACTTGTCGATCTGGGTAAGATTTACGGTATTGACTGGTTTTTTATCCAGAGGCGTAAACCCGAACTTAGGCAACCGCCGATACACTGGAACCTGTCCACCTTCAATAAGTGGTCTCTTGTAACCGCTTCGTGACTGCTGGCCATTATTTCCTTTGCCTGCGGTAGTTCCATTTCCAGAACCCTGACCGCGGCCAACACGCTTCTTGTTTTTTACTGCGCCTTTTGCTGGACGGAGTGAACTTAAATCCATGGTTTCAATTCCCGACTTGCTATTAGTAAAAAATCCTAGACTTCTTCAACCTTTACAAGGTGCTGTACAACCCTGATCTGTCCTCTCGTGCAGGGATTGTCCTGCCTGTCAACACTGTAGTTGGGTCTTCCGAGCCCAAGAGCCTGAATCGTAGCTTTCTGTTTTTTTGTCCCCCCGATCACACTACGTACCTGGGTAATTTTAAGTATTTTATCACTCATGATTGGATTCTCTCATTTTAGCTTTCATAAACCTCAGTCAAGCTCTTTGACCTTCTTTCGCCTACATCATAAGCGTCAGACATACTCTGAAGCCCCTTGATTGCAGCTTTTACAACATTGTGCGGATTTGAAGACCCGAGCGATTTGGTCAGAATGTCATGAATCCCGGCCATTTCAAGAACGGCTCTTACTGCACCACCGGCAATAAGACCTGTCCCGGGAGTTGCCGGCTTCATCATGACCTTTGCGGATCCATACTTTACTACAATCTGGTGGGGAATAGTTCCCTTGACAATCGGTACCTTGATAACATTTTTCTTGCCGTCTTCAATACCTTTAGCAATGGCATCCTGTACTTCGTTCGCCTTACCAAGCCCGTAACCGACATGACCCTCTTTATCGCCGACAACAACAATAGCATTGAATCCGAAACGCTTACCGCCTTTAACAACCTTTGCAGTCCTGTTGATATGAACCAGTTTCTCTTTAAGATTTAATTCACCGGGTCTGATACTCTTAGCAGATGTTTTCGCCATTTACCTATCTCTTTGAAAAGTTTTTAAAAGATCAGTCCTGCCTCTCTCGCACCATCAGCCAATGCCTTCACTCTGCCATGATAACGAAATCCATTCCTGTCAAATACTACACTTGTTATACCTGCGGCAAGGGCTTTCTGGCCGATCTGAGTGCCAATAATACGGCATACCTCTGATTTTGAGCCACGAAGAGCCTTGTTGTCTTTGGACATTGTTGATGCTGCAAGCAACGTGTTACCATTCACATCATCAATCAGTTGCGCATAAATCTGTGAAAGACTCCTGTAAACACAAAGCCTCGGTTTTGCCTGGGTACCCTGGACATGTGCTCTGCTTCTGTCCTTGATTTTCTGCCTCCGGGAGGTTTTATCGATTTGACTCATTCTCTTGAACCGTTGTAATATGTTATTGCCTGACTATTTGTCTTCTTGAATCATTACTTGCCTGCCGCCTTACCTTCCTTGCGGCGGATCACTTCACCTTCATACTTGATACCTTTACCACGATAAGGTTCGGGCTTTCTGAATGAGCGAATCTTTGCCGCAACCTGACCAACCAGAGCTTTATCTATTCCGCTCACAAGAATGGTAACCGGATCCGGTACATCAATTTTAATCTCATCAGGAGCCTTGAAATAAATCATATGTGAATAGCCAAGAGTCAACGCAAGCAGATCATTTTTCAATTCAGCACGATACCCGACACCTGCAATTTCAAGTTTTCTGGTAAACCCTTTAGTGACACCATCAACCATATTACTGATAAGCATACGATAAAGACCGTGCTGAGCTTTTGCCTTTTTGCTATCGTCGACTCTCGAAACAGCAAGGAGCCCCTGCTCTTCTGAAATAGTTACCTGATCCGTCAGCCTCTGTTCAAGAGTACCTTTAGGACCAGATACCCTGATGTTCATATCACTGATCTCGATCTTTGCCTGATTACCCAGGGCTATGGGCATTTTTCCTATTCTTGACATGGTATTCTAATGCTCTCTGGCTTATAATTAATAGATACGGAACAGGATTTCACCGCCTACACCCTGTGCCCTGGCCTCTTTATCGGTAATAACCCCTTTTGATGAAGAAAGGATATACAAACCGAGACCACCAAGATATTTTTTAATATCTTTTCCGTCATAAACACGCCTGCCGGGTTTACTAACTCTGGTAATCTCCTTGATGGCAGGTTCACCGAGCGCAGTATACTTCAGATCAATCCGCAAAAAAGGGAATTTTTCTGTTGTTATGACCGTAAAGCTTTTAATGTACCCTTTCTCCACGAGCAATTGCGAGAGGTTTTCCCGCAGTTTTGAATACGGGATATCAGTCGTTTTATTTTTTGCTCTTCCCGCATTTCTGATACGGGTGATATAATCTGCAATAGAATCCGTCACGGGCATAGCGAACGTTGGTTACTTTCAAAAATGAACAAATACCTTTCTTTGACCACAGGCAAGCGAACTTACCAGCTTGCTTTTTTAACACCAGGCAACTTCCCTTCAAGACTGAATTTGCGGAACATATGCCTGCAAAGTCCGAATTTGGCGTATACACCTCTTCCACGACCAGTAAGCACACAACGATTACGAACTCTTGTCGCCGCACTGTCCCTTGGAAGCTTACGGAGAGCTTCATAGTCACCTGCTTTAATCAACTCCGCACGAAGGTCTGCATACTTTGCTACAAGCCTGATTCTTTTTTCGTTCCTTGCTATAACACTTTTCTTGGCCATCTGTTTATTGAATTATTTAGTTATTCTTCTTTTTAAATGGCATTCCAAGTTCAGAAAGCAGTACGTACGCTTCTTCATCTGTAGAAGCTGAAGTTACAAAGCTGACATCCATACCGGATATTCTGGGCACTTTATCAATATCAATTTCCGGAAAAATAATCTGCTCTCTAACTCCAACAGTGTAGTTTCCACGGCCATCAAAACTGGTATCACTGAGCCCGCGGAAATCACGGATCCTTGGAACGGCAAGACTGACAAAACGGTCAAAAAACTCATACATGGCCTTACGACGAAGCGTTACGCGACAACCTATAGCTTGACCTTCACGTAGTTTAAAGTTTGATATCGCTTTTTTTGATTTACGTATCTGTGGTTTCTGACCTGTGATCTGGGCAAGCTCCTGGAGAGCTGTTTCAAGCAACTTTGGTTCTGCCGCAGCGGCACCAACACCAATATTAATCGAGATTTTTTGGAGTCGCGGAACTTTCATGATATTTCTATATTGAAACCGCTCGACAAGATTTGGTGTAACCTTCTCTTTATAAAAAGTCTCAAGTCTTGCTACAATAGGGGTTGCCTGTGTCATCTCTTTATTCTTGTCCATCTTCTTTATTATCAGTTTACAGGATGGTCTTTGTCATCCTTGCATTTTAGCAGAAATACTTAACTTTTCTTCACGTTAGAAGAGTGTATAGGAAACTCTCTCTCAATAATTGACCCCTGCGACTGGCCCTGAGCTGGACGCGTGTGGCGTTTTCTGATATTAACTCCCTCTACTATAACGCGACTTTTTAGAGGAAATACTTTCAGAATCCTGCCAGCTTTTCCCTTGTCATTACCACTGATAACAACGACCGAGTCGTTCTTCTTGACGTGCAGCTTAACCTTCTTAATCCCTGTTTTCATTTTTTACTGATGTGATAGTATTTCATAAAACCATGAGCGGGAGACGAGACTCGAACTCGCGACCAACAGCTTGGAAGGCTGTGACTCTACCAACTGAGTTACTCCCGCCTGAAACGCCTTACAACACTTCTGGCGCCAGAGAAACAATCTTCATAAACTTCCGGTCACGAAGTTCTCTTGCAACAGGTCCGAAGATGCGGGTACCTCTTGGTTCACCCTGTGCATTAAGGAGAACAACCGCATTTTCGTCAAAACGAATATACGAACCATCTTTTCTGCGCGACTCCTTGACACAACGAACCACAACAGCTTTGCAGACATCTTTCTTCTTCACAATACCACCAGGCACCGCTGCTTTGACCGATACAATAATCTGATCACCCAATGAGGCATATCGCCTCCCGGTTCCACCGAAAACATGAATACAGCGAACTTTTTTGGCTCCACTGTTATCGGCAACAACCAGATTCGTTTCTTTCTGGATCATCCTGTTTCAAACTTTAGTAAATGTATAAAATCTTCTCTTACCTGGCTTTTTCAATAATTTCAACCAGACGGCAGCTTTTTCTTTTGCTCAGCGGACGGCATTCAACGACCTTGACAAGATCGCCGATTCCTGCCTCATTTTTTTCATCATGAGCCATAAGCTTTGTCGTCTTCTTAAAATATTTCTTGTAAACCGGATGCTGAACACTACGCTCGACAGCAACAATACAGGCTTTGTCCATCTTGTCACTGACAACCTTACCTACCCAGCTTTTTTTTCTTCCTCTTACTGGAGCACTCTTTTCCATTAATTCACTGCCCATTTTATTTTCTTCCATGTAAGTAAACAGTTTTTTTTCCTTTCTGTCAAACAACTCCAACCTCAGCACCCGCAAGCTGATGGAGTCTGTTTTTCATACGTGCAATATCCCGTCTTGAATTGCGGAAAACCATTGGATTCTGCGGCTGTTCAATAACCCTAAAAAAATTGATATCAGCAAGTCTTTCTTCAAGCTCTTTGAGTTTGTCGATCAGTTCCTGCTTGCTCAATGCCGCAATTTCATACTTTTTCATAATAAATAACCCCCTTGTCGAATTAGTTGCCCGGTTTATCTTCGTAATCAGGGCGGACAATGAACCTGGTCTTGATCGGAAGCTTTTTTGCAGCCAACCTGAAAGCCTCTGTAGCAATCTCCCTGGGTATTCCATCAGCTTCAAACATGATTCTTCCTGGCTTTACAACCGCAACCCAGAACTCCGGAGAGCCTTTGCCTGATCCCATTCGGGTTTCAGCGGGCTTTTGGGTTACTGGCTTATCCGGAAAAATCCTGATCCAGATTTTACCATCTCTCTTCATAAATCTTGTCATTGCAACACGGGCAGCTTCGATCTGGCGGCTGGTGATCCAAGCCTGCTCTACGGCTTTCAAACCGAATGAGCCAAAAGATACCGATGTACCACGACCTGAATTGCCTTTCATCCGGCCTCTTTGTGTCTTTCTATATTTAACTCTTTTTGGCATTAACATACAGGCAACTCCCTTCTATTTTCTAATTGTATGGTACTTGATATTAAGATCGCTTGGTACGGTTGCGGCGCTTGGAACGGCCATCACGAGTATCGCGATTTCTTGGACCAGCATCGCTTCGTCTGTCTTTCATTCTCTTCATCTCCTCTTCTTCTATGGCATCAATACGCTGAGCAAGCACTTCGCCCTTGTAAACCCATACCTTGATCCCGATAGTTCCGGCAATAGTGTGAGCAGTAACACTTGCATAATCAACATTGGCCCTAATAGTATGAAGCGGAATTTTCCCTTCCTTATACTGCTCAGAACGCGCAATTTCAGCGCCACCAAGACGACCACCGCATCTTATCCTTACACCTTCGGCTCCAGAGCGCATTGCCTGTTGAATGGCCTGTTTCATCGCTCTTCTGAACGACACACGATTTTCGAGCTGGTAGGCAATATTATCACCAATAAGTTGAGCTTCAATTTCAGGTTTTACAACCTCAACAACATCAATCTTTACCTCTTTGCCAGTGATACGGCTTAACTCCTGAGAGAGATTATTGATCTCCTCGCCTTTTCTTCCCACAACGGCACCTGGCCGGGCCGCATAGATATTGATCTTGACATGCTTGGTTGTTCTCTCAATAATAATACGAGCGATACCAGCCCTTTCCTTCTTCAACCTGGCAAGAACATAGGTACGAATAACATGGTCTTGTTTGATTTTTTCTGAAATAACCGGACTGTCATCATACCACCGTGAAGCCCAGTCCCTGATAATTCCCAGCCTGAATCCAGTAGGATTAACTTTCTGACCCAATGCTCTCTCCTTGTTTAATTTGATTACTGGATTTTAATCTTATCAATGACTATAGTGAGATGATTCGATCTTTTCCGAATCCGGAACGCCCGCCCCATAGGAGCAGGAAGTGTTCGTTTCAATGTCATACCTTCGTCAACAAAAACTGCTTTAATAAACAACTCCTGATCACCGACCCGCTCATCAGGATTACGCTGCGCGTAATTGGCAACGGCAGACTTGAGCGTCAACATAAAATTTCGTGAAGCTGCCTTTGTTGAGTTAAGCAGAATAGCCTTCGCCAGATTGACCTGCTTTCCACGAACAAGACCTGCCACAAGACGCATTTTCCTTGGTGATGTCGGTGTATCCCGTAAAATTGCTTTAGCTTCCATGATATCTTTACCCTTTCGCGTTATTCAATTTATTTTTTTCTTGGTGCAGAGCCGCCTTTTTCAGCCTTTCCACCACCAGCATGGCCGCGAAATGATCTTGTCGGGGAAAACTCTCCAAGCTTGTGACCTACCATATTATCACCAACATAGACTGGGATATGATTTTTTCCATTATGCACAGCTACTGTGTGACCGACAAAATCAGGTGAAATCATTGAACTTCTGGACCAGGTCTTTATAACCTTTTTTTCACCCTTGCTATTCATATCAAGGATCCGCTTTTCCAGCCTTATATCAATGAACGGTCCCTTTTTAAGTGATCTTGGCATAATTTCTCTGCTTGTTGTTGTTAACCGCTATAATTATTTGGCGTTTCTGCCCCGTACAATCAATTTCTGTGAAGCCTTTTTCTTGTTCCTCGTCTTCAGACCCTTTGCAAGCTGACCCCATGGTGACATAGGATGCTTTCTTCCGCCGCCCGACTTCGATTTACCTTCACCACCACCCATAGGGTGGTCGACCGGGTTCATCGCCATACCTCTTGTCTGAGGACGTATACCAAGCCACCGGCTTCTGCCTGCCTTGCCGAGAACAACATTTTCATGATCCGTATTACCTACAACACCGATTGTTGCACGACACTCGACCCTGAGCTTGCGGATTTCGCCTGAAGGGAGTTTCAAGGTAACATAATCTCCCTCACGAGCAGCAAGAACAGCAAATCCGCCTGCTGATCGTACAATCTGTCCACCCTTTCCCGCTTTCATCTCAATATTATGAATATCGGTACCCAGAGGAATATTTTTCAATGGCATGGTGTTGCCAGTCTTGATTTCGACCTTTTCTCCACTTTCCACCCTGTCACCAACATTTAAACCTTTCGGGGCGAGAATATAACGTTTTTCTCCATCATTATAATGCAATAATGCAATTCTTGATGAACGATTCGGATCATATTCAATAGCAGCAACCGTTGCTGGAACGCCATCCTTGTTGCGTTTGAAATCAATAATCCTGTAATGTCTTTTGTGTCCTCCACCTCTGTGCCTGGATGTCTTCCGGCCCGCAGCGTTGCGGCCACCAGACTTCTTTAAAGGCACGAGCAGGTTTTTTTCAGGCGTGCTCTTTGTGATTTCATCGAATGCAGGGTATGACATGAATCTCGACCCTGGCGTAACCGGCGCTAATTTCCTTATAGCCATTTGAATGTATGATCTATCCTTTTTATGATTTCTATCCTTCGCTCTTCTGGGATGTACCTGAGTAATAGTCTATCGTCTGACCCTTGGCAAGGGTGATAATCGCTTTTTTCCAGTCACTCTTCTTTCCTGTAATCCTGCCCCTTTTTGTATTCTGAGCACGGGATTTACCCAAACAGTTAATCGTACGAACTGATTTTACCTCAACTCCAAATTTTTTCTCAACCGCCTGTCTGATATCAGTCTTGTCTGCATCCGGTTTGACGATTAAAACATACTGTCCTTTTTTCTCTGTCAGTCCGGTACTCTTTTCAGTCAACAAAGGGCGCAACAACGGGTGTATCATCTCTTTAACTCCTTTTTCTGGAAAGCTCCAAGTTACCCTAATGTATCTTCAATTTTTTTTAATGCGGTCTTCTGAACAAGAAGTGTTTGACTATGAAGAATATCATAGGTCGATGCCTTATCGGCAGTCATGATATTGAGAACCGCAATATTTCTTCCAGACCTTGTAGTAATCATATCATACTCGGGCATCAACATCAAAGTTTTTTTCTGATAAAGTCCAAGGTTTTTAAGAATATCAGCAAATGGCTTTGTCTTGATCTGTTCAAAACTGAAATCATCAACAACAAGGATCTGACCAGCCTGTGCCTTTGAACTCAATGCTGAGCGTCTTGCAAGAAGTTTTACTTTTTTATTCACCTTCTGGTCATAAGAATGGGGTACGGGACCAAATATAGTACCACCACCTATATGCAACGGTGAGCGACTTGAACCCTGACGAGCATTTCCTGTCCCTTTCTGACGTAAAGGCTTTCTGCCACCACCCCTTACCTCACCACGTGTTTTTGACTTGTGAGTACCCTGTCTTCTATTTGCAAGTATCGATTTGACATCAAGATACATCGCATGATCAGATATTTCAGCGCCGAATATATCGTCACGGAGCGTTACCACTTCACCGGTTTCAACACCGGCAGTATTTAAGACTTTAAGTTCCATAGCTTCGTGCTGTCAGCATTTACTTTTTTGTAGAAACAATCTTGATATAGGAATTTCTTGGCCCTGGAACAGATCCTTTTATGACAATAAGATTTGCCTCCGGCATAATCTTGAAAATTTCAAGATTTCTGACGGTAATATTATCTGATCCCATACGTCCAGCCATCCTGGTACCCTTGTAAACCCTTGATGGATCTGATGATGCGCCAATAGAACCTGGTGCTCTCTGCCTGTCCGACTGGCCATGTGTTCTTTGACTGCCACTGAAATTATGTCGTTTCATGACACCGGCAAATCCTTTTCCTTTCGAAACACCGAGAACATTAATCTTTTCACCTTCTTTGAACGATTCAACACTCACGGCACTGCCCAGTTCCAGCTCCTGATCAAGCTCTGTAAAGTCGAACTCGGCCAGCTTAAAACCTGGGGTTACTCCAGCCTTTTTGTAATGCCCCTGGAGTGGCTTGCTGACATTTTTTTCCTTTCTTTCGCCAATACCAACCTGATAAGCATCGTAACCATCCGTATCTACACGTTTAACCTGTGTTACAAAGCATGGCCCCGCCTCGATTATAGTGCAGGATACAGCTTCGCGTTTCTCATTGAATAAACGGGTCATGCCGATTTTTTTTCCAAGAATCGCACCCATAAAGATTACCTTTTCTAATTCTTTAAGACTTAATTTCAACATCAACGCCGCTTGGAAGCTCAAGCTTCATAAGCATATCAATGGTTCTGGATGTCGGGTTTATAATTTCGATCAACCTCTTGTGAGAGGAGAAAGAAAACTGCTCACGGGATTTCTTGTCAACATGTGGAGACCGGTTAACAGTATAAACATGTGATTTTGTGGGCAGTGGTATTGGACCAAAGATAATTGCATCCGTCTGCTTGACCACATCAATAATCCTTAAAGCCCACTTATCAACCAAACTATGGTCGTAAGACTTGAGCTTGATTCTTATCTTTTGCTGTACAGCCACTTGTCAACCCTTTTTCGTGTTATCAATAAAAAAGGGGCAGGATTATCGGCCCCGCCCCTGGACGCCATATAAACTCTTATTCTATAATCGTGGTAACGGAACCTGCACCAACGGTGCGACCGCCCTCACGGATAGCAAAACGCAGCCCTTCATCCATAGCGATTGGAGCAAGCAGCTCAACCTGTACACCAAGGTTGTCGCCGGGCATAACCATCTCAACACCTTCAGGCAGCGTCACAGAACCAGTAACATCTGTTGTACGGAAGTAGAACTGAGGACGATAACCGTTAAAAAACGGTGTATGACGACCACCCTCTTCTTTCTTCAGAATATAGACTTCAGCCTTGAACCGTGTGTGTGGCTTGATCGTACCTGGTTTTGCAATAACCATACCACGCTCAAGTTCTGTCTTGTCAACGCCTCTGAGAAGAAGGCCAGCGTTATCGCCTGCCTGACCTTCATCGAGAAGCTTCTGGAACATTTCGATACCAGTAACAACCGACTTGCGGGTGGGTCTCAGACCGACAATTTCCACCTCTTCGTTAATCTTGATACGACCCCTTTCGATCCTTCCGGTACCAACCGTACCACGACCAGAAATAGAGAACACATCTTCAACCGGCATAAGGAACGGCTTGTCTACGTCACGAACAGGATCAGGAATAAATTCATCAACCGCATTCATAAGCTCCATAATTGCTGCCTCACCCTCCGGGTCACCTTCAAGAGCCTTCAGTGCGGAACCCTTGATAATCGGAATATCATCACCAGGGAAATTGTATGCAGTCAAAAGCTCTCTGAGCTCAAGCTCTACAAGCTCAATCAGTTCAGGGTCAGCAATATCAACCTTGTTCAGGAAAACAACAAGAGAAGGAACGTTCACCTGACGGGCAAGCAGGATGTGCTCGCGCGTCTGAGGCATAGGACCATCGGTACCTGCGACAACAAGAATCGCGCCGTCCATCTGGGCTGCACCGGTAATCATATTTTTAATGTAATCAGCATGACCTGGACAGTCAATGTGTGCATAGTGACGCTTTTTCGTCTGGTACTCTACATGCGCTGTTGAAATAGTAATACCGCGCTCTCTCTCTTCAGGAGCCTTGTCGATACTGCCGAAGTCACGCGCTGCAGCAAGTCCTTGCTTGGCGAGAACCGAAGTAATCGCAGCGGTCAAGGTTGTCTTGCCATGATCAACGTGACCAATGGTACCTATATTTACGTGGGGTTTATCCCTCTTGTAGGACTCTTTTGCCATAACTTTGTCTCCGTGTCGGTTATCTGTTATTGTTTGTAATAATTAAAACTGATACAGCCTGTGCTTGCCTATTCCGAATCCTTGCTCATCCTTTTTTCCTGCAAAGCTTCCGCAATACTGCGAGGAACTTCGCGATAACAGTCAAACTCCATCGAATAATTCGCCCTTCCCTGACTCATCGAACGAAGGTCGGTTGAGTAACCGAACATTGCTGAAAGCGGAACCTTGGCATTAACAAACTGAGCTCCCGCCCTCTGCCCCATACCCTCAATATGGCCACGACGACTTGACAGGTCACCCATAACATCTCCGAGATACTCTTCTGGAGTAACGACCTCAACCTTCATGATTGGTTCAAGCAGAACCGGATTAGCCTTTTTTGCTGCACCCTTAAAACCAATGGAACCAGCAATCTTGAATGCCATTTCCGAAGAGTCAACCTCATGATACTTGCCATCCAAAAGGGTAACCTTGATATCCTGCATCGGATAACCTGCAACAACACCGCCTTTCATCGCCTGCTGCACACCGACATTAACTGCCGGAATATATTCTCTCGGGATAACTCCACCCTTGACGGCATCGACAAACTCGTATCCTTTTCCCTCCTCAAGTGGCTCAACGCGAAGAACAACAAGACCAAACTGACCTTTACCGCCAGACTGACGAACAAATTTACCCTCAAACTCTACAGACTCCCTGATCGTTTCACGGTAAGCAACCTGCGGCTTGCCCACATTGGCCTCAACCTTGAACTCACGTTTGAGACGATCAACCAGAATTTCAAGATGCAACTCACCCATACCAGCAATCAGCGTCTGACCTGTTTCATCATCAGTCTTCACCTTGAATGTAGGATCCTCTTCGGCAAGCTTTGCCAGCGACATACCCAGCCTGTCAGAGTCACTCTTTGTTTTCGGTTCAATCGCTATCTCTATAACTGGTTCAGGAAAAACCATTTTTTCAAGCACCACAGGACTATTTTCATCACAAAGCGTGTCTCCGGTTCTGACATCCTTCAAACCGACAGCCGCTGCGATATCACCGCAATAAACACAATCAATATCTTCTCTCTTGTTGGAGTGCATCTGAAGCACACGACCGATGCGCTCTTTTTTGCCGGTCATGGTATTCAGCACGTAACTGCCAGCCTTGAGCACGCCAGAATAAACCCTGAAAAATGTAAGCTTTCCTACAAACGGGTCTGTTGCAATCTTGAAAGCAAGAGCCGCAAATGGCTCTTCATCCTTCGGCTCACGACTTACTGACTCCTCTGTTCGAGGGTGATGCCCCTCAACAGCACCAACATCAACCGGAGATGCAAGGTACTCAACCACAGCATCAAGCATAAACTGAACACCCTTGTTCTTGAAGGATGAACCACAAAGCACCGGAATAATAGTGACCTTGAGTGTCGCCTGACGCAACACATTACGAATCTCCTCCTCGGTAATATCCTCTCCATTCAGATATTTCTCAAGAAGAGTATCATTATGCTCCGAAACAGCCTCAAGCATATTGATACGCCATGTCCGGGCCTCGTTCTGAAGGTCATGAGGAATCTCAACCTCATCATAAGTGCTACCATCCTCTTTATTATAGATGATACCTTTCATCCTGATAAGATCAACAAAACCAGCAAAAATTTCACCCTCGCCAATTGGTATCTGAAGAGGAACCGGATTGGCACCAAGTCTTTCCCTGATAGCCTTGACCGTATCAAAAAAGTTTGCTCCAGTCCTGTCCATCTTATTGATGTAGGCAATCCGCGGCACACCATACTTGTTTGCCTGGCGCCACACTGTCTCAGACTGAGGCTCAACCCCACCAACAGCACAAAACAACGCAACAGCGCCATCAAGTACACGCAAGGAACGCTCAACCTCAACCGTAAAATCTACATGGCCAGGCGTATCGATAATATTGATCCTGTGATTAACACCGACATAATTACCAAACCTTGGCACCCAGAAACAGGTCGTCGCCGCAGAGGTAATAGTAATACCGCGCTCCTTCTCCTGATCCATCCAGTCCATCGTCGCACCGCCATCATGCACCTCACCCATCCGATGCAGACGACCGGTATAATAGAGAATCCTCTCTGTCGTTGTTGTCTTGCCGGCATCAATATGAGCCATGATACCGATGTTGCGTACTTTATCTAAATCAACCAGCCTTGCCATAACAAAATTTTTGACCTTTTATCCTGCACTTTCTACAAACCATCAGAACCTGAAATGCGCAAAAGCCTTATTGGCATCGGCCATCCGGTGTACTTCATCACGCTTTTTAACCGAGGCTCCCTGCTCATTAGCAGCATCCATAAGTTCAGCCGCAAGCTTTTCCGCCATGGACTTGCCACCACGTCTTGAAGCATACATCTTGAGCCATCGGAAAGCCAGTGCGCCACGCCTTGATGCCTTGACTTCCATAGGAATCTGATAAGTAGCACCGCCAACCCTCTTGCTGCGAACCTCAACGACAGGCGCAATGTGCGACATGGCCTTGCGATACACCTCCAGCGGATCTTCACCACTCAATTTTTCAGCAATGATAGCAAACGCATCATAGACTATCTTGGTAGCAACAGCCTTCTTTCCATCAAGCATCACAGCATTGATAAAACGAGCAACGCTTTCATCCCCGTAACGAAAATCAACACCGATTCTTTTATAGCCACCTTTTTTGGGCATGTTCTTCTCTGAGTTTATGATTCGACTTACTTATCTATCTCTTACCTTTACCTTTGACAGGAGCTGCAACGCCAGCCTTTGGCTGCTTGGCGCCATACTTCGAGCGACTCTGCTTGCGATCAGCAACACCGGAGGTATCCAGCGAACCACGCACAATATGATACCGCACACCAGGAAGATCCTTTACCCTGCCGCCACGAATCAGAACAATTGAATGCTCTTGCAGATTATGACCTTCTCCCGGAATATATGCTGTAACCTCAATCTTGTTGGACAACCTGACACGCGCAACCTTCCGCAAGGCAGAATTCGGCTTTTTTGGTGTAGTCGTATAGACACGCGTACAAACCCCTCGCTTCTGCGGACACTTTTCAAGCGCCGGAGACGCTGTTTTAGATACTTTCACACTTCTTCCAAGCCTGATAAGCTGCTGAATCGTCGGCATACTGAAACTCTCTTTCTTTTTAAAAAACCTCTGATTACAAAAAACGCAAATCTTTAAAAATCCATAAGGACAGACAATGTAAGCGAATTATGAAAAAAAACAAAACCAGAATCAATATATTTCACCTCATCAAAGAAAATAATTTCTGGGAACAATTCACGCATCTCATGATGAGTCCTCCCTCTACAAACTCCGTCCCTTTGACCATGACTCGCCAAAGCAATATTGGCAATCACCCCCCCACGTCGTGCCGCCCAACGCCATCTCTTTGCTACGAGCCAGTGATCGGGCCATGATGCAACAATACCTGCCGACCTTGCTGCGACTACGTTTGATGTTGCTCTTGCGCTTGTCGCTTTGGCTTGTTCCGGGAGCCAGACCCAACCAAGCCGTGAAATGCTTTTCTGTGGACCATTTGCACAGGTCAGTTCCCACCTCACTGATGATCTGCAGGACGCTGTAGTCGGTGTGTGCGGGCAGTATCGACAGATCCTTGCCCTGACACAGATCAATAAGCATAGGGTGAAGTCCAGAGATTTGAGGCGCATTGACGCTGGGGCGTTTGCCTTCCTTTGCTTTGGGTTTTTCGCCAATGCCACTACCCTGCGTGTCATTAAACGTGCTCCCTTGCAGGAGCAACTCTAATTGCTGGTCACATTCAGCGATCTGGCGCTGATAGTGTCCCCAGCTCTGCACGGCTTGCCTGAGCGCAAACAGGTGCTCCGGCTCCCAGGTCCCACGAAGTGCTTCGATGACATCTTTCGCCTTTTTGTGCCGAATCGTCGAATGGCACAACTCCAGTAGTTTTGCCGGATCACGCTCTCCGTCAAGAATGGCATGCACTATAGCAAGACCGCTGGTTCCCATCAGTGAGCTGATGACACTGTGCAGCTTGATATTCATGCGCTCAAACGCCTTTTGTACATGCTGCACATGGCTGGCAGCAGAAGCGATGTGATCTGTAAGCAAGCGCTGGTAATCCTGAAGCTTTCGAATATGCGCTGGAGGCACAAACCCTGCCTTCAGCAGGCCGTGCGCATGCAGGGTGGCTCCCCATTGACAGTCCTTCATGTCGGTCTTTCGGCCGGGCAGGTTGCGTGTTTTCGAATCAAAAGTGAACAGCAGGGACAATTTAGCCGAACTACTCCCTTGCAAGTTATGAAGAACAGTGGATTTTTATCAAGAAATAATACCCGTCATCTTCGAAACGGCTATCCGGCTCGTCCTACCAATGCCGGGCATCGTGTGTGGCTCTTTTTGCCCTGACAGAATCAGGGGCGGGGTCATCAATCTGTTCAGAGGCAGTCATCCGACTTTGCTTTTGAGCTACGGGACGAACACCAGGCGGAAGCCAACGTTGTTGTTCCGGTTGTCGGGGTTGTCGTTGTTGCGACTGGCCGACCGACAGTTCTCGGCGTTGTTGTTCCAGCTCCCGCCACGAATTACACGGTTCGAACCCACGACTGATGCCCTTATGCTTTACTGGCCACAAGTGTACTGTACACATTTTTTCTGAATTCTTTTGCATTGGCGTACTCGGTAAAGGCAACCAACGGCATAGCGTGGTTGGCGAACTCCTTTTGTGACCACAGTCCCGTTTGCAGTTTTGCGTCATACAATGCCGATGTGGCGATAAAGCGTTTTTTGCTTCGCGGGGCAAGCCGCACTTGATCTTTGTAAAGCAGATATCCCAAAAACGGCAACCCTTTTCTGGGTTCGTTCAGGCAAAAGGGCTTCAACTCAAGCAGCAGCTCTCTGGCGATAAACTCCTGAAACCTGTAGCCAATCGCCAGCAACTCCTCTTTATCATGATGCCAGAGCACCATATCGTCCATGTAGCGAACGTAGGCAGGAACTTGTAATACCCTTATGACGTAATGGTCAGCCACGGAAAGATAGTGGTTCGCAAAATACTGGCTGGTCAGGTTGCCAATGGGAACACTTTTCTGACCGGCGGTGGAGTAGCTGTCAATAATCTGCTCGAACAGCAACAGCAGTGGCGTGTCTTTGAAAAGACGGTGAAGCTGCTTTTTCAGGATTGCATGGTCAATGCTTTCAAAATATTTGCGGACGTCAAGTTTTAAAAACCACCGGTACTGCTGATTATATTGCCTTGCCTTGTCGAGGGCAGTGTAGGTGCCTTTTCCTGAACGACTGGCAAAGCTGCTGGCGATCTGGTGCTTGTCAAAAGAGGCGTGACAGATATTCATGATGGCATGGTGCAGGACTCGCTGTGAAAACGGGGTGGCACAAATCAACCGTTTTTTCGGATCATAAATGGTGAAGGTGTGATAGTTGCCCGTCTCCACCTCGCATGAAATAATTTTACGTTGCAACCTCTGCAAATTTTCCTGCAACTGCTCTCTGTAGGCAGAGACATAAGGCTTGAATGGCTTCCCTTTTTGCGCCTTGTACAATGCTTCGTAGAGGTTATGCAGATCTGCAATCTGCTCAAGCAGGTGGCCCTGGCGCTTCATTGGGTTCTGGTTTTGCCATAAAATAGTGAGCGTAACGCTCGACCTTCTTTTCGCCAATTCCCTTGATACCCAACATGCTTTTGACGGTGATCTCCTCCAGTTTTGCAAGCTCGGCAAGCTCTTCGTCGGTGAACAGAATAAACGCCGAAAGCCCTTCGGCAGCCGCAGCCTGCTTTCGTATGGCACGCAGGTTGGAGAATTTCTGGAAGGTTGGCTCGTCAAGCACCTGACGGTAATCAACCTTGGCCTTGCTCTCTGGAGCTGCGGTGAAGGCTGTTTCAAGGTAACGCACGCAAAAGTACCAGCAGGCTCCGTTGTTGTTGCTGACCAGCTTTTGTTCGATCTCCTGAATTTTATGCCCCTTCAGAAAGGTGTTCATCTCCTGCTGGGCCGCGCCCCCGTCGCTGATGGGTATGGTAAACAGTTTTATCTGCATGGTGGAAAATGTTGTCAGATTGTCGCGTTTCAAAAAAAACGTCGGACCACCTGCGGTGGTCATTTCTGTGGTTCGTACCTAACCTGCTCGGTTGAGAAGTGCGGCAGTTCGTCCCTCACAGCCGCTCTCCTCAACCTTGTTTTTGGCTCCGCTTTTAGCTCAAAAGCAAAGCCGGAATGAGCAGCCAAC
>Ga0194037_1001112_pt1 | contig 19972 bp, 15 predicted proteins | sample JunL306m_MetaG_FD_148653 | JGI IMG/M metagenome (GOLD analysis project Ga0194037, IMG submission 148653) | Anoxic zone freshwater microbial communities from boreal shield lake in IISD Experimental Lakes Area, Ontario, Canada - Jun2016-L304-6m | ecosystem: Environmental > Aquatic > Freshwater >...
AAATATTGGTGGAGGTGGATTCTTACTAGCCCGTCAAAGTAATGGAGAACTCATAGGATTAGACTATCGCGAAGCAGCACCATCAAAAGCTAGTCGGGATATGTATTTAGATAAGAACGGGAATGTGCTTCCTGCGCTTTCTCAGTTTGGGCATCTGGCATCCGGCATCCCAGGCACTGTAGCCGGCCTTTTCGCCACACTACCATATGCAAAGCTGCCCTTTAAAACTTTGATACAACCTGCCATTGATTTGGCTGAGAAAGGATTTGTGATCACCGAAAAACAAGTCATAAGTTTTAATTCAGAAAAAGAGAATTTCATTAAAAATAATAGCCATTCAATAGCTTTTGTAAAAGAAGGTAAATGGCATGTGGGAGATACCCTGATTCAAAAAGAGTTGGCTGCAACTTTGAAACGCATACAATTAGATGGCGCAAAGGGATTTTATGATGGAGAAACTGCAAAGTTAATTGTTGAGGAAATGCAGAAAGGCAATGGCATTATCAGTTTGGAAGATCTGAAAAATTATACAGCCAAACTTCGCAACCCTATTGAGTTTGATTATCGTGGACATCATATTATTAGTTTCGCTCCACCAAGTAGCGGAGGTATCATCATCAATCAGATGCTTAAAATGATTGAAAAATATCCTGTAAGTACATATGGTTTCCAAACTCCTAAATCAGTACAACTCATGGTGGAAGTGGAAAGAAGGGCCTATGCAGACAGGGCCGAACATATGGGAGATCCTGATTTTTGGAAAGTGCCTGTAAAAACATTGACCAGCGATAAATATTTGGCAGAAAGAATGATCGATTATTCTTCCGATAAAGCAGGAAACAGTGCTACAGTTAAAGCTGGTGCCATTCACGAAAGTGAAGAAACTACACATATTAGTATTCTAGACGCTGCTGGCAATATGGTAAGCATCACTACTACATTAAACGGCGGATATGGTTGTAAAACTGTAGTTGGTGGCGCAGGTTTTTTATTAAACAACGAAATGGACGACTTTAGTGTAAAACCGGGCGTCCCCAATATGTATGGTGCAATTGGCGGAGAAGCTAACGCTATAGCACCAGGAAAAAGAATGCTAAGTTCAATGACTCCAACATTAATTCTTAAAAACAAGAAACCCTATGTTGTTATCGGAACGCCAGGCGGAACAACCATTCCTACCTCTGTTTTTCAGGGCATCGTGAATATCATTGACTTTAAAATGTCGGCAGCTGATGCGATTAATAAACCAAAATTTCACCATCAATGGTTACCCGATATGGTTATGGTTGAAAAGGAGTTCGATGCGAATACAAAAAAGCAATTGCAAACTATGGGTTATAAATTGGTTGAAAGAGATGGTATTGGCCGAACAGAAGCAATCAGAATTTTGAGTGATGGCAAAAGAGAAACTGCAGCAGACATTCGCGGGGATGACTCAGTTGCAGGCTTCTAATCTGTAATAAATTGCTAATCTTCTACCATTTTTTTTAAAAAGCCTGCTTTTAATGAGTAAATTGAAAAATTGCCCATTTTGGTATTGTATTTGACTGTGCTTACCAAAGCGTAATTTTAACCCCCAAAGTCAGACGTTCTGAAGAAAGCCCTCAACATATCGCGAAAAATTTTATTAAGCATTTTTGCTTTATTACTTTTTGTTTTTATTGCTATACAAACTGATTTTGTTCAAAACAAAATCATACAAATAGCATTAAAAAAAATCTCTGCCGAATTAGGTACACAGGTAAGTATTAAAAATGTAAGCTTCTCTTTGTTTAATAGTATGAACCTGGAGGGGGTATTATTAAAGGATAAGAAGAATGACACTTTGGTTTATGCGGGCCAGGTTAAACTTAGGATTACTGATTGGTTTTTCTTCAAAGACCAGGCTGTTATCAAATATTTAGGGCTACAAGATGCAGTAGTAAAAATAAATAGATCTGATTCTGTTTGGAACTATCAATTCATCGCAAATTATTTTGCTGCTTCTCCTAAGAAAAATAAGAAAAAGGGTGGCATTGAACTTAATCTTAAAAAAGTTGATCTGAAAAATATTCATTTCATCAATAAAGATCTGTGGGTGGGTGAAACCATGGATGTAAAATTGGGAAGTTTATTATTGGATGCAGAGAATATGAATTTTTCTAAAAGCATATTTCAAATTAATGAAATCGCTATCGAAAAACCTTTTTTTACAATACAAGAAATGGACGCTCTTCGCCCAGACTCTTTAAGAAAACAAAAGAATTATAAAATCAAAGACACCAGCATGTATTTCAATGCAGGAGATATTGCCTTACATATTGCTCAAATTAAAATCAAAGATGGACAACTTTGGATTGAAGCAAATGAAGAAAATCCTTCTGAAATTTTTGATGGAGAACATATTAGATTGAGTAAATTAAATGGTGCGATAAATAATTTCCATTTTATTAAAGACACCATTAAAGCATCTGTTGTACTTTCTGCAAAAGACAGATCTGGATTTGAATTAAAAAAATTAAAAACACAATTTCGTTTTACGCCACAAATCATGGAGCTGTCTGCTCTAGATTTACAAACCAATAATAGTAGAATAGGACCCTACTATGCCATGAAGTATAAAGACTTTAATGAAGACTTTAACGACTATATTTCGAAAGTAACGATGGTTGGAAATTTTAAAGATTCGAAAGTATCTAGTGATGATATTGCCTTTTTCGCTCCGGAATTAAAAGACTGGAAAAGAGAACTAATACTTAGTGGTAACAGTATCGGAACTGTTGAAAATTTTACAGTTAAAAACATAAATGCAAAGGGTGGCGTAGGCAGCTCATTAATTGGAACGCTATCTATGAAAGGATTGCCAAATATCAATACAACGAATATACTTTTTGATAATGGCACATTTCAGACCAACTATTATGATTTAGGGTTTATACCTGCTTTAAAAGATATCAAATCACCTAATCTGGCCGCATTAGGCAACATTATATATAGAGGTAGTTTCAAAGGGACCATTAATAACTTTATAACTGACGGAGTATTTAGTACTGCACTAGGTGGTGTTACCACAAATGTTGCTATGCAATTTCCGCATAAAAAAGATCCTAATTATACCGGTAATGTTGAAACCAGTAGATTTAATATTGGCAAATTTTTAGACAATGATCAACTCGGACTTGTAGATTTTAAAGGGAAAATCAGTGGAACCAGTTTTAATATCAACCGTTTAAAAACGGAGCTAGATGGAAAAATTTCTACACTAGAATTTAATAAATACGCTTATAGTAATATAACAACCAAGGGTACTCTTCAAAAGAAATATTTTAGCGGGGAATTAAAAATTGATGACCCCAATCTTGATTTCACCAGTGATATAGAAATTGACCTTAATAAGGATCAACCAAGTTATAATATTGTGGGAGACTTAGTACATAGTAATATAAAAGCCTTAAACCTATATCCAGAACACATTGAAGTTACAGGCTTGTTGGATGCAAATTTTACAGGTACTAATATTGATAACTTCTTAGGGTCAGCTAAATTTTTGAATGCAAATATTAAGGGGGATATTACTACAATCAATTTTGATTCATTAAAATTGAGTTCTAGTTTTAAAGACAGCATCAAATCATTGGAGCTAACAAGTAGCGACTTTAATGCTTCCATCATTGGAAAGTTTAGCATTATTGATTTGCCTTCGAGTATTCAATCTTTCCTAAACCATTATTATCCGGCTTATATCAAGCCACCAAAGACAATCCCAATAAATCAATCCTTTCAAATTGAGGCAAGTACTAATTATATTGAACCCTATATTAAACTATTCAATAAAAAAATAAGTGGTTTCAATGATGCGAATTTTTCAGGAACTATTGATACAAAAAAGAATCTATTAGGCATTACAGCTAATGTGCCTTATGCAAAGTTTAAGAAATATACAATCTCAGGTGCACAAATAAATGGCAAGGGTAATAAAGACACTTTGGTATTGAATGGAGACATCAGTAGTATCCAATTAAGTGATAGTTTTCACTTACCAAATTCGCATTTTGAAATCAGCTCAGCGAATGACCACTCTCTTGTTTCGATAAAGGCAAGCGCCGATAACACCATCAACGATGCTACACTTTTAGCTGATGTCTTTACGATTCAGGATGGCGTTCGTATTCATTTAAGGCCTTCCACATTTGTTTTAAATGACAAGAAATGGAATATAGAAAGAGATGGAGAGCTGATCATTAGAAATAATTTCTTACACGCGAGTAATATACATTTCACCCAGGGATTCCAGGAAATATCTGCAGAAACTGAAGAAGAAGATGGTGGTAATACAAACAACTTGAATATTAACTTAAAGAATGTTTATTTAGGTGATATCACTTCGATGTTTTTTAAGAATCCAAGGATGGAAGGAATATCATCTGGAGATGTTGTTCTTAGAGATTTCTTTGGCAAATTCAACGCAGAGGCCGAACTAAAAACGGAACAATTTAGAATGGATGAAGACAGCGTTGGACTAGTAAACATAACTGCTAAATACAATGATGAAACTGGATTAATACCATTTACTGTTCGCTCAGAAAACGATGGATATCATGTAAAAGCATCTGGCTCTTACAATGTAAAAGACAGTGTTGAAAACCCTTTAAAAACAGATATTCAATTAGAAAACACCAAAGTAAATATTCTACATCGATTCATTGGAGATATATTCAGTGATATAACAGGTACAGCCAGGGGAAATCTTAGTATCAATGGAAACCCAAATTCTCCAGACCTTTTAGGCAAACTAAGTTTGCGTAAAGCAGGTTTAACAGTGAATTATACCAAAGTACATTATACCATCGATTCCGCAGAAGTTAAATTTGAGGAAAATGGAATTGATTTTGGTGAACTACAAATACAAGATAAATATCAAAATAAAGGATCTATAAAAGGGCGATTGCTAGAAAAAGGTTTTAATAATTTAGTTTTTGATTTTGATATGAGCACTAAAAGGCTCTTACTCATTGATACCAAATTAAAGGACAATAATATGTTCTTTGGCAAAGCAATTGGTAAAGCTCAAATGAGTTTTAAAGGGCCTGAAGACAATGCAAAAATGAATATCGTTGCCGAAGCTACAGATAGTTCCCATATAGTATTACCCAACTCAACCAGTAAAGAAAGTGGATCTTCTGATTTTATTGTTTTCAAACAATATGGAACAGTAATGGAAACAGTAAGACCTTCGAGTAATTTTAACCTTGCAGTTGATTTAGATCTTACTGCAAATAATAAGGTATCAATTGATGTAATTCTAGATGATCTTACAGGAGACGTCATCAAAGCAGTAGGAAATGGTCGATTAAGAATTCATGCAGGAACATCTGACCCTTTAACGATACGTGGAAGATACAATATAGACCGGGGCAACTACGATTTCAATTTCCAATCATTCATCCGTAAACCATTTGTGTTAATGGCAGATGCTGGTAATTATATAGAATGGAATGGCGACCCTTATAAAGCAGATGTTCATATTGATGCACTATATACTGCAGAGCGGATCAGTATGAATGAACTAGTTGGTAATAATAATTTTAGCGGTGCCGTAAAAGCTTATCGTGGTGACGTATACGTAATTGCCCAGTTGCGTGACAAACTTAACTTACCATCGATCAAATTCAAATTAGACTTCCCTCAGGGTAGTCCGATTAAAACAGATAATGAGTTTACTGCCTTTTTGAATAGAATAGAAAAAGATGACAATGAAATTTTAAAGCAAGTTTCATTCTTAATTGTGCTTGGTTCATTTGCACCAACAGGCAATAATGGAAACAATAATATTGCTAACCCATATATGATTACTTCATTAGGAGTAAATACCATTTCTCAGGTACTCACAAAGGAAGTGAATAAAGCTGTGTCCAATATACTCTTTAAAATTACAGGAGATAAGAGTCTTCGATTTGATTTAGGTACTTCATTATATAGCAGTAACACGTTATTGGATGCAAATAGTGGTATTACTACGAATAGTAATAAACTTGATCGAACCAGGGTTAATTTAAAACTCGGTTACGCTTTTGCCAATGACAAAGTGGTTGTTACTTTAGGAAGTGATCTTGATTTTAATGTGGGAAATTCTACATCTTTCCAAAATGGGAACTTTCAGTGGCTGCCGGATTTTAATATAAAATTTATATTAACAAAGGATAGAAAATTAAGTGCCATTGTATTTACTAAAAACAGTCTTGACATTAGTGGCTCTACATTTGGCAGAAGGAATAGGCAAGGTGTAAGTATATCATATCGCAGAGACTTCGATGAACTATTTGCTAAAAAGCCTGAGAGCATAGAAATCAAAACACCTGCCGGAAATAATTTAGAAGAAAAGAAATAATAATTATTGAATCAGCTCTTGCGGTATTTTCTTGCAACCTTTTAACCGATACACATAAAAATAGCGCACTACCCCACCATTTCTAATTTGATTTATCTGCACGGGTGCTTCTATACTGGTAAAATAAACTCCATACTGTTCATTGACATTTAATGGAAGGTTGGAAGGCACTACAGTATATGCATCATCACCTATTTGTATTTTTTTTCGATCTCTATTTAACCATGCAAACTTGTGTATGTCTTGTAAGGGGCCAATTGCAATCAGTGTTTGATGGGTTAACGGTGCTGTATAAAATTCTAAATGACCACCAGGAAACCATTTGGGAACAATCATAAAACTGTTAGGTTGCATTAAATGCTTTTGCTTATCTGATGCTACTAATTCAGCGTACTCAGCGCTAAAATTCGACCATCCGCTCAAATCAAGTGTAGGGCAATATTCTCCGTAATTTTCTTTTTCATGACTTCCAAAATTAACGGGCGATAGTCTTACAATGGCAGTAGCTATTATTAATAATGCTCCCACAAAAACACCTGCAAATGTTAAAACCCTTGGAGTGATTTGCAATTTTTTTTGTTCTAAATAAATGGCAGCAAGTAAGTAAAGTGGAATATAAGCAGGCCCAGTCCAGTGTGGAAGTGTGGGATTAAATAATGCAATTACCCAGAATAATAAAATCATAGGAATACTCATACAGAATACCCATATAAATGTATCCTTATTGGAGAAAGCAAAAGTCTTTCTTATAAATGCGATGAGTGCAACAAGGATCAGTACAAAAACAATTGGATTCTGATAAGCAAATTCACCTGCAATTTCCCGCACTAACATATCCCATTGCAAATGAGTATGAGTTACTCTTTCTGCATGAAATTTATAAGTAATGAAATCATATTGAATATTCCAATAAACAATTGGCAATAAGAAAATCAATGTTATTAAAACAGCTAAATAAAACCGCCAATTAAGCAGCCATTTTATACGCAAGAATAAAATACTCAATCCAAAACCAACCCACAAATACAAACCATGTACTTTACATAATGCAGCAAGTCCTATTAATACCCCAAGCATTATCCAAATTTTTGTATCCTTTTCTGCAGATGGTTTATAAAGCAATAATGTCATGCAATACAGAGCAGCAGACCAAATCGGCATTTGTGGTGAATCAGGGAGAATAAATAATCCTGCAATAATCCCAGTATAGATTGACGACTGATAAATAATGGCAGCATACCATCCTGCTTTTTCAGATGCAATGAGTTTTCCTGTTTTGAAAATAAACCAGGTTGCTAATCCTGCGCCAAGTATACTTCCTAATCGAAGAGATATTTCAGAAACCCAGTGAAGATTAAAAGTTGTAAGTCGAATCATCAAACCAATCAATGGTGGATGATCGAAATGATTCCAATCGAGCTGTAAAGCATAAGTCCAATAATACACTTCATCATTCCCCAATTCTAATAATCCCGCAATGATTAGTTTGATTCCCATGGATATGAGAATCAGCAACAAAACTTTCTTGCTATATATTGTTACATTATTTCGCATGTATCATTACTGATGGTCTATCAACCAGCGAATGGCAAGTTCATAACCTTTTAAACCTAGGCCAATAATGCTACCTGCCGCTTTTGCAGAAACATGAGAAAGCTTTCTAAAATCTTCTCTAGCATGTACATTACTGATATGCACTTCAACCAATGGTGTTTTAATTGCAGCAATTGCATCCCCGATTGCAACTGAAGTATGGGTGTACCCTCCGGGATTCATAATGATACCTTGAAAATCGAAGCCCACTCTTTGTAATTCGTTAATCAACTCCCCTTCTACATTGCTTTGAAAATAACTGAATTCAACTTTAGGAAAGATATTTTGCAACTCGATAAAATACTGATCAAAGCTTTGATTACCATAAATACCAGGTTCTCTTTGCCCTAGTAAATTCAAATTGGGGCCATTGATAATTGCAATTTTCATAAAACGAATTTAAGTAACTGGATGAAACAACTGAACATTTACATATTCAACCCTGCATAATAAATAGAACCTAACATTGGTGCCTTCTCATTCAACATAACATGAACGGAAACCGTGTTAAGTAAATGCTTCATTCTGCCACTAGATTCGAAAATTTCTTTCCACGTAGAAGGGTTCAACAAATTGATAATTTTTGGTGCTATTCCTCCAGCAAGATATAAGCCACCTGTGGCCTTGAATTTTAAAATCATATTTGCAGCTTCAATTGCCAAAAAGCGATCAAATAGTTGGATAGCTTCAATACAAGTACTGCATTTTGCATCTTTAGCGGCATTACTAATTACTGCTGCAGGGTCTGTTATTTTCATCGCTTCTAAAATCCATTCGGGCTTAGGTTTATTTTCCATTTGTGTCAGATATTCCCAAATAGTTACAATTCCATTTCCACTTAAAAGACGCTCCCAACTAACATGTTCGTGCCTTGCCTGTAAAAAATATAAAATGCCTAGATCCTGTTTTGTTCTTGGTGCATAATCACAGTGCCCTCCTTCCGTGGCAAATGGGTGATAGCGACTACCGTCAAAAAACAAACCAGCTTCGCCTAATCCCGTACCGGCTGCCAATATCCCAATATTTCCAGGCGTTTCATTAGTCCCCTGATGTAGCGTATGCAATTCTTCTGGCTTTAAAGCGGCTAGTCCGTATGCAGTAGCTTCCAAATCATTAAGAATTGTTACCGGACTTCCTCCAAGTGTTTCTGAAATTTCATTTCGATCTATTTGCCAACTAAGGTTTGTGAATTTTACCTTCCCATCAATGACCGGACCTGCCACTGAAAGACAAACTTTTTGGGGATTTGGGAGTCCCGCTATAAAATCGCTAATTATATCAGTAAAAGAAACATGATCCTTACTAACATATCTTTTTTCTTTAACCACTTCCATTCCATTAGCAGTAAACTTACACAAAGACATATTAGCCTTTGTTCCTCCAATATCTCCAGCTAGTACAATTACATTTTCATCATTGGAAAATTCTGTTTGTTTAAAAGCAATAGGAACTAAAAGTGCAATTTCCATATCAAATCATTTTTTCTTGTTACTTGTAAAGGAAAGAAATATCGCTTATAATTAGTAAAAAATATAAGTGCCCTATATAAAAAAAGCATATCGTCTATTGAGCGATATGCTTTTTGTAATTAGTTATTTTCTATTATTAATTTCCAAGTTTGAAAACCAATCCTCCACCTAATCCAAATTGGTAGAAAGATGAATAGCTTGAGATGCCAGCGCCGCTACCACCAGTTCCAAGGTAGAAACCACCACCAACGGCCTGTGATGCCGACATTAGTTGTGCCTGTAATTTAATTCCAACTTTAGGAGTTGCCCAAATATTTGCTCCAAGTCTAAAGCCGTATCCAAATTTTGTAGCTGTTTTTGTTCCAATTTTGAATCCTGTTATACCAGCTAATAAACCACCATATCCTTCTACTTTTGCATTGGATACAAAATAGCGGTTGAACCCTAACATGAAATTATTGATTCCTGCATCGAAAGTGCCTGATTTAACTCCATTATCGTAATATGTCATAGGTGATTTAGTATCCAAACGATTATACAGAAATTCCAAGCCCATCATTTTACTTGGTTTAATTTCAATACCAGCACCCCATTGTAAACCCCCGTTAATAGTTCCCTGAAAATAGTCAGTGCTTGAATAATAAGAATCTACTTTGTCGCTAAATGCTCCAATAGCATAGCCATGTAATCGAATATCAGCATGTTGCTGCGCTTTAGACGCAAATGCAAAACCAAAAAGCAGAATAGAAAGGAATAATAAGATTTTAATTTTTGAAATTTTGATCATGGTTTGAAATTTTTGTGGTGTAATAGACTGTTATCGCATTAATGAACATTTGCCATAGCCGAATAGAATATTCACGAAATTCGATTTAAAATATGAAACTTGTATAGATTATCACTTTTTTTTTGCATATAAAATGATAGAATTTGTAGCATTTTATTATTATGATACAAATTGTTGGATATACATTTAAAAAGTCGTTTCAAATGATTTAGGAATTTTGCAAGTGCTTTAGATAATGGTTTATATATGATTAAAATCAGTCTAATCGTTAGCTTTTACTGATAATCATCATTCCCAAGCATTTCAATATTCAATAATTTTGTAATTGAGCAATATCGATCAAATGACAAATGCATTATATTTAAGTACCACAGAACCATATTCAGGCAAGTCGATCATCGCCCTAGGCCTGATGAATCTTTTAGCTGGGAAAACAGAAAAAATCGCCTATTTCAAACCGGTGATCAGTTGTATTGCAGGGCAAAAAGACAATCACCTGGAAACCATGATCCGGCATTTTGATCTTACCACTCCCTATGAAGACATGTATGCTTTCACCAGGGAAGAGGTGGAGAAGCTGAAAAATAATGGGCAGGAAGCACTTATGATCGACAAGATCATAGAAAAATTCAAAAAATTGCAGGAAACAAATGAATTTGTAATTGTAGAAGGTGCTGATTTTTTGGGGAGCAGCACAAATCTTGAATTTGACGACAACATTAATATTGCCAAAAATCTAGGTATCCCTGTAGTTCTGATTGTAAAAGGGGAAGACAAGACAGAACAAGAAATTGTGTCCTCCACAGTTTCCACCTTCAAATTATTTCAAGATGAAGGCGTTCAAATTTTAACCGTTATAGCAAATAAAGTATTAGAACAAATTGCTTTTTCCGTATCTGTTAGTATTCGACATAATCTTCCAAAGGATATTATAATTACAGTAATTCCATATGATAGAAATTTAAGCAATCCAACTTTTAAAGAAATTTGTGATTCAGTAAATGGCAAGACTTTATTTGGAGAGCATTTATTTTCGAATCAAGTTGACCATCCGATAGTAGGTGCCATGCAGTTACACAACTGTTTATTGCGTTTACAGAAAAACACTTTGATTGTAGCACCTGGTGATAGGGGTGATATATTAGTAGGTGTTTTACAGGCTAACATCTCAAAAAATTATCCAAAAGTTGCCGGAATGATTTTAACAGGAGGACTAATGCCTGAGCCTTCTATTTTAAAATTAATTGAAGGTTTGGATACTGTATTACCTGTTATTACTGTTGAAACTGGCACATTTGAAACGGTAACAAAAGTTGCTGGAACACAATCAAGAATATACTATTATAATAAAGAGAAAATAGCATTAGCTATCAGCACTTTTGATAAGTACATCGATATCCAATCCATAGGTGAAAAGATAAATACTTTCCAGACTAGGAATATTACACCAAGAATGTTCCAATATCAAATAGTAAAAAGGGCTAAATCACATAAAAAACATATCGTACTACCAGAAGGTGGCGATGATAGAATTTTAATTGCAGCGAATCAGCTTGTTAAACAAGACATCGTTAAAATAACAATTCTTGGAAATAAAGAAAATATTATTGCTGCATCAAACAGGTTGAATCTTTCTATGGACTTTGATAAAATTCAAGTAATAGATCCGGCAACATCCGATAAGTATGATGCTTATGTTGACGAATTAGTTGAGCAACGGAAATCTAAAAATTTGCAAAAAGAAATGGCTCGCGATTTAATGTTAGACGTTTCATATTTTGGCACAATGATGGTTTTCAAAGGGGATGCCGATGGTATGGTTTCAGGTGCAGAACATACGACACAACATACTATTAGACCTGCACTACAATTTGTAAAAACAAAACCTGGCGTTAACACCGTTTCTTCTGTGTTCTTTATGTGTTTGCCCAATAGAGTTGCTATTTTTGGGGATTGTGCTGTAAACCCCAATCCTACTTCCGAGCAATTAGCTGAAATAGCTATATCATCTGCAGAAACCAGTCTCATGTTCGGCATTGAACCCAAGATAGCAATGCTTTCTTATTCTTCCGGCACTTCTGGCGAAGGTGAAGATGTAGATAAAGTTAGAAGAGCCACCGAAATCGTAAGAGAAAAAAGACCTGATTTAAAAGTAGAAGGACCCATACAATATGATGCTGCAGTTGACCCCTCAGTTGGAAAACAAAAGCTGCCAAATTCCCAGGTAGCCGGACAAGCAAGTGTATTAATTTTCCCTGACTTAAATACGGGAAACAATACCTACAAAGCTGTACAAAGAGAAACTGGCGCTTTAGCAATTGGACCCATGTTACAGGGATTGAATAAGCCGGTAAATGATCTTAGCAGAGGATGTACTGTTGATGATGTATTTAATACGGTTGTAATTACTGCCATTCAAGCTCAACAATAAAAATTAATAAAATTAGATGAACATATTTGTAATTAATTCAGGAAGTAGTTCCATTAAATACCAACTCATTAGTATGCCTGAAGCTGCTACTATTTGTTCGGGTTTAATAGAACGAATTGGTTCAGATGCTTCTACCATCATTCACAAAAGATTTAAAGACGGAGAAGAATTTGTATTTGAAGAAACGCTAAAAATAAAGGACCATGCTACTGGATTAAAAGAAGTTGCAAAACTTTTGATTGATCCTGTAATCGGTGTTATTAAAAACCCTGATGAAATACATGCAGTTGGTCATCGGGTTGTTCATGGTGGAGAAAATTTTTCAGATACTCAAATCATAACAGAAGAAGTAAAAGAAAAAATTATAAAATTATTTCCACTTGCGCCATTGCACAATCCACCAAACTATTTGGGGATTGAAGTTTCAGAACAGATTTTCAAAACTGCAAAACAGATAGCTGTATTTGATACTGCATTTCATCAAACTATGCCAGCTGTTGCATATCGCATTGCAATACCTAACGAATATTATACGGAGCATAGAATCAGGGCTTACGGATTTCACGGAACAAGTCATAAATATGTTTCAGAAAGAGCCATTGAATATTTGCAGAAAAAAGAATCAAAAATTATAACCATCCATTTAGGAAATGGCTGTAGCATGAGTGCTATTTTAAATGGAAAGTGTATTGATCATAGCATGGGACTAGGGCCTATGAATGGTTTAATTATGGGAACCAGGGCAGGCGATATCGATCAGTCTGTAATCTTTTATTTAGTAAATCAATTAGGATATCCGATAGAAGAAATCAATAATGTACTCAATAAAAAGAGTGGCATGTTAGGATTAACCGGCTTTAGCGATATGCGTGATGTTACAGCCAGATATAATAAAGGAGATTTAAATGCAATACTCGCTTATGAAATGTATGGCTATCATATCAAGAAATATATTGGATCATTCACGGCAGTTCTGAATGGACTTGATGCAATAGTTTTTACGGGCGGTGTAGGAGAAAATGATGCACTGGTAAGAAGCTTGTCAACAAAAAACTTATCGTATTTAGGCATTGATTTAGATGAAGAAATAAATAAGCAGCGAATCAAAGGAACGGTAGTATTAAATACTGAAAAATCGAAAGTAAAAATATTAAAAATTCCAACTAACGAAGAATTAGAAATTGCAAATCAGTGTTACGCATTGATGCAAGAACCGAAATAAAAAAAATCCCTGAGCTACTAACTCAGGGATTTTTTTATTTCCGCATCATATCTATGAAATTATCGAAGAGGTAGCGACTATCATGTGGCCCAGGTGTACTCTCTGGATGGTATTGCACACTAAACGCCTGACGATCTTTTAATCGGATACCTTCAATAGAATTATCATTTAAATTCAAGTGTGTTACTTCCACATTTGCATGAGCACGTACTGCATCTGGATCAACTCCAAATCCATGATTTTGGGTAGTGATTTCGCACTGACCAGTTATGATATTTTTTACTGGATGATTTAATCCTCTATGACCATGGTGCATTTTAAATGTTGGGATATCATTTGCTCTTGCCAATAATTGATGACCTAAACAAATTCCAAAGACGGGTTTGTTTTCATTTAAAATATCTTTTACAGTGGCAACTGCATAAGGCATTGCAGCAGGATCTCCAGGGCCATTTGAAAGAAAATATCCATTGGGATTAAATTCTTTTAATCTGCTAAGTGTTGTCTTTGCTGGATGTACACGAACGTGTGCTCCTCTTGCAACTAAGCATTCCAGAATATGTTCTTTCACACCAAAATCAAGAACTGCAACTTTAATCGCAGCGTTCACATCACCTAATTCATATTCTACATCGGTACTTACTGTACTAGCCAATTCCAAACCATCCATATCTGGAACAGTTGCTAATTGTGTTTTTAATTTCTCTATATCCATTTCCGAAGAAGAAATAACACAGTTCATAGCACCCTTGGTACGTATATGGGCAACTAAGGCTCTGGTATCAATGTCATCAATAGCAACGATGCTATTGGCAATTAAATAATCGCTTAAATTACCATCCGCCATAAAACGGCTAAATTTCTCTTCAAGATTTCTGGCTATTAACCCATGGATTTTCACAGATTTACTTTCTACATCTACATCCTTCACTCCATAATTACCAATGTGTACATTATTCATGATCAATACTTGACCAGTGTAACTAGGGTCTGTAAAAACTTCCTGATAACCAGTCATTCCAGTATTAAAGCAGATTTCGCCAGTAGCTATTCCTATTTTTCCAAAAGCACGGCCATGAAAAACGTGACCGTCAGCTAAAACTAAAATTGCAGGTTGGTGTGTTTGAGGCATGTTGTTAGGGTCTGTTTGATGCTGCAAAAAAAACACATCTGAGTCGATATATCAGATATTTTTTTACACATTGGATATAAAAAAAGGCAAGACTAAAAAAGTCTTGCCTGTATTTGAAAAATTTTACATTAAAATTATTCTGCAGCTTTATCTTCAACAGCTGGAGTTTCATCTGCAACAGGCGCTTCAGCAACAGGAGCTTCTTCAACAGCAGCTTCTGCTTTCTTTTTAGCACCACCTGCACGACGAGTTTTCTTAGCTGGTTCAGCAGCTTTTTCAACTGATTTACCGTAGATCTCGTTAAAATCAACCAATTCAATCATTGCTTTTTCAGCGTTATCACCTGGACGAATTCCTAATTTAAGAATTCTGGTGTAACCACCTGGACGAGCAGCAACTTTTGGTCCGACTACAGTAAATAATTCTTTTACAGCAGCTTTGTCTTGCAATTCAGCGAAAACCAAACGGTGGTTATGGCTGATTTGTGCAACTGATTCCATTTTCTTAGTCTTGGTAATCAAAGGTTCCACATATGTTCTCAATGCTTTAGCTTTTGCCAAAGTGGTAACGATACGCTTGTGTGTGATTAACTGACTAGCTAAGTTTTGCAATAACGCTACTCTGTGTGCCTTTTTACGGCCGAGGTTATTGATTTTGTCTCCGTGACGCATGACTTATTGTTTTATATATCTTGTACCGTGTCGGGAATACAAGATGTGAATAATGGAAAAGCGTTTGGATTAATTATCCAAATTGTCTAATCCTAATTTGTTTAAATCCATACCAAAACTCAATCCTCTTTCAGTCAATACTTGTTCAATCTCAGAAAGAGATTTTTGACCAAAGTTTCTGAATTTCATTAGGTCTTCTTGCTCATATTGAACTAATTCGCTTAAGCTGTTAATTTTAGCAGCTTTCAAGCAATTGAATGCACGAACTGAAAGGTCTAAATCTTCCAATGGTGTTTTCAATACTTTGCGTAATTGTAATACGTGCTCGTCAACAACATCTTCTTTTTTATCTTCTTTATTATCAAAAGTGATGTTCTCATCAGTGATGATCATCAAATGTTGAATCAAAATACGAGAAGCTTGTTTAACTGCATCTTCTGGGTGAATAGTACCATCGGTAGCTACATCCAAGATCAATTTTTCGTAGTCAGTTCTTTGTTCTACACGATAGTTCTCAATAGCGTATTTCACGTTCTTGATAGGTGTATGAATAGAATCGATTGCGATATAACCGAAAGCAGCATCTTTTACTTTATTCTCTTCTGCAGGAATATAGCCACGGCCTTTAGCGATGGTTAGTTCGATGTCGAGTTTAGAAGTATTGTCCATAGTGCAAATAACCAATTCAGGATTCATCACTTGGAAGCTCTGAGATCCTTCACCAATCATACCAGCATTGAACTCAGTGCGGCCTTTGATAGACAAAGTAATTTTTTCGTTAACTACATCATGCTCAACATGCTTCTTGAAACGTACTTGTTTCAAGTTTAGGATCACTTCAGTTACGTCTTCTGTAATGCCTTTGATAGTTGCAAACTCGTGGTCAACGCCTTCGATTTTGATACCTACAATTGCATATCCTTCCAAAGAACTCAATAATACTCTGCGTAGTGCATTACCGATAGTCAAGCCGAAGCCTGGCTCTAATGGACGGAACTCAAACTGTCCTTCAAAATCTGTTGCTTTTTGTAAAACGATTTTGTCTGGCTTCTGAAAGCTAAGTATGGCCATATTAGAACTTGTTTTTTACTTATGAATCTTTAGCCCAAAGGGGATAAAGGAATATGATGTATACCCGGGTTTGTAGCCCGGGTATTAAATTATTTTGAATACAATTCGACGATCAACTGCTCCTTGATATTCTCAGGAACGTGTTCACGCTCTGGCATTGTAATGAAAGTACCTTTCTTTTCAGTTTCGTTCCAATCTAACCAACCGAATTTAGGGTTCTTACCACGACTCTTGCTTGTAACAGCAGAATTGTCAGCACTCTTTGGTTTGTATGCAATGATATCACCCGGCTTACATGTGTAAGAAGGTATATTCATCACTTCACCATTTACCAAAATATGCTTGTGGTTCACTAACTGACGAGCTTCTGGACGGCTAGCAGTTAATCCCATACGGAAGATGGTATTGTCTAAACGACACTCCAATAACTTAATCAAGTTTTCACCGGTAACACCTTTTAGACGCTGAGCTTCTTCAAATGTTTTACGGAATTGGCGCTCTAACACACCATAAGTGTATTTAGCTTTTTGTTTTTCGCGTAACTGTAAAGCGTATTCACCTAAAGTTTTACGCTTACGAGCCGCACCGTGCTGACCCGGAGGGTTGCTGTTCTTCCCTAACCACTTAGCATTACCTAAGATTGGTTCGCCGAAGATTCTTGAGATTTTGGTCTTGGGACCTGTGTAACGTGCCATTTCTTTTTGTTTGTTGATTTTTTAGTGACGACACAGTATCGTAAAAATCTAAAATAGATACTGTGCCCTATGTTTATAGTTATTGCCCGAACCTTAGTTCCAGCTAAAATTATACACGACGTTGTTTAGGAGGACGACATCCATTATGTGGTAATGGGGTAACGTCTTTAATAGAAGTTACTTCAATACCTGACTGAGAAATTGAACGGATAGAACTTTCGCGACCAGCACCAGGGCCTTTTACGAAAACGTCTACACGCTTCAAACCAGCATCTAATGCTACTTTAGCAGCATCAGCTGCAGCCATTTGAGCTGCATATGGAGTGTTTTTCTTTGAACCTTTGAAACCCATTTTACCAGCACTGCTCCAACTAATAACCTGACCGGTTTTGTTGGTAAAACTGATAATAATGTTGTTGAATGTAGCAGAGATACGAACTTCACCAGCTGCATCTACTTTTACTACTCTTTTCTTGGCAGAAGTCTTTGCACTGTTCTGCGCCTTTTGTGTTTTAGCCATTTTTCTTTTTTGAGGTATTCATCCCGATTAAAATCGGGACTAGTTAACAATGAAAAATCCCGAATCGATTCGGGAACCATTTCACTCTCCTTTCCTTTGCGGAAGATCCAAGCTGAAACGGATTTTATAGTAAGAATGAGTATGATGCCAGGCACCATACTCACTCAACTAATTATTTCTTAGCGACTTTTTTCTTACCGGCTACAGTTTTACGTTTACCTTTTCTGGTACGGCTATTCGTTTTGGTACGTTGACCACGAACAGGCAAACCTTTACGGTGACGTAACCCACGATAACAAGCGATATCCAATAAGCGTTTGATACTCATTGAAACTTCACTACGTAAAGCACCTTCAACTTTGAACTCAGAGTTGATGATATTACGGATAGCAGCTTGTTCTTCATCGTTCCACTGATTAACTTTCTTATCGAAGTCGATTTCAGCTTTAGTCAGAATATATTGAGCAGTTGAACGGCCAATCCCGAAAATATAGGTTAGACCGATTTCTCCTCTTTTATTCTTTGGTAAATCAATACCGGCAATACGAGCCATATTCTAATTTTAAGTTTTATACTATTTTAATGTTGGCACCATCAGGCACCGATAATTATCCCTGACGTTGCTTATAACGAGGGTTCTTTTTGTTAATCACGTACAGTTTGCCTTTACGCTTCACGATCTTACAATCTACACTGCGCTTTTTGATAGAAGCTCTAACTTTCATAAAAGTGTTTTTTGCTTTCGCCCTGGCTAATGCTTCCGGCTTATTGGTACCTAATAATTTTTATCCCTACCTAATTGCTCCAGACTATTTGTATCGGAAGATGATTCTTCCTCTACTCAAATCATACGGACTCATCTCAACCCCCACTTTATCACCTGGTAGAATTCGGATGTAGTGCATCCTCATTTTCCCTGAGATGGTAGCCAATATTTCGTGGCCATTTTCTAATTTCACTCTGAACATGGCATTGCTCAAAGCTTCCAGAATTACTCCATCTTGTTTAATCAGTGGTTGTTTCGACATACAATTTTTGGGGCTGCAAAGATATTAGTTTACAGCGGAAATAAGAAAATTAAGTGGAAAAAAATCTTAAAAATGTGGAAAATCATTCCTAAAGGCCTGATTTTCGTGCAAATATGCCTTAAAATATTCAATGATGCAGGCTTTTTTTACAAGAAAGGGGGCCTTTTAAAAAATTAATCCTCCCAGTTTTTTTTAAAAAAGATTCACCGGAACTATAAATTCCCAAATATTTGGTTGTGTAATCCCCCGAAACTCGTTATTCAACAAATGACTAAATCTAAGCCCAAAACTAACAGATTGCTGATTCCACCATTTGGTATCAAAATATAACTCCCCTCCTGTTGATGCAAATTCAAACTGGGTACCTGTTCTTAAGCTCTTTCCCCTGGTATAATCATAGAAAACATTTAACCTGACCCTCGAAAAGTAAACCAGATTCCCAAAACCCCAATCAGGATAAACAACTGGTAAATGATAATTGGCAGCCAATTTCCACATCCTTGGAAAATCTACAGCAGTGTACCCCCTTGAAAAAGGGAAATTATTGGAAAACAGGTATTGCTGCATGGTATCTCGCTGATAATAAGCACCAGTAACTGCGATACCATGATTATTACTAAGCCCTGGAAGATAAAAACTTCCCGATAATAATAACTGATGGGCAGTATATATTCCAAGAGCTGTTTTGTATTGTGCGCTTAACCGATAGCCCCAATGTGGTAGGATTTGCTGTTGGGACTGCTGAATTTGACTAACAAAATCGATCCTGCTTTGTAAAGTATTGAATTGTTGATCCCTGAAAATAGTTTTGCCCAGTCCCGTCCAATTCAATTGATCAAAATGATAGGTAGAAGTAAGATTTAATAAGCGATAAGACTTCCCCCCAGATAGATTAAGCGGCAAATTGAGGCCCATAAACGCATTCGATTCATTCCAATGAAGTAAAGTGTCGTTATGGTAATACCCCGATCTAGACCAGATCTGAT